>Ga0182018_10003069_pt1 | contig 15579 bp, 13 predicted proteins | sample 812P2MmetaG_FD_120490 | JGI IMG/M metagenome (GOLD analysis project Ga0182018, IMG submission 120490) | Permafrost microbial communities from Stordalen Mire, Sweden - 812P2M metaG | ecosystem: Environmental > Terrestrial > Soil > Wetlands > Permafrost | place: Sweden: Stordalen | collected...
GGAATACGGACGTTCACTCAGGCTTGACGATGAAGCGGAAAAGAAATTGTTGGTGGGCGCCGCCGCCTGCAATTGGCGGAAACGCAGCCTTCAACTTTTCCAGGACATCATCATCTTGATGCGCGATACGGGCATGCGTAACGAAAGAGAGCTTTACCGGATGCGCATCGAGAACCTGGATTGGAAAACCCGCGTGATCTTCGTGCCGGACAGCAAGACCGAAGAAGGAAGGAGACGCGTGCCGATGAGCAATCGCGTCTTTGACGTTCTTAAACAGCGGTGCGGAGAAAAACGCGAAGGATGGGTTTTCCCGTCGAAACGCGCCGAGTCTGCTCATCTCACCACAATGGCGAAGAGATTTCGCGAAGCTAGGGTCAAAGCTGGGCTTCCCGAAGATCTTGTCCTCTATTGTGGACGGCATGATTACGGCACCCGGATTCTGAAGAGAACCGGAAACCTGGCTGCCGTCATGAGAACCATGGGACACAGGGATGTGAAGACTGCGATGCAGTATCAACATCCCGAACTAGAGATCGTGCGCGCTGCGCTCGATCAAGACACAACAGTGGAGAAACGGGCGTAGCCGGATTGAGTTACGGCACACTTTACGGCACACCCGAAACATCAACTCCGGTAAGTGATTGAAAAGATGGTGAGCGCGGTAGGAATCGAACCTACAACCTACTGATTAAGAGTCAGTTGCTCTGCCAATTGAGCTACGCGCCCGTGCTTCGGTGGCACTGCTGGCATTGTACCGGAAAAAATCGTCAACCTTGTGGCCGCACCAAGACTCAGGCGATACATTTCTGGAGAGCCCGGTGCCAGGGAAGAATGGACAAGGTGTCAGGAACGGCTACATCACAAATAAGGATGGCGCGCGCAACGACGCTCAGACAATCTACTACATCGGTATGACTGGACGAGATCGCACGTCAGTGCTCGTTCTTGGAATAAGGCGTCCCGTCCGACCAGTGGCCGACCGGAATCATATAAACGGTCAGCCGGCCGAGAGTGTCCTGGACTCCTATAACCGGGGAGCCAGGCAAGTTTGCGCCCCAGGGTGCAGGGTCTAGTGGTAGGAAAAACATCAGGTGGGGGTGCCAGTTTCCGTTACCGTCGCCCAAGTACTGTTGCTTCGACAGCATGTAGCACATCGCGCCGGCCTCCGGCATCGGCAATTCCTTCCTGTCGAAAGCGGCGTTGATGTCGTCGCTCATCTGAGTTTTGGATCGTCCAGCCAATATCAACTCCGTTTTCCGGATCGTTTGTGGAAGGTAGGATCGCGCGGCCGGTGCGTTGAAGCAGATCGGGCCCCGCAGTTTGGGATTCCAAAAATTGGGATCGTCGATTCCAGCGGTCCATCCTCGTTCAACCACGCATACGAAGCCGTTCTTGCCTTTGACCGCGGTTTCGTAACCATGTCGCCCGAGGACCATGACTTCGGCATCCTGTGAGATGGAATCCGGAGCAGCGCTCCGCGCCAGCGTTATCTCGGCATCTCGCTCCATCAGGTATTTGTCAAGCGGGGCCATACTCGGATACGGTGTTTTGGCGTCCTGTGCTTGCGCGTGGCAGGCTGCGGCGAGCATGACAACCAGCGCGGAGCTGGTTAATGCAATCGAGCTGAGAGCCTTCCGCTTCATAAGATTTCTCCTGAGATACGTGAATCCTTCTTGTGATACAAACTGGATCCCCCGCCGAGCTTCGTTCCGCTTGGTAAGATACGTTGATATCAATATAATAAGTTTATGTCAATGGTTGCGAAGCCTCCGCTTGAGACTACGCTTCTGGTCCGCGACTCTTGCCTCTGCCTTCATGTGCAGCGAGCGGCAAGGGCGCTGGCACGGCGATTCGATGACGCGTTCCGCCCACTGGGCCTGACAAACGGACAATTCTCGCTAATGATGTCCTTGAACCGTCCGGAACCGCCCTGTATGGCGTCCGTGGCGTCGCTCCTGGCAATGGATCGGACGACGTTGACGGCAGCTCTCAAGCCCTTACGACGCCGCGCTCTGCTCAACATCACGGCGAACTCAGCCGACCGTCGCGCCCGCCTGATGACGCTGACGCCAAAGGGGCGACGATTGCTTGCGCGTGCCGTTCCCATCTGGAAGAGTACCCATCTCGCGGTTGAGGGCCTGCTTTGCCACTCGCGACCCGACCGCTTCCGGAAGGATCTACGCTCAGTCTCATGATCCTCTCAATCGTCGCCCTTTCCATTGACTCAGTCGAGATGCTTGTTTGTCGACCTGCCCAACTACCGTCTTCATTGCCGGAGTATCGGCACTGGTAACGCTCCAATCCCATCCGGGGGAAACTGTTCGCTTGGTGAAATGTTCAACGTGGATTGGTTCCAGTCTTCTGGACTTTGACTTGCTCGGGTTCTCTTGGAGGTGCTAGCCCGATGCTAAAATTGGATCAAATCCGGCGGGAACTTCAGGCAATTTTAGACTTCGACAGCCTATTCTCAGTCCAGAGCGAGCATTACCCCGAAGAGATAATGGGATTCAAGTTTCGGCAACTGCGTAGGGAAGAATTGCTCGCACTTGCCGAGTCGCTCACATCAAGGAACTAAGGCACCTGCTCATTGCATTTCGTCGGCCTTGCCAGAACCCGAAGTGGAATTCTTTTGCGTCGAGAAGTGAGTGTGCTCACTTTCATCATCCGAAAACACCTTTAGCCGCCTGGTCTCGCTCAATTTGAACTTATAGGGATTTCCTGGTCGGCGAGGACAAAGCAGCCTTTGCCATTCAGGCGCACCGGCAACATTTTCAATATGCGCTCCGTTGCTATGGCTCAGTGCGCCCTTTTTTATGAGGTAGTGCGTGTGGAAGTTTGGACATTCGACATATAGACGTGCTCTGGACATCGGATGTATTCAGCCCGTTTATAGGACTCCTGTTTGTATCGAGCAAAGTCAAATCAGCGGCTCGCTTGCTCCGGCGGTTTCCAATCCATAATGGCTTGCTACTCTCGAGGCGGGGTCGTGCCTCGTTTCATTCGCAGCCTGTGAAGATAGCATTCTGGGTGAATGGCTTTCCCGTCCTCATCCGTCCTAGCAGTTCCGAGTTCCACCGGCTCCTGACACTGGGAGCACATTGGAGGTTGAGTTTTTTCATCACTGGGCATGATAGGTCACCGAGGTGTCTCCTGAACATCATCGCAAGCGTACGCGGCTCTAGAAGTACATGGTATCGAACGATCCCGATTACCCAAGTTATCTTGGCTGCGCAGAGTAAGCAGGATGATTACCAGTGATCGCGGGATGGAAAACGGCTGAGTTACTCTCGGCCAGCTCGTAGATAGTGAGAATGGCATGGATGCCATCACGTCGTTCAGATTGCAGAAGCATGCCCATCGTATGGGAAAGGTCCTGAAATGATAGATTCTTGGCAGGAATCCGATTGGCTGTCTTTCCTTGGAGGACGCATTCATGATCGAAAGTGTGACCGAAGAGATATATGGGTCGAACTGAGTTTCTGGCCTGAAACCGATTACGGGCAAGCCTTGGTTGGTATGGCAAGGGCAAAAGCTCCCACTAAGAGCGGAGTGGCGCGCTTTTCGGAGTGCACGGCTCGGTGCGCCCAAAAAGTAGTTACACTGCCCGACATTGTTAGAGATGCGATGTTTGCCAACAATCCCCGTTACCGTCTCGAAAAGTTCAGGCGCGGGCACGCTTCGCCGTCTGCGCAGCCCCTACAAAGTTGAGGGTTTGGTTCTGAAAATTCGGAAGGTTGGGGAAGATCGACGGCAGATCCGCCGGTTGCACACCGAACCATTGCGCCAGCGTGGCGCCGTATTGGTCGAGTGAAGTGGTTGGAATCCAGCGTCCCTGATTGGTGGCGTCGTCGGGGCCGCCCAGTACCTGGGTGGGAAAGGTTCCGTAGAAATCGCCTCCCGCTATCGCTCCCCCCATCATCAGGTGATGGCTGCCCCAGGCGTGATCGGTGCCGGAGGTGCTGTCGGGCTGGAATGTACGTCCGAAGTCCGACAAGGTGAAAGTAGTCACTTGCGGTTCTACACCTATCTCGACGGTGGCCTGGTAGAAGGCATTCATCGATTGGCTCAAGTCCTGGTAGAGGCTGGTTTGCTGGACCAGTTGATCGCTATGGGTATCGAATCCGCCGGACGAGACGAAGAAAATCTGGCGCGGCAATCCAAGCGCGGAGCGCACCTGAATGATTTGCGCTACCTGTTGCAACTGCCCGCCGAGAGAGCTTTTGGGAAACTGCGTATTCAATTCCGTTCCTTGAGCGAGCGCCGCCGCCAGCGTCTTTCCGTCCTGCATGGCATTAGTCGTAGTTGTACTGGCCGCCTGAATCAGAGATAGTCCCGTATCAAACGTGAGCAGGCTCTGCAGAGCGGCCAATCGGACGTTGTCCTCGTTGGAACCGTAGAAACCGGAAAGCGGCGCGGTCGGATTTCCGCTCGATTCGATGCATCTCACCACCAGTCCTTCGGCGAAGACGTTGCTGCCGGCAAGCGATATCATGACCGGAAAATTTCCACCGTAGATGGACTCGATCTTGTCGGCCAATCTCCCACCCCAGCCAACATCGGCAAACGTGTTAAGGGTTGCGGTCTGCATCTGCTGTTGCTGATCGGCGTGCGAAAAGAGATTGACGGGAACGGTCGCCTGTCCCTGCAGGTACTGGTCACGCGTGGTGGGCTGTACCAGGGTCCCCGCATTTGCCAGCAACGCTAACTGGCCTCCGTCGAACAGAGACTGCATTTCGGCGAGTTGGGGATGGAAGCCGTACGGTTCGCTGAGACTTTTTGGCGAGACCGGCAACAACTGTCCTTGCGGAAGCGCCAGGCCGGCGCGGATGGAGGCGTAGTTTGCGTAATCAGAGCTGCCGAGCGGCACGATCAGATTGTTAGCATCATTGCCACCAAACAAAAAGATGCATACCAGTGCCTTGTAGTCCTGCGTGGTCTGGGCAAGCGCATTGACGAGGCCCAATCGACTGAAACTGGCCGCAGCCACTCCTGCCGCAGCCGTGCAGCAAGTCGTTCTCAGGAAACCGCGTCGCGATAGTCGGGGCATAATTCCTCCAGTGCTGCAAAGTCGTGCTTGAGATTTCGTCAGTGTTCAACTTGAAATTGCGACGAGCCTGCTGTCAGGTAGAGCGCGGCCATAGCGCGCTGCTGGTTATCAGAGATCGAGGTAAGCGTGCTTGTCAGAGTTCTGCGCATTCCATCGGACATCTGACCATGCATCATGTTCAGAGAGACCATATCGAGCAGCTGATTCACGTCCCCCGCTACTCCGACATAAGGGGAAATATTCGTCGTAGTGGTGCTGCTGACTTTGCCGTACACCAAGTCATTCACAAAGTTGATACGCGCGATGTCCGTACTCGAGTTGAAAATCTTGAACTCTGGACCCAGCAGCTGTGTGCCCGGAATCTGATAGTTCGGAGGATAGAAGTTGAATACGGAGCTAGACATGAAGGGCTGCTGCCCCATGTTCTGGGCATAGTTATTAAGATTGGCTCCATCTGTGGTGGCATTGAGCGCGCGCAACACGGCTGCTATATGGAGAACTGGTTCACGAAGATGTCCGTCGCCGGGTTGTACCTGGGTGGAATCGTCTCCGCGCCGGGCTTCGGGATCCAGCAGAATGGCGCTGACTACGGCTTTCAAGTCGCCGCGTACGCCGCTGCCGTTGTCGCTGAAGACCTGTGTCACACGGCTTACATACGCTGGACTTGGATTGCTGGTCACCAGCTTCTGGATCAGTTGCTGCGCGATGAAAGGCCCGACATTCGGGTGGTTGAAGACATTCTGCAACGCGGCAGTGAGGTCCGACTGAATGGTCCCACCCGCCGGTAGCGTGACTCCGTTCAGAAGAAGCTTCGATGACTTGTTGTGATGCGAATCGTAGGGGAGCATGGGCCCGCTGTAGTACGGGCTCGCCCAAAACTGCGCGCTATTCCCTGGCGACGGTGGGTACGACCAGCCGGTGTAGACACCAGCGAACCCGTCAACCGTATCCTGGGTGTAGGCCGGGATCTGGTTCCCGGAGCCGTCGAGTTGCGGCGTTCCATCTGGATTCAAAAGCACCAGACCAATTGAAAACAGCTGCATGGATTCGCGGGCGTAGTTTTCATTCGGACGACAGCTGCTGCAGCCATCGTTGTTTCCCATGTCAAGATAGTTGCCCATCGCGGGGCTCAACGTAACGTCGTTCAACAATGAGGCGTAATTGCCGAAGGCGTCGTCCTGCAGCATGTTCATCCACAGAGAAAACGCGGTGGGATCGCCGATCTTGAGACCCGAGATAACCATGATCTCGTTGAGAGCAAACGAAACACGCTGGCGAAGCTGATCTTGTCCCTGAGTCGCGTTAACAAAAAGCTGGTTCTGCACCACGTTCAAGCCGTCGGTCGGTCCCGGCGTAGGGTAAGTCGAGATGGGCGCATTGAATTGCTGCATCAGGTATCCCTGGAGACCGGATTGCTGCACTTGCGCAATGGTAGTTGGCGTCGGCCCCCAACTCGCTTGCTCCAGGAATCGCGAGGCGATAGCGGCCGTCACCAGACTCTGCGGCACCGAGACCTGCGCCGAAAGCGGGTTGGAGTCGGCCGATCCCGGGTCGGGATTCAGCACGACGACCTGGACTTGTCCAACCTGCTGGTTGGTCGCCGTGCCGATCGCGGTCAGTTTGGTGCCGTTGACGAATGTGGTAGGGAGGAGTTGCCCGCCAAAAACCACTGCAGCGCCGTTGAAGAAATTCGTGCCGGTCGCCGTGATCGTGAAATTACCCACATCGATCGTCTGCGGCGACACCGAGGCCAGTGTCGGAATCGGGAACTCGAGAGTTGCGGTCGCAGAATCAAACGCTCGCGAATCAGCCACACTGGTCGCCGTCACCTTCACTGTATTCGGATTCGGCAGATTTGCTGGGGCCGTGTAGATGCCCGTCGCACTGATCGTCCCACTGGAACTGTTTCCGCCCGCCACTCCGTTTACCGACCACGTCACAGCCGTGTTGCTGGACCCATTCACTGCTGCCGAAAACTGCTGCGATCCGCCGTCGCGAATCTGAGCCGCGGCCGGCGAAACTTTGACGGCGATGGTCAGTGGCGGATCGATCTGGAGTGAATATGCGGTAGGCGAAATGATCGCACCCGGATCGGGATTCATTACCGTAATTGTTCCTTTGCCAACTTGCGTCTGAGTTGCGGTTCCGCTGGCGGTCAGCTGCGTGGCCGTGACGAAAGTCGTTTGCAAAGCGGTGCCGTCCAGGAAAACCTGCGCCCCTTTGGCAAACTTGGATCCGGAGACGGTCAGCGTGAAATTTCCGACGGTCAGCGGATTCGGCTGTGCGCCCTGAACGGCTGGAATCGGGTTCTCCAGCGCCAACACCGCCTCGCCCGAAACCAGACTGTTCACCTCACTGGTCGCAGTTACCGTGATAGAAGGGGCGGTAGGAACAACGGCGGGCGCGGTATACAGTCCCGTATTGTTGATGGTGCCGAAAGTGGCATTGCCGCCGGCCACTCCGTTCACTGACCAATTAACCTCACTGCTGCCGCTAGGATTGCTACTGCCGGTACCGCTGTTGGGCTTTGCGTGCAATATCTGTGCATTGACGCTGCGAGGACCCGGTATCGCAACCGGCGCTCGGGGGGTAACTCCTGTCTCCTCCCCCAGCCCTATAACATCGGCCGTGAATTGAAGTGTATCGCCTGCACGAACCTGGGATGTTGCAGGAGAAATAGTGATGGTCGGGCTGGAGTGATCGCCACATCCTGCCGTCCACAGCGAGCTGAAACCGAGCACGAGAACACTAATCCAGGAGGCGCGCTGCTGCAGAAATGAGCGAATCATCCGACACCCCAGCGGTTCACGGAAATTCGTGACCCGAATTGAAGCAGCATAAACAGACCGGGAATTTCTCGATAGTCTCGCAAGGCCAACTTGATTTGCAGCAGATGGTCGACCAAGAGATGCGCTAGGAAACGTCAGGTATGGACCGCAAGATCAGTCAGCGAGCAGGAATCCGTACAAGGGAAACAGCGGTTATTTGGTCATTCTCAGTCAGCGAAAAATGCGAACGGAACCTTAAAGTATAGGAAAATCAAAATCTCGTGTTTGGTGCGAACGGTTAAAGCTCGCGGAAAAGTCGGCCAATTTTCGGAAGCAGGATACCTTCCTGTTTGCCGATCATCCATTTTCCACGAGAAGTTGGCGCCCGAGCGGGGACATGAGCGGGAAGTCCCGGACCCCCGGCTCAATATACGCAAGACTTCTGGCTATAGCGGCTTGTCTTATATCCTGTCCCTTGTGATGGGGAGAATGCGATTTGGCGCTCCTTTCGGGCGATCGGTGGCGCGCTGCCTCCTCCTCGCGTCGGCGTCGAGTGTTTCGGCCCAGGCGCCGAAGGCCGTCGCTTCCTTGGATAAAGTTGAGAGTGCGCAAGTGGACGAAGCCGTTCGGTCTATAATGCAGCGCGATGATGTGCCGGCTATTTCGCTCGCGATCGTGCGACACGGACAAATTGCCTACTCAAAGGCGTACGGCTTCGCTGAGCTGCATGCAGACATCGGGAATATCGAGGCAGCTCCACTCCCCCGAGTGGCAAGTGTCTCTTCCCGCTTTGCTATTGGTTCAGTGAGCAAAGAGTTCACAGCTGCTGCCATTCTGGTGTTGGCTGATCGTGGCAAGCTAGCGCTCGATGACACCGTATCGAAATACCTGCCCGCCCTGACCACCGCCAAGCAGATTACGATTCGGGAACTCTTGAGCCATACATCAGGCTACCGTGACTACTTCCTACAGGAGTACATTCCCGCGCAGATGCAGCGCCCGACCAGCATCGATGCCATCTTGAAGAACCGGGCTGAGCGACGGCTAAGTCATTCAAAAGCGAGCCTTTTCAATCGCTTCGCAAATTCGAGGCTGCGAGGAATGCATAGTTCGGTGAGGTCTCGCAGAGATCTGTCACTCACAGTTTGCGCACAGTCGGGCACTACAGAACAGACGGCCTGGTTTAATCTCCCTAGACGTGCAGCTCTCAGACCAGAATTTCAATCAGTTTTTCAGTTTGGCCAGTTTTCAAGTTTTGTCGGGAACATTGGGCGGGGTAATCGCTCACGGAAAAGGTGTATTGGCGTCCCCGACAGGGCTACTTTGAGACAATGGGTACGTTGCGTAGGGTCGTCGGCGAGGCGAATGTGCTTAAAACGCTTGGGCAGGGCGAACATCCACCGGGCACGTCTAGCGCTCAGGCTGTTCAACTACCACAACGGCCTATACGGACACTCGCACAATTCTTCGCTTCTGGTAACCTGCCTACAATCGGCCATCTTTGTATGAAAATTTCCGAGCCAAACTCCCGGGCTGTCCGAACGGAGAACGTTTGCCGTCATTACCAGATGGGGGAGGAGTTGGTGCGGGCGGTGGACGGAGTTTCGATCGATATACGCTGCGGGGAATTTGTGGCGCTACTAGGTGCCTCAGGGTCGGGAAAGTCGTCCCTGCTGAATCTGATTGCGGGGCTTGATCGGCCTACCTCAGGCGCGGTGATCGTTAACGAAAGCAACCTCGCTACTCTCTCTCGCGAAGAGCTTGCCAAGTACCGCCTACGCACGGTTGGCATGGTATTTCAATCTTTCAGTCTGATCCCCAGCATGTCATTACTCGAAAATGTAGAGCTGCCGATGCGCTTCGCCGAAGTTGATCGGCGCGAGCGTTCGATGCTTGCGCGCCAGTCTCTGGAGCGCGTCGGATTGAGCGCACGGCTTTCGCACAGGCCGACGGAACTTTCGGGCGGGGAGCAGCAGCGTGCTTCGCTGGCGCGCGCGCTCATCAACCGGCCCCAGCTTCTTCTGGCGGACGAGCCTACCGGCAATCTGGACAGCCGCACGGGTACAGAAATTATGGAGCTCATTCGCAGCTTCAATCAATCCCTGGGAATGACCGTGATCATGGTCACGCACGAGCATGTTCTCGCTGAGAAATACGCCGGACGAATGTTGCACCTGGCCGATGGAAAGCTTGTCGCTGACGTCTACAAAGATGACGCACGCAAAATCTCCGAGGCGCAGCCGACAGCTCGGGAAGGACCACAATGAAGTTTTACGACGTCACTGAGCTCGCGGTGCGCAACCTGCGTGAATCTGTCTTCCGTAATTCTCTGACGACCATTGGCATTTCTGTTGGAGTGGCCTCGCTGGTCGCCATGCTCTCACTGGGCATTGGTCTGCAGCAACTGGCTTCACGGCGACTACAGAAGTCTGGCTTGTTTGATACGGTCGTCGCTACTTCGCGGCGCGATCTTCGCAACTATCGCGAGCAGCGCGAGGATGCTCCGACTCCAGCGGACAGCCCGGCACTCGACGAGTCGGCCCGGCAAAGAATCGAGCGGCTTCCCGGCGTGGTCGAGGTCTATCCTGATATCCGGTTCGTTACCGAGGTACGCTTTGACGACAAACCACACCTGACCATGGTGGCGGGCGTACCGTTCTCAGCCAAAAATAATAATGATGCGTTCGAAGGGATGCAGGGCAGTTTCTTCACTTCGGATGCAGCTTCTGAAGTGATCCTGCAGAAGTCGTTTGCCGAAGAGTTGTTGGGCATAAAGCCCAAACCCGGAGATGACGTCACAGCTATCACAAGTCTAGCCAAACCTTTGCTCGGGAAAGAATTGACGATGCGCTATGCGCAACGAACGACGTCATCCACTGCGACGGGAACTGGCGGTGAAGGCGCATACTCGGTGGTTTCACGCCAGCAGACGCTGAAAATTGTGGGCGTGACGGATCTTGATCCGGACGGCATGCGGGGGACGGCCCGGGCGCGCGTCTTTCTTCCGCTCAAGCTGGCGCAGGAGCTGCACATCATGCAACCGGGACTGCGCGACGCCACGACCGGCGTCGCTCCGACTTATACATCGTTGAGCGTACGGGTCGGCAATCCTAATCAGGTTCCAGCAGTTGAAGACGACATCAAAAAGATGGGATTCAGCGCCTTCTCGCTGGTCGACGCGACGCGCAATATGCGCCAGTTTTTTGCCGTGCTCGATGGCTTCCTTGCAATTTTCGGGAGCCTGGCTTTGGCCGTGGCTTCGATCGGGATTGTAAATACGCTGGTTATGGCGATTCTGGAGCGGCGACGGGAAATCGGGATTATGAAAGCGCTGGGCGCAAGTGATATCGATGTGGGCAGCCTCTTTTTCGCCGAAGCGGGGGCTATGGGTCTAGTCGGCGGTGCACTCGGAGTTACATTAGGTTGGGTGATCGGACACGTGATCAATTTCGGCACGAACATTTACCTCCAGCGTCAGAATTTTCCTCCGGCACAGATCTGGTCAGTACCGCTATGGCTCGTGCTGAGCGCGATCGCATTCTCCATCGTCGTCAGTCTGTTGTCGGGACTCTATCCGGCTTTCCGAGCTGCAAGGCTAGACCCGGTGCAGGCACTTCGCTACGAGTAAACCGGCTACCGGTACACTGGGTACATGCGCCATGGTTTGCGATGGCTTAGCTTGCGATGGCTTACGCCGTTTCTAGTTCCGCTTTTATTCAGCCAAGTTCACGCCCAGGGCCGGATCGATTGCAATGCACTCGAAAGCCGTGTGCTCGGTCAAACGGTACATTGCTGCGTAATGTTGCCGCATGACTACGATGTTGCGATCGCCGGCCGTTCTCCCCGTCGTTATCCTGTGCTCTATTTTCTGCATGGACTCGGAGATGACGAACAGACTTTCTTTAAAAGCGGGGGATGGGATCTGGTCGACGATCTGCGCCAGCAGGGGGCGATCTCCGATTTCCTGATCGTTGTGCCCGAGGGAAAGCGCAGCTTCTACATCAACTCGGCTGATGGCCGGGTGCGCTATAGCGACTTTTTTGTCCGCGAGTTCATACCTTACATTGAGTCGCATTACTCGATTCGCCGGCAGAGGTCAGCACGGGCCATCAGTGGCGTTTCGATGGGCGGCTACGGTGCACTCCGGTTTGCATTTGCCCATCCGGAATTATTTTCGTCGGCGAGCGCGCAGAGTGCCGCGCTTATGGCAGAACCACCGAGAGAAACCGAGGCCATTTATTCGCTGACTCCTTTAAGTCCGGTGCTGGCGGCGGTATTCGGCAATCCGATTGATCTCCATCATTGGAATGAGAACAGTCCTTTTTCGTTGGCCAAGCAGAACAGGGCAGCGATTCGGACTGCGGGGCTGGCTATCTATTTCAATTGCGACCGCGAGGATGAATTTGGATTTGATCAAGGAGCGATGGAACTTCACAAGCAACTCGAAGGCGAAGGAATCACACACGAGTTCCATCTCTATCCTGGCAATCATGGTGCCGAGTTTTTTCTGTCGCACCTTGGGGAGACGTTAAAGTTTCATTCGCGTGTATTTGCCGTGGGAAAGTAGATCTCGAGGAGCGGATTTACATTCTTCGGTCGTCGCTGATTGTTTCCTGACGGGTGGTTCTTCATTTGTTCCAGCCGTAAGGAAAATCTTCGAAACGCGATTTGGAGAAAAGCGAATTCGAAGCGGAAACGAATCTACGTCGGTGGCCTGCGGCTTGGCACTGACAGCAATGGACTCGTGCAGATCTCCGTACTCCCCTGTTTCAGTCCGAGACTAACGCAGGAATCGCATCACCTCGGTTACGGCAGGTTCATTGCCATTTTGTTTGGATGGTCCCATGTCATCGCCAACCGGCGCCGCATCACCCTCCCCCGGTGCCAGGAACAGATTACTCTCGAGACCATGCTGCTTGGTGTACAGATCGAAGTAACGTCCGCGCAGCGCATAGAGTTCTTCATGAGTGCCGCGTTCGGCGATCTGTCCCTGCTCGACCACGAGGATGTGATCGGCGCGCCGAATGGTCGACAGTCGGTGCGCGATCACAAAGGTTGTGCGGCCCTGCATCAGATAGGAGAGGCCTTGCTGGATCATCTGCTCGGATTCGGAATCCAGGCTGGAAGTAGCCTCGTCCAGAATCAGGATGCGGGGTTCAGCCAGAATGGCCCGAGCAATCGAGATCCGCTGTCGCTGCCCGCCCGACAGCTTCACGCCGCGCTCACCGACAATAGTGTCGTACTTGTCCCCAAAGCTCTCTGCAAATTCATCGACCCGAGCAATCCGGCATGCACGCATCACGGCTTCTTCGCTTGCGTCGGGCCGGGAGAAGGCAACATTCTCGCGAATGGTACCGTCAAATAGAAACGATTCCTGCAGTACAACTCCAAGTTGGGTTCGGTACGAATCGAGCCGCACTGTGCTCAAGTCGATACCGTCCACCAAGATCTTGCCCCGGGTTGGAACATAGAACGCAGAAATCAGTCCGATTGTCGTCGATTTGCCCGACCCAGACGATCCAACCAATGCCGTCACCGTGCCCGGAGCAGCATGAAACGATACGTCGTTCAGCACAGTGCGGACGCCATCGTAGCTAAAGCTGACTGCTTCGAAATCAATGTTGCCCTCGATTGAAGGCAGAGTGACGGTACGCCGAGGGTCGCTATCTTCCGCAGGTTCGATCAGGATTTCGTGCGTACGTTCAAGTCCAGCCAGCGCTTCTGTAATTTGCGTCCCTATCTGAACAATCTGCATGATAGGCGCGATGAGGAAGCCCATGAACAAAGTATAGGTAAAAAAGCCGCCAATTGTCAGAACCCCGGCCAGAATCTGCTTTGCGCCGACAAACATGATAACCGCACCCACCACGCCCAGCAGCAGGCTTGCCGATAGCCCCATGATGGATGTCGCGGTCAACGAGCGCATAACGTTATCGAGCAGCCGGACGACTCCAAGCGAGAAGACCTTTTCCTCCCGATCTTCGGCGTGGTAGCCCTTCACAACCCGCACGCCACCAAGAGATTCCGACAAGCGGCCAGTAACTTCGGCGTTGATTCTCCCGCGCTCGCGAAAGATTGGCCGGATCGTTTGAAATGCCTTCTTCAGGGCGAGTCCGAAACACAACAGGAAGCCGAACGCGAGAACGGTCATCAGCGCGCTAATTCGGAACAGAACCACTAGCGCGATCCCTGCTGTGAGCAGTCCGCCGACAAGGTCCACCAGCCCAGCGCCGATCAGGTTACGTACCCCTTCCACGTCGGTCATGATGCGCGATACCAAGACCCCGGTTTTGGTCGAATCATGAAATGAGACCGACAACCGTCCAATATGAGCTTGCACTTTCTGACGAAGCTCAGCGATCAGGCGTTGGGCAGCCTTAGCGAGCAATTGTGTGAGCGCGAATGAAGTGATTCCCTGAATGACGGTCGCCAGCAATACGCCAAGCACTAGCGGTTTGAGCAGCGGAATGTTGCGCTTAATGATGACGCTATCGATCAGGTATCTGGTGGAATAAGGCAATACCAGGGAGGCCACCCGATTAATCGCCATCAAAACGAATCCGACCGCTAGCAATCCGCGGCGTGGACGGACTAGTTCCCACACCAAGGGCAGAACGGCATGCAAATTAGGAGCCGAGACTCCTCCGGCCTTCGAATGAGCAGTCACCATTGTTGATTAGACACGACATCCGTGCGACGGGTTCAATTTGTAGGCCGCGTTACTTGACGTATAGGAAATACAAAAAACGCTTTCAGGCTTCGTGTGATGTCGCGGGTGTTCTAGCGGGAAACAGAAAGAAGTTGGGATCAAGCTGCTGTGACTGGTGCTGGACGGCCAACCCAATGCAATAAGTGACCTCAGCGGTAGTCGGTGATACCTGTACTGACTCCTGTATCAGCGAGGTAGTCATCGAAGGATCGCAGAGTTAATCTCACCGTTCGGAATATCCTAATCACGCTGGCGATCTTTCCGTAACCACGCCGAGGTTGCAGCCATTAAGCACGCACTCCGGATTCGGAATGACTCTCGAAGCGATTCTGGCTGCGGTGCAAGTATTGCTATGGAGACATGCCTGAGGACTTTGATCCATTCGTCGACACCGCGATTTGTGACTATTGCCAGGGAGTCAAAAAACGGAAATGGGAGAGTGACGGAATTCTGCCAAAGCTCGAACTTAATGTCGACATCCCACGAGTACCTTGTCTTGGCATCGTCAAAGGTGGAGGGCCACTCGCCAGCTGAACCAAAGTAGAACTGCGCGCCTAACCGAAGGCGCGGCGAATGTGGAGTTTTCCAGTTTGTCAGTTTTCTGGACTGCGACTACGCGTGTCGCGGGCGAAAAAATATGCTTCACAGATCGGCTCTTATGAAGGGAGTAGCTATGCCCAAGAATAAAGTCCGAGGGCCGGAGAGTCACTGTTACAGACGAGGCTACTGGAAAGAATCAGGTTGAATTCTTAACCCATGATGAGCTCGAAGATGCGTTTTTTCCGAAACGGAGGGACGAAAGCTGGGAGGACATCTCCCGGGATTTGCCGCAACGCGGGACGCCCAACGCGTTGACATACAGATGGTCGGGGCCGAGGATTGTTTGGGCGCTACGATGCACGCGGAGAGCTAGTAGGCGCCTTGCGTTACCACTTCGCCGCGGCGGAAATCGACGACCATGTGCGCAGGAGTAAAAGGCGGCAGGGCTTTGGGAAGAAACTGTTGATTGAGGCGATGCGGCGGTGGCGTGTGGACTTTACTAAGCAGCTTTGGAC
>Ga0182018_10003071_pt1 | contig 15573 bp, 14 predicted proteins | sample 812P2MmetaG_FD_120490 | JGI IMG/M metagenome (GOLD analysis project Ga0182018, IMG submission 120490) | Permafrost microbial communities from Stordalen Mire, Sweden - 812P2M metaG | ecosystem: Environmental > Terrestrial > Soil > Wetlands > Permafrost | place: Sweden: Stordalen | collected...
ACCGGTGGATCAACATTATGAACATCTCCGGGTTGGTATGCGCGATCTCTTCACGGCTCTGGGGATTGCCGCCTAGGATCGACAATTCTTTTTTCATCTTTTTCCATAAGTTTCTAAGCTAGGATCGCCTCGGGGTTCGCTTCGAGTACGATGCATGGTCGGGCTAACAGGAGAATTTTGACATCATTCCTCAGGGCGTATCGCTCGCGCGGACGGCAGAAAGAGCAGAAAGCGGCCGAGGTCGATCGGCGGCCCGATGGGGCTGTAGAGCGCTACCTTGCGCGGGATATCGGCGCAATCGGGGCACAGGACGGCGCAGGGGCGCGGCTGACTGGGCAAGGTGTAGCGGGCGGAGGCGTTTTCGACGCCGGTGTGGAAGAAGCGCACCGCGGGGTTGCGTTCGCGAAGCAGAGCCTGGACCGGGTATTCGAGCTGGTTCTGGCCGATGTCGATGCCCACCACGGTGCAACCGGAACGCGCGATGAGGTCGATTGCGGGCAGGTAAGAAGCGCGGTAGTCCCACTCCACCATGTCGCGGAAATAGTTATCGTCGCGCGAAGTGGCGAGCAGGGAATGCGGACCTTGTAAAGGCCGGGTCCAATTGTGGAAGAGCGGAAGCCGGGCGGTGCTGGCCAGGAACAGGCAGACCAGGACGGACAGGATGGCCGGCCGGAGCATTTCCAGGAAAGCGGCGGCGAGCGGCGCGGCGAGTGCGAACAAGGGCAACTCCAGACGCCCCATGAAGCGCTGCCACTTCAAATAAAAGCAGAACAATAAAAAGGCCGCCAGCAGGCCGGCGGCATAGCAAATCCAATTGCGCTTGCGTGTGAACACGGCGAACAGTGCGGCGATCCCCAGCAGCAGCAGGTGCCAGCGGTTGTTGCCGTTGGCTTCGTGATTGGCATTCAGCGGCGGAGAGAATGGGGCCCCCGGAAAGGTGGTATCGCGGTCCTCGGGATCGATGCCCAGTGCGCGGTGGAGCGCAAGGGCGGCTTGGAAGACCGCCTGATTCCAACCCGCGTGCCGGTCGCCAAGCTGGTCGGAGGTATGGCGGATGAGGTTCGACACGGTGGACTTCCAGCCGGGATGCTCGTTGCGCCAGCGGAATACGCCGTCGCCCTGCGCGGAATCGTATCCCAACGGAGAACCGCTGAAGCGCAGATTGCGGACATATTGGGGAGTGTTGACCAGCAGGACGCCGGCGCCAATCCACGCCAGCGTGCGGGCGCGAATCGGTATGCGGCGAATGAGCAGGACGGCGAGCAGCAGCGGCGGCGCGAACAGGTACGCGGTGGCTTTGGTGGCGAGCGCCAAGCCAAGCGAAAAGCCGGTGAGCGGGGCGTTTTCGCGGGCGCTCCAATAGGCGGCGCAGATGAGCCACAGGGCCAGCATCCACTCATTCTTGGCGCCGGAAGCCTGCAGGATTCCGTTTGGCAGCGTGGCGCAAAAGAACGCCGCGAAGGCTTGTCCCCTGGTACCGAGGCCGAGCGCGCCGGCGAGGGCCGAGACCCCCACGATGGAGCCGAGGAACGCGGCACAGGTGATGAGGTTGACAAAGCGGTCGCCGCCCGAGAGCAGGTAGGTGTGGAGCGCGAAGTATTCCGCCAGGGGCTGGAGGCTGATCTGGTTGAAGTACGGGGTAGGGAAGAAGGCCACGCTGCCTGCCTGGGCCCAGTAGACGACGCGCGGCATGTGGTACGCCATCGCGTCGGCGGAGTTGGGCGGGCTGATCGCACTGGTGAAGGCAACCACGGCCACGATCGCCGCGATGGCCAACGAGAGGGCCGCTTCCAGCGGGCGAATCGCGATTCGGGGCAGCTTTGGGCGGGCGCGAAAACGGAACGCCGCGAGTGTGAGGAGTAGGAGCCAGGCGAAGGTCAACGGTCCGCGCCGCAGCAAATGGAACGGGCTCAGGAGCTCGGTGACAACTGCCGTGGCGACGCCGAGAGCGACGCATGCGCGAAGGAAGAAATCCCGCAAGAGTTATCTTAGCGGAGAGTGCCTTCGGAGCGAGGGCGGCGGCGATTCAGCCGCGTCCGATGAACGGCATGTTGGTGGCTATCACGGTCATGAATTCCACGTTGGCGTCGAGGGGTAAGCCGGCCATGTACAGCACCGCTTCGGCAACGTGGCGTACGTCCATGCGGGGCTCTACCAATATGGAGCCGTTCGCCTGCGGGACACCGTCGCTCATGCGCTCGGTCATTTCCGTGGCGGCGTTGCCGATATCGATCTGGCCACAGGCGATGTTGAAGTTGCGGCCGTCGAGCGAGATGCTACGGGTGAGCCCGGTGACGGCGTGCTTGCTGGCGGTGTAGGGCGCCGAATTGGGTCGCGGGACGTGCGCGGAGATGGAACCGTTGTTGATGATGCGGCCACCCCGCGGCCGCTGCTCTTTCATCAACCTGATGGCTTCCTGCGCGCACAGGAAGGCGCCGGTGAGATTGACGCCGACCACCGCGCTCCACTGCTCGAAAGTGAGATCCTCCATGGGGACGGCCGGTGCGTTGCAGCCGGCGTTGTTAAAGAGAAAGTCGAGGCGGCCAAAGGCTCCTTTGGCGGTGGCGAATAGCGCTTTCACGGAGGCAGGATCGCTCACGTCGGTGGGAGCCGGGAGCATGGCGCCGCCGGTAGGCGACGCCAGCGCGGCAGTGCCCTGAAGCTGTTCGCCGCGGCGGCCGGCGAGGACTACGGAATAGCCGGCCGCCTGCAAAGCGAGGCTCACGGCCCGCCCGATTCCACTGCCAGCGCCCGTGACGAGAGCGATCTTGCCGTTCATGCCTTCGATTGTGGCATAGGGCGGGACAGTCGATTCCTCGACACTTCCCGGGCTCGTCTCTAGCGCCAGATCTGCGCCACATTGGCCGGCGAGGCGTCAGGGAGCCGTTTCCCCGCCCCGGCGTAGCGCCCGCAGGTCGATACCCAGCGCCTGGCACTTCTTGTAGAGGTGGCTGCGCTCCAGGCCGAGCGCCTTGGCGGTGTCGGTCATGCGCTGATTGTGGCGTTTCAGTTCCGCCAGAAGCTGCTCGCGCTCGAAAGTATCCACCCGCTGCGATAGGGTTCCGCTGATGGGCGGGTTCCCGCCGGCTGGCGTCGAACGTGGCTCGTCCTGCCCCGCCGGCAGCGCCAGCCGAACCGTGGCCGCATCCACCGGGCCATCCGCCAATAGCAGCAGGCGCTCCACCACGTTGCGCAATTCGCGCACATTGCCGGGCCATCCGTACCGCTGCAGCTCCTCGATGGCGCCGGCCTCGAACGGCTTGGGCTTCCAGCCATTCTGTTCCGCTACCTGCGCGGCGAAGTGCGTTACCAGCGCCGGAATATCCTCCACCCGCTCGCGCAGGCCGGGCAGCAATAGCGGAAACACGTAGATGCGATGGTACAGGTCCTGGCGGAACACGCCTTTCTTCACCAGGTCGTCCAGGTTGCGGTGCGTGGCCACGATCACCCGCACGTCCACCGGAATCGTCCGGTCGCCGCCCACCCGCTCCACCTGCCGCTCCTCCAGGACGCGCAGCAGTTTGGCCTGCATCACCATGGGCATGTCGCCGATCTCGTCCAGGAACAGCGTGCCCTTGTTGGCCTGTTCGAACTTCCCGATATGTCGCGTGGCCGCGCCAGTGAAGCTCCCTTTCTCGTGTCCGAATAACTCCGATTCGATCAACTCGCCCGGTACCGCCGCGCAGTTCAAGGTGATGAACGGCCCGGCGCGCCGCGGACTGCGTTGGTGCAGCGCGCGCGCGATCAGCTCTTTGCCGGTTCCGGTATCGCCCAGGATGCAAACCCGCGCTTCGCTCGGGGCCACGCGGTCCACCTGCGCCATCACGCGCCGCATGGCTTCGCCCGAGTGCACGATCTCGTGCTTGCCCACGCGCTGCCGCAACTCGCGGTTCTCTTCCTCCAGCCGTTTGAGCTTGAGGACGTTATCCACGGTGAGCAGCAGCTTGTCGGTGGACAGCGGCTTTTCCAGGAAATCCGCGGCGCCCAGCCGGGTGGCCCGCACGGCCATCTCGATGTTGGCCTGGCCGGAGATCATCACCACCGGCAGCGAGATCCCCAGGTTGCGCAATTCTTCCAGCAGCGCGAGCCCGTCCTTGCCGGGCATCACCACGTCCGACAGCATCATGTCGAACGCCTGCGACTTCACCAGTTCCAGCGCGCGGTTGGCGTTATCGCAGACCGTGGCTTCATGCCCCGCCAGGCGGAAGGCCCGCGCGAGGGATGCCAGCGTATTGGCGTCGTCATCGACAATCAGGAGGTGTGACAAATTTGAGATTCGCTCCTTTGAGATTACCCCAGGTCGATCCGGAACGTGGTCCCTTTTCCCTTTTCGCTCTCCACCGCGATCCGCCCCTTGTGGTCGCTAACCACCGATTGCACGATTGCCAGGCCCAGCCCGGTGCCATGCGTCTTGGTCGTATAGTACGGCGTAAAGAGCCGCTCGCATTCTTCGGGCGTAAGCCCCTGGCCGGTATCCGACACTTCCAGGCGCGCGCCCGCGCCCAGCGCGATGGTGCGCACCGTCAGCGTGCCGCCCTCGGGCATGGCGTCCACCGCATTCAGGATCAGGTTCCGCAGCACGCGCGTCATCTGTTCCGCATCGGCCTCGACCGGCCGCAGAGCGGGGTCGAGCTGCGCCGAAGCGCGGATGCCCGCCTTGGCGAGTTGCGCCTCGAACAGGCGAAGGGTTTCGGGTACCAGTTGGTTGAAATTCACCGGCTGCATTTCCGGCGCCGGCATCTTGGCGAAATCGCTGAAGCGCCCGATGATCTGTTTCAGGTTGGAGAGTTCCGCCAGCAGCGTGGACGTGCCCTCGGCAAAAACTTCGTCGAACTGCTCGGGGTAGCTGGCGCGCGCCCGCTGCATGTTTTCGACGGTGATCTGCAGCGGAAACAGCGGATTCTTCAGCTCGTGCGCCAGCCGCCGCGCCAGTTCGCGCCACGCCGCCACGCGCTCCGCCTGCACCAGGCGCTCGCGCTGTTCCACCAGTTCGTGAGTCATCCGGTTGAAGGCCCGCGCCAGTTGCCCGATCTCGTCTGTGCCGGCCACCTCCACGGTGGCCCCCCAGTTGCCGGCGGCCACTCTTCCGGCGCTTTCGGCTAGCCGCTGCACTGGCCGGGTGATGCGCGCCGTGGCCCACCAGCCCAACACGATCGCCATCAGAATGCCGGTAACCGCGACCACCACCGCGGTCCTCAGCATGGACGCCTCCAACTTCACCAGTTCGCGGCGCGCACTTCCGATCAGCAGCACGCCCAGCAGGTCATTCTCGCTTCCCTGGAGCGGCACGGCGTGAAAGGTCTCCGCCGACGCTCCCCTGCCGATCGTGCTCACCACCTCGGTCCGCTGCCTCTCCACCTGCTCCACCAGCGGACGAAGCAGCGTGGCCGCCGCCACCGGGCCGGAGGCGTCGATCAGTTCCGCCGGCGAAAAGGCGGGAGCGAGGTTGCGATAGAGCAGCACGCGCATCCCTTCCGGCGCCAGCGAGGCGATGAACTCGCGATCCAGGATACGGCCGCCGGCGACGTAAAGCCGCATGTCCCCAACGGCCACTGTGCGCACGGCTACCAGCGCCAAGGCGACCCCGTCGGGTAGGTCCTCCCGCTTGAGAAACGCACCGCGCGATTGCCAGTCGTGCTCACTGGTGAGCCACTCCTCTTTGTACCCGAAGCGCGCCGGCCATTGCGCGGAGGATACGATCGCGCCGTTGCCGGCCACCAGTTCCAGCAAATCCAGCCGATTCGTGGCGGCCAGTCCGGCGGCCTCATCGTAGTTCGAAGTCTCCGGAGAAATGGCGATGTCGCGGACCATGTTGGAGGCCGCGATGCCGTCCACAGTGCGGACAATCTCCTCCCCACTCCGCTGGAACTCCTTGTCGAACTGCGCCCCGATGGCGTTCACGCGGTGTGCCTCCATGCTTTCGAAGGCTTGCCGCGTCTGGCCGGAGACCACCAGTTCCACCATACCGACGGCCGCGGCCACGGCCACCGCGAAGATCAGCAGAAGACGGGTGCGAAAGGTCATGGCCGGTCTTCCACCCAAAGGCTGTCGAAGCGCCACTCGCCGAGCGGCGTGACCACCGGACCGCCTTTGACGCGCGGGGAGGCGCCGTAAACGTCCGGCAGGTGGAAAAGCGGGATTACGCGGAAGCCCTCGAGCAGCGCACGCTCCGCCGCATACAGCTCTTCGGGGCCGCGGGTGGCTGGTGGTTCGCCCAGTCCGAATGCCGCCGCGACGCCGGCCAGGGCGTGCGGCGCGTCGGCGAAAGCGATCCGCGTCTCCACCAGCCGCACATCGGCATTGCCGGTGGGAGGGACCACCGAGACCGCGAGGCCGGCGTCGCGGGCATTCAACTGGATGCGGTCGGCGATGTTGCGGTTGGCTGCGTCCTCCGCCGCCAGCGAGAAGCTCCGCTCCGCTACCGGCAATCCGGCCACCAGCGCGCCCGCTTTGGCCCCGTCGGCCGCGGCGCCGAACAGGAAGGCGTATCCCGTGAGCCACTGCGGCAACAGCGCCCCCGAGATCTCTCCTTGCTTCTGCAGCAGGACGCTGTGGATGGCGGTGCGGTCCACCGCCAGCGCCAAGGCTTCGCGCACGCGGGCGTCGGCGATCCGCGGGCCGCATACCAGAGCCATCAGCCGCACCCCGGAGGACTGCCAGACCTTGCGGCCCGGCACCACGCGCCGTAGTTCGTTGGGGCCGAGTTCGACGAGGTCGGCTTTACCCAGCTCCAGGTCGACCGATTGATCGCGCAGGGACCGCGCCATCTGAATTTCGATCGTGTCGAGAAAGGGACGCCCACCGGAGGCATTTTCGTCGGCTGTGAAGACTGCGCGCCGCCCCGATTCCCAAATCGTCAACACGAAACCTCTGGGTACGCCGAATACTTCGGGTGAGGGTGGTGCCTGATGGATTTCGACGCGCAATGTGCCGCCATAGTGCGGCCGGGTCGCGGCGGCGGCCGCGGCGGCCAAGAGAAGCGCCAGTGCGATGCTCCTACGTCTCATTTCTCACGCCTCGCTGTCCGATGTGGCGCGGGCACTGTTCATCGGACAGCGTCTGCACAACTTGTGGGGCGGGCAATCTTGCCCAATACCGCACACTTTTCGCGGCTGTAATAATGCAGTCGCCAGGTCCGCGGCGATTGAGTCGCAACCGGCTCACGAATTCGTTCGTCTTGGGCCCAATCTTGCCCTCCGGAATCGGATTTTGCCCGGGTTTCCGGCAGAGATCCGTGTCAGACACTCGACTGCATAATTCTCGTCGCAAAAAGTATGCGGCATTGGGCAATCTTGCCCGCAGCCGTCTTCCAGGCGGCTTTTTCAGGCCATGTACGACCCTTGTGCCCCGCAAGGGCCGGCTGAAAGCCCTCCCCAGAGGGGACCCTGGCCAGGATTGGCTGCCCCACAATTTGTGCAGAATGGCTCCAGGACGAAAACTCACCGGCATTATGCACTCCTGCCTGCCGGGCCGAGACTCTTCTCGGCCCTCTCTTGGGTCGTGGGACAGACCCTGCGAGATTCGCGGGCTAGCCACCGCAAACCACCGTGAGCACATAAGCCGCATACTTTCCCGTTCGCAAATCCCGCACCACCACGGTTGCCGCGTTCCCGCCCGAAGTCCACAGCGCCAACACCGGTCCGGGAAAATCCGCGGCTTCCGTCAGCGGCTCGGGAGTGCGGTCGGCCATGGTGAAGGCTTGGACACTGTCGGGCTGACCGCGGTCCCCGGGCCGCGTGGCCAACACTTGCGAGCCTGCGCCGCAATGCGCATCCGTTCCGGCGATGTCGCTGCCCCACTGCGCCGTCGATGTGCCTGCCGGGTCGAGCGCCGCGTCGAGGATCTGGGTCTTGCCGTCGACCGTCTGCAGCAGCCACCAGGTCCGCCCCTGCCATTCCACGCTGGCCGCCGAGAAGAAGGGCGCCACGGTTTTGCGCTGGCCCGTCTGGGTGGTCACGCGGCCGTCAAAGTAGTTGCGCGCGGCGGCGAAATCGGCCAGCAGCAACGCGCGGCTGCCCGATTCCAGCACCCAGGGGTCGTCGCCGGCGTGACATTCCATGGAGAGCGCCGGCTCGGTAGCGCCGTCGCACCGCATGCCCGGCAGAAGAGCCTCGAAACCGCTGCCTTTCAAACGCAGGCGGCCCCGTAGGTCCGCCGGCCACGGCCTGGCGGGCGCCAGCGGGACCGTCCGCTGCGCTTCCCATTGTGCGCCGTCGCGTGCGTAAAGCGTGACATTCGTGGCGGAAAGCACCAACATACCGGCGGCCGGAAAGGCGATGTCGAGGATCTGTTCCGCTTGTTCCCACGCCAACTTCTTCTCCAGCGCCACACCCGGCGCCGGCGTGGCCGCCGTCTCGTTGCGCTTCCAGAAGGCGATCCAGACCTGATGCTCCTCGCCTTTGGACGCTTCCTCCACCAGCAGGAACTGCGACGCGCTCTCGGAAATGGTGACGCGCACCTCCGCCGCCGGGGAAACGTCGCTGACGCGCGATCCGGCATCCTGTAAAGCTGCCTCGAAGGCGGTCCGCGCCTGGGCCACGGCGGATCCCAGGGAGGAGATGTTGCGCCACGTCACCGCAACCGGCGCGCCTCTTCCAGCGAACGCCGCAGTCTTGCGGGCGAGTTCGCGCGCGGCGCCGATCGCATCGTCGGCGGCCGTCGCGCCCGGCGGGATGAAGAGCAGGAGCGCGGAGAGAACCGCGTGCCACGGCTTCACGGCTGCGATCATAACACATCGCGGTTCTCTCCCCCGCTACGCGCGTCGGAAGCCTTTATCTCTGATTCGCCTTCGGAATCTTCTTCCGCAGCCGGATGGAAGCCGGCGTCACTTCCACCAGTTCGTCTTCGCGGATGAATTCGATGGCCTGTTCCGGATTCAAAATGCGCGGCGGCACCAGCCGGATCGCTTCATCGGCGGTGGAGGCGCGCATGTTGGTCAGCTTTTTTTCCTTGACGGTGTTGACAGTCCGGATCGGCGTCGCGGGCATTCTCGCCCACAATCATGCCTTCGTATACTTCCACGCCGGGAGCCACGAAGATCTCGCCGCGCTCCTGCAGGTTCCAGGTGGCGTAGCCGGTGGGACTTGAACCCACACGCCCCAGTGAAGTGCGCCGGATTTTGAGCCCTACAACTATGCTTGTATCTTTCAGTAAATAGTGGAGTTAACTTTCTTGACTGTGGAACTGTGTACGGAACTGTGTAACTTACCGGGTACCCTCGCAGATTGAGGGGTTTCGAGGACGTTCAAATCTGCAAGCCCCTATAAATCTATATTTCGCTTGCGTAAAGTATCGATAAGTGATACTTTACGAGCGTGAAGTCAGAATCTAGCCATCCAAGTGCCAGGGAATACGTCAGCGGTCTTGCTGCAAGCGGGCACTATCACTTGGCCTCTCGCGAGATGCAGTCGGCGTTGGGCGTTTCCGCCGCCGCTGCCAAGCTCGCCCTGAACCGTCTCGCAAAGCAAAAGATGATCGCTTCTCCGGCGCGAGGTTTTTACGTCATCGTGCCGCCGGAATACCGCTCGCTCGCCTGTCTTCCTGCCGACCAGTTTATCCCGGCGCTGATGAAGCGCCTCAACCTCCCCTACTACGCGGGACTTCTCTCCGCCGCGCAGTATCACGGCGCCGCGCATCAGCGGCCACAGGAATTCCAGGTCTTCCTTGCAAAGAACCGCCGGCCTATCCAGTGCGGGGCGGTGCGCGTTGCCTTTCTGGCGCGGAAGCGCCTCGCAGATGTGCCCGTTCAGAGCTTCAATACGCCGCGGGGCACGCTCCTCGTGTCGTCACCCGAGGCAACGGCGCTGGATCTTGTCGGGTACGCGCATCACGCGGGCGGACTCAGTCAGGTGGCGACGGTTCTATCTGAACTCGCCGAGAGGATCGATCCGGAGAAACTTGCCGCCGCTGCCCGGACAGCGCCCGTCGCCTGGGCGCAACGGCTCGGATACCTGCTGGAGCATCTTGGCTCCGCCGCAAAAACTCCGGCACTCAAGGAGTACGTGCGCGAACACGCGAAGCAATCGACCGCGCTTTTGCCGAAAGCGCGGCGCGCGCGCTCCCGTCGCAACAAAGGCTGGAAGCTCTACATCAATGCAGACGTAAAGGCAGAGCTGTGATTCCCCGTGACTACATCACTGAGTGGCGGGCAGAGGCTCCGTGGGTCCAGGACTTCCAGGTCGAGCAGGATCTGGTTATCAGCCGTGCGCTCGTCGAGATTTTCTCGCACCCGCTCCTGCGGGATGCTCTCGCATTCCGGGGCGGGACGGCACTCTACAAGCTTCACCTCAAACCCGCTGCCCGCTATTCCGAAGATATCGACCTTGTCCAGACAAGGGCCGAGCCTGCGGGTCCGGTAATGGAAGCGCTGCGCGAGATTTTCGATCCCTGGCTCGGCAAACCGCAATGGAAGCAGAGCGAGGGCCGCGTCACGTTCGCCTACCGGTTTGATTCTGAGGACACGCCGCCGATCCGTCTGCGCCTGAAAGTCGAAATCAATTCACGGGAGCATTTTGCAGTCTACGGTTTCAAGCAGGTTCCTTTCGCCGTCTCATCACGCTGGTTCGAAGGCAGGTGCCAGATTTGCAGCTACGAGCTCGACGAGCTTCTCAGGACCAAGCTGCGGGCGTTGTATCAACGCAAGGCGGGTCGGGACCTGTTCGACCTGGCGGCGGCGCTGGAGAATCCGGCGGTCAATCCCGACCGTATCGTCGTGGCGTTCTCTGAATATATGAGCAGGGACGGCCACAAGGTCACCCGTGCTCAGTTCGCAAAGAACATTGCGGGCAAGCTGCCTGACCCGGAGTTCGCTGCCGACATTGGCCCGCTGCTGTCAGCCGGATTCACCTGGGACATCAAGACAGCGGCCCCCATCGTTTCGTCACGGCTCATAGAACGTCTGCCGGGCGATCCATGGAAGGGCGAGGGATAACTTGTATCATGCAGCCTTTGTCAGGTATCGCGACGCGCCTGCCAGACGGCGCTGGTGAGGGGCTTTAAGGATGCCGGCGGCTTTTCGGTCGGACCGCGGCAGTGCCGGAGTAGATCCACGGTTAGGCGATGACGCTCCTGAGCTTCGTAATGCTAAAGTGAAACAGCGCAGAACTGCGCTGTGGCGGGCTGGCGGAACTGGCAGACGCAGACGGCTCAAAATCGTCCGACCGCAAGGTCGTGGGGGTTCAAGTCCGGTTCGTCTGCTAATTCCGACACTCCGGCACGAAGTATCTTCGTCAATTGCACAACGAAGCGGCGGCCTGTGGAGACGCCCGTCAGAAGCCCTTTATCTCTGATTCGCCTTCAGAATCTTCTTCCGCAGCCGGATGGAAGCCGGCGTCACTTCCACCAGTTCGTCTTCGCGGATGAATTCGATGGCCTGTTCCAGGTTCAAAATGCGCGGCGGCACCAGCCGTATCGCTTCATCGGCGGTGGATGCGCGCATGTTGGTCAGCTTCTTTTCCTTGACGATGTTGACATCGAGATCGGCGTCGCGGGCGTTCTCGCCCACAATCATGCCCTCGTACACTTCCACGCCGGGAGCCACGAAGATCTCGCCGCGCTCTTGCAGGTTCCAGGTGGCGTAGCCAGTCGTCTTGCCGAGGCGGTCGGCGACCAGCGAACCGGTGGGACGCGTGGGAATTTCACCCTGCCAATCGATATAGCCGTGAAACAGCGAATTCATGAGGGCGGTACCGCGGGTATCGGTGAGGATCTCGCTGCGCAGGCCGATCAACCCGCGCGAGGGAACGTGGAACTCGAGGCGCACGCGGCCCGAGCCGTGGTTCACCATCTTGGTCATTTTGCCCTTGCGCTGGCCCAGCTTTTCGATCACCACGCCGAGGAAATTCTCGGGACAATCGATGATCAGCAACTCCAACGGCTCCTTCACCTTGCCGGCCACGGTCTTGGTGATGATCTCGGGCTTGCCCACGGCCAGTTCGAAGCCTTCGCGGCGCATCATTTCGATGAGGATGGCGAGTTGCAATTCGCCGCGGCCCATCACTTTGAAGGTGTCGTGGCCCAGCTCTTCCACTTTGATGGAGACGTTGGTGAGCAGCTCCTTGTCGAGCCGGTCGCGCAGATTGCGTGACGTCACCCACTGGCCCTCGCGCCCGGCAAAAGGCGAAGTGTTGATAGTGAAGGCCATGGCGATGGTGGGCTCGTCGATGTGGATCGGCGGCAGCGGTTTCGGCGTCTCGGCATTGGTCACGGTCTCGCCGATGAAGATGCCCTCCACGCCGGCGATGGCCAGGATGTCGCCCGGACGCCCGATGGTTTCGTCCACCCGCTTGAGGCCTTCGAAGGAGTAGAGCTTGGTGATTTTGGTGGTGTGGAAGGTGCCGTCGCGCTTGGCGATGGCCACCGGGTCGCCATAGTTCAGCGTCCCCTGGAAAACCCGCCCGATGCCCAGGCGGCCGAGGTAATCGCTGTAATCCAGGTTGGCGATGATCATCTGCAGGATGCCCTCGGGATCGCCGAACGGCGCCGGAATATGTTCCAGAATGGCGTCGAACAGCGGGCGCAGGTCGGTGGAGGGATCGTCCATGGTTTTCTTGGCCACGCCGGTCTTGGCGACGGTGTAGAGCACCGGGAAATCGAGCTGGTCTTCGGTGGCGTCGAGATCGATGAACAGGTCGTAGATTTCGTCGAGGACTTCGGGCACGCGCGCGTCGGGACGGTCGATCTTATTGATCACCACGATGGGCGGCAGGTGCGCTTCTAGAGCTTTCGAGAGCACGTAGCGCGTCTGCGGCAGCGGACCTTCGCTGGCGTCGACCAGCAGCATGACGCCGTCGACGATCTTAAGGGCGCGCTCCACTTCGCCGCCGAAATCGCTATGGCCGGGGGTGTCGACGATGTTGATCTTGATGCCGTGATAACGGACGCCGGTAATCTTGGCGAGGATGGTGATGCCGCGCTCGCGCTCCAGGTCGTTGGAATCCATGACGCGGTCGACGTGCTCCTCATGGGAGCCGAAGATGCCGCTCTGATTGAGCATGGCGTCGACGAGTGTGGTCTTGCCATGATCCACGTGGGCGATGATGGCGATATTGCGGATGCTGGTGTTGCTGCTTTTCATGGGAGGGGGAAATGCCGTCGGAGGTGCTACCCTTCGAGTCTAACACGGGGTGCGTGCTCCACGCTGGTCAGGACATGTCGCGACCAGGACAAGAGTCAGCGTGGCAGGGCTGCCGGAGGAGTTAGTCGGTGCGCTGGCCAGCCGTGATCTGATTGTGATCCCTAACGCTCCTCGGCCGTCTCGTATAGCACCAGGTTCACCAAGGGCACTGTTCGTGTAGAGTGTTCGGGCAACTGATACTATGAAGGAGGGTTAGCCTGATGACGTTGACGATTGAGCTTCCGGATGAGCAAACAGCGGCGCTGGCCGCCACGGCGCGGGCGCAAGGCATGTCCGCCGAGCAGTATGCCCGGCAAGTGTTGGAGCACGCGATCGAAGCTGCCGCGATTCAACCCGAGGCCGCGCCCACGAAGGATATCGAGGAACTGTTCGCGCCGTTGCGCGGTCTCAATCTTGATTTCAGCCGCAATCCCTCGACCGGCCGACCCGTAGACTTGTGACCGGCTATTTGCTCGACACGAACGTTCCGTCTGAATTCAGCCGGGACCGCCCCGAGGCTCGCGTTGTTCAATGGCTGAAACCTCAGCCCGTGACGACGCTTTTTATCAGCGTCCTCACAATCGGGGAAATTCGCAAAGGGCTTGTAGTGATGCCGGCCGGCCGCCGTCACACCCAGTTGGAGACGTGGTTTCATACGGAGTTGTTGACCTGGTTCCGCGATCGCGTCCTTCCCGTCACTCATGGGATCGCTGACCGCTGGGGCTTCTTGGACGGGCAATGCCAATTGAAGGGAACGCCTCTCAATATCGCCGATGGCTTGATTGCCGCCACGGCCCTTGAGCATGGCCTCACCATCGTCACGCGCAACGAGAAGGATTTCGCCAACGTCGGGGGAACGATCTTTAATCCCTGGAAACTCTGACCCAGACTATGGACCACGTACGGGCGCACCTACATTAAGGTTAGCGTGGGCTTGCGGGCCACGGCGCGGCCCGTAAAAGGTGGAAGCCCATTATGGTCGCCAAGGGTAGCAAAACGAACATCCGCCAACGGCCGCCAGAGGTTTTTGGGGCCGCTTTTTACTGGAGGTCAGTCACTTCTGCGCCGGGTGTTCTGTCCGAGCCCGGTCACTCGCAATGGGGAAGATCGGGCTGATTCGATCGGATGCACGCAGGAGACGGGCCCACAGCGACCAATGGACTTCCGCACCCGTCGCGAAATGCGCCGAAATCGGCAACCGAATCCGGCCGCCACAAAAGTGTCCACCAGATGTTTGGCGACTATGTGCTTGACTAAAAGTGTCCCAACAGCACGACAATGGGTTGTGGAGTACCGATCGCAATGATGGACGTCCTGAGCTTTTTTCAAGCTGTCCTGTTCAACTGGGCGGGCATTGCTACCGGGGGGGATTGTCGCCTCAGCAGCCCTTTATTCCGGGTGGAAGGCCAAACCGATGCCTAAGAACATCGGCTTTGCCCTATCCGCACTTTTTCTCCTGATGGCCTTTTTTAAGGCATGGAAAGAGCAGAAGGTGTCGACGGATAGTGCGAGAGAGGAGAATCGGAAATTGGTCGCGCAGGTTGACGAGCTAACCAAGTCCGCAATCTCAGGGACAATTGACTTCGCGCTCTTGGGTGCCCAACCAGAGAATGGTTCGCACGCGGCTCTGATCATTAGCTTGTCAAACGCGGGAGCGTCTTCGGCCGTCGAGTCTGGGTCGTGGAAACTCGAGGCGATTACGCGCAACAAGACCGAACACACGGGAAGGCCTAACACCCTGCTGGATAAGAATCTTGATTTTTGCCTAGACCCCATGCACGCAATGAGATTCGTACGCAATGACGCGCTATACCGTAAAGCATCCACTCCGATACCGAGGAATGGTTTTTTGCAGGGTTTTCTATGGTTCGCCCTTCCAGGCCTTGAAAGATCCAGCCTACTTGATCCCGCCACCACGTTGGTGTTGCGGGGAAAGAGCATCTCTGGCCAGCCTTTTTCGATCTCCTCAACAGTCCGGCAATTGATAGAAAACTCTAAAGATACTAAGTTTTTCGCCGGGATTGAGAACCCGCGCCCACTGGAAGTTCCCTGTAAAGAGAATGCTCCCTACTGATAAGGAGGGTGGCCGGGTCGGACCCCATCCCGCCAAGGCCGAGCCGATAATAACTCGGCCCCAAGCACCGGCCGGATGGCCTCAGATCGGAACTGATCGACCGACAGGAAAGCGCCGCGGCTGCCAGAGGCAGCGATTCCAGCCCAACGCCATCGCCCAAGAATTGGATCAACTCTGGTGCTGTCTGCGGAACACAATCCTTTGAAGCTCTTCTGTCAGGCGACGGAGTTCGCTTTCGTTCTCGGCATCCTTAATGCGCTTCAAACAAAGGTGAAGAGCCTTCTTCGAAGTGTTCGCGGCAGCGGTAACAAGTTTAGCCTCATTAACCCGGTAGCCGAGCTTCTTTACGTTGACGGCCATGTTTGTATTATACGTGAGCGTTCAC
>Ga0182018_10003072_pt1 | contig 15570 bp, 15 predicted proteins | sample 812P2MmetaG_FD_120490 | JGI IMG/M metagenome (GOLD analysis project Ga0182018, IMG submission 120490) | Permafrost microbial communities from Stordalen Mire, Sweden - 812P2M metaG | ecosystem: Environmental > Terrestrial > Soil > Wetlands > Permafrost | place: Sweden: Stordalen | collected...
TGATGGCCAAGATTGATGCGCTGGTGAGAGAAGTGGCGACGCTCAGGGCGACGCCGGGGCTGGGTGCGGAGGGGTGAATGTGAGGCCGGATCGACGATTAGCGCGGACAATGGCGGCGCAGGCAAGCGCTAGCGGCCCTCTTCCCACTCGCGCCGCGCCTCTTCACGTCGCTCCTCAATGAACTCATCCAAGAGACCGTCGAGGCTTCCCCGATTTTTGATGATGTCGTCCCGAATACTCTTCAGAGCCATGTCTTGGCTGATGAGGGTAATTGTGCCGTCGTTGGAGAAAAGACTCAGGCGATTACCAGGCTTCAGTCCAAAGTGTTCGAGGACATGCTGCGGGAGGACTACACTCCCGTCTTCGCGAAGAACTACCAAGTCCGTCATGATCTACACCCACTGATTGTTATCGGCCGATTCACGATTTGCCGCACTGTCCTGTCTGGCACTGAAAGTGTTCCGTTCGTGGGTGGACCCTTCCCTAGGCCGCAGCTCTCACTCCCACTCGATGGTACCGGGGGGCTTTGAGGTGATGTCGTAGACGACGCGGTTGATGCCGCGGACTTCGTTGACTATGCGGTTGGAGATGCGCTTGAGCACTTCGTAGGGCAGCGGGGACCAGTCGGCGGTCATGCCATCTTCGGAGTGGACGGCGCGGACGGCGCAGGTGTAAGCGTAGGTGCGCTGGTCGCCCATGACGCCGACGCTCATGACGGGCAGCAGGACGGCGAAGCTTTGCCAGATCTGGTTGTAGAGGCCGGCGGATTTGATCTCGGCGACGACGATTTCGTCAGCCTCCTGGAGCAGGGCGACGCGCTCGGGGGTGACTTCGCCGAGGATGCGAACGGCGAGGCCGGGACCGGGAAAAGGCTGGCGGCCGAGAACGTCGTCGGGCATGGCGAGATCGCGGCCGATGCGCCGGACTTCATCTTTAAAGAGGTCGCGCAGGGGCTCGATGAGCTTGAGCTTCATGCCCAGCGGCAGGCCGCCAACGTTGTGGTGGCTCTTGATTGTTTGCGAGGGGCCGCGGACGCTGGAGGACTCGATGACGTCGGGGTAGAGAGTGCCCTGCACCAACCAGTCGACACCACCGGTTTCTTTGGCAATGCGTGTTGCTTCGTCGTCGAAGACGGCAATGAACTCCGCGCCGATTCTCTTCCGCTTGGTTTCGGGATCGGTGACGCCGGCCAGTTGGGCGAGGAAGCGCTCGGAGGCATCGACGGCAACGATGTTGAGACCGAGCTTGTCACGCAAATTTTTCTGGACGCTTTGGAATTCGTTTTTGCGCAGAACGCCGTTGTTGACGAAGATGCATGTGAGCTGGCTGCCGATGGCTTTGTGGACGAGGACCGCGGCTACGGAAGAATCGACGCCGCCCGAGAGACCGCAGATGACGTGGCCGGAGCCGACTTTATCTCGGATCGATTCGACAGTGGTCTGGATGAAGTGGGCCGGGGTCCAGTCTCCAGTGGCTCCGCAGATTTTGAAGACGAAGTTGCGGAGGAGCTGCGAGCCGAGCGGGGTGTGGTGGACCTCGGGGTGGAACTGGACGGCCCAGATTGAGCGGTCGGGGTTGGCGATGCCGGCAAGTGCGTTTGACGTAATGGCAGTGCGATGGAAGCCGGGGGGCAGCTTCTCGGCTTCATCACCGTGTGACATCCAGACCTGCAATGTGGCAGGCAGGCCGGAAAAGAGCGGCGTGGCGGTGTCTTCTATCGTGACCTCAGCATGACCGTATTCGCGCAGGGGCGCGGACTTCACGTGGCCGCCCATGTGGTGGACGATGAAATGGAGCCCGTAGCAGATACCGAGCGTGGGCAGGCCGAGTTCGAGGACCTTTGGGTCGGCGGCGGGAGCGTCAGCGTCGTAGACGGACGCGGGACCGCCCGAGAGGATGATGCCGAGCGGCTTGAGGGCCTGGATTTCCGCGAGGGGAGCTGTGCAGGGAAGGACAACAGAGAAGACGTTGAGTTCGCGGATGCGGCGGGCGATGAGCTGGGTATACTGCGACCCGAAGTCGAGAATGACGATTGTCTGGGTGTCCACGTATTAGTTTGGCAGGGGTGGGGGAGGGGTGGCAAGAACGCAATTGCAGCGATTAAGGATTGGAATCAAATGAAGAATCCGGCGCGGAACCTCTCCGCAACTTTCAGGAGGCAGGCACCGGGGATCGCATTGGAGCTGCGAGCGGCGCCGGGCAAACTACAGAACCCAGCACCGGCGTCTGGCGCGGTATCCTTTCACTCTAGGCATTGACTTTGGAGGGGGCAAGGATGAGCAAGCCGGTTGTATTCTTGCGCGTTGCATCGGTGCTGACGCTGATTCATTCGGTGCTGCATACGGTGGGCGGGGTGTTTGGCAGCGTCGACCCCGGCCCCGCATCGGTGGCAGTTGCAGCAATGAAGGCCAACCAGTTCCTGCTGATGGGAAGCGTGCGCAGCTATTGGGATTTTCACATGGGCATGGGCCTCGCTGTGACCGTTTTTCTGACCGGCGAGTCGATTCTGATGTGGCAGTTGGCTTCATTGGCGAAGACAGACGCCCGCCGCCTGCGGCCAATGATGGCAACATTTCTTGTGATTTACCTGGTCTTCGCGGTCAACTCGTATGCATACTTCTTTTTCATGCCGGTCATCTTCGAGGCCGTGATCGCCGGCTGTTTCGGCGTTGCGATTGCGACAGCGAAGGAGGCGGCGGCCTGAGGGCTATACGTCGTAGTGAAAGCGGGCCTGCAGGAACTCGATTCGATCTGCAGCCACCCTATAGATGATTCGATGCTCCTGAGTGATCCGCCGGCTCCAGCAGCCCGCGAGTTCGTGCTTCAAGGGCTCGGGTTTGCCGATGCCGTTGAAGGGGTCTGCGAGGATGGCGTTCATCAAGTCGAGGACGCGGAGAGCAGCTTTGCGGTCCGTCTCAATCCAGTAGCGTAGATCGGCTTGGAAGTTGCTCGAAATCACCGCAAGACGTGCACTTGACTTGGCCATCGGATTCGATCAGCCCGTCTTGTCTAAACCGACCGAACGACGAAGTTCCTCAACGGTCATCACTTCTCCGCCACCCCGCTCCACCTCGCGCAAGGACTCAAACAACCTCTGCGCATTCTTCGGCGAGCGCAGCAGGTAGGCAGTCTCCAACAGGCTCGATAGCTCGTCAGCAGCGACCATTGCCACATCCCGTGCTCCCCGTCGCCGGATGATCACAATCTCCCGGTCATCCGTCACACGGTCAAGATAGCCGGCGAGTCCTTCGCGCACGGCCGTGTAGGTAGTCTCAATAGCCATGCCGAAAACCCTCCAGACTTTAACGTACAGCCTTTCTGTACGTAACGTCAACAGTACGAAAGCTGGGATAAGCCTATGGCAGCTTTGCCGCTTCTGCCTCCGGGTCCCAATGGTCTGATCCCGCAAGAAAGACTTTCGGCTTGAACCGCTCTGCCTCGGCGGCGGTCAGTTGATGGGACCACGGGACGCGGGCGGCGGGGTTTGCGCCGGGGCCAGTGCTGTTGAATTCCGCATAGTAGGCCAATGGCGTGCCAGGTGTCTTCCCCCAGGAGTTCCAGCCCTGTGGGGTGACGTGGGCACAAAGCCAAGTATTGATGTAGACCACGCGCGAGTAGAGGCGCCATGGGCGGCCGAGGCTGGTGACTTCATTCTTTTGCGAGCCGGGGGGAGGGGGAGCAGAGCCGGTTGCCGGAAACGGCGAAGCGGCAATGGGCGGCGACGATGCAGCAGCCGAGGAAGACCCACCGGCCGAAGAAGGTGAGCTGAGCGCAACGCCGGTTCCCTGCTCAGCCGGCACGTGGTCAATGCTGCTGGTCACACGGCTGTTGAGAATCATGTAACCAGTTGGCTGCTCCGGCGAGGTGCGGGATTGGGCGGTGACCCAGCCGGGGGCGTTGGCGTGAATCTCAGAGCGGTCGAAAACCGCGGCGGCATTTCCGAAGATGAAGTCCACGCCGCCCTCTATATAGGAGTCGACGTAATATTGGCGGCCGTAGTCGGCGAAGAGGGTGTCCTGGTGGCCGAGGAAGCGGCAGTGCTTGAAAACGGCACGGTCGGCGCGGACGGCGATGGCGACGGCCTGGCCGGTGTTGCCGGCGGTGTTTTCGAAGGTCAGGTTGTCTGCTTCGAAGCCTGTGCCGTTGACCTCGACAGTCTCTGTGAAGAAGGTTCCGCCGGCTTGCTTCGCGTTCAGGCTGTTCGAAATGACGACATCGGACGGGGACGCGCCCATGCCGACGAGGGTGATGTTGGTGTGGTTCTGGGTGACGATGACACGCTCGTGGTAGATGCCGGGGGCGATCTCAATGAAGACGCGTCCAGGCTTGCCGTCAGGCCCAACGGCGGCAAAGGGGTGATGGTCCATGGCCATCTGGATGGTGGGGAATTCGGTGGTTCCTTCGATGCCGGTTTTCACGTCAGGCGAGACCCGGACGTGGACATCTTGCGCTGCGGCGAACGGCGCATGGATTCCGATGGCCGCGAAGAGAGCGGCCGCGAGCAGGCGGGATGCGGTGTGTAGACTCATCGGGGGACAGGGTAAACCACGGGTCGGGAGCGAGGACAGGGCAAAGCGGTGAAGGGGCACTGGATGAAGCGAGGAAAGAAGGCGGGCGGGTTGACTTTTGCTGAGGTTAGGGCGTCAAAAGAGCAAGCAACCGAAGAAATGATGGGACCCTCGATCCAGAGGCGGAGAAAGGGCTGAAGCACTCAAAGTGCCGAGGGAAAAGGTCTGAAAATGCCTGTCTTCCGTTGAAACTAGGCACAACAGACCCTTGGCTTTTACAATGCAACAGGGACCCGTCCCAACCCAGCCCTGCTGCGGAACCATGAAACCTGGCGGCTCACGCCCGACCGGGATGAAGGAATGGCATGAAGTTTACGAAATTCGGCAAGGCACTTCTGATGAGCGCACTCTCGGTTGCGATCATCTTCGGCGTGTCCTCATGCGTTGAGAGCTATACAGTCGGCTTTTTGTATGTAACAGGAACGTTGACCGCAGGGACCGCAGGGCAAGGCATCATCAGCGGGTTCAAGATCGATCACAACACCGGCAGGCTGAAAATGATCGATACGCTTCCAGTCGCTTCGGGGGGATCGTATCCGGTGCGCGCGGTCCTGCTGACGGGAAGCCGGTTTCTTTATGTGCTGAACAAGGGCACGAATGCACAGGGCGGAGAGACCTGCACACCCGCCGATCCATGCCAGGCAAATATTACGGAGTTTGCGGTTGGCGGCAACGGCGTCCTGACGGCACAGGAGACGTTTTACACCCAAGGGATAAACCCGTTCCGAATGATCGCGGACGCGCCGGGCAACTATCTCTACATTCTTGATCACGACTCTCCTTCGGCCGCATCGTGTTCTCTGGCTCTGGGCGCTGGCGTGACCACCTGTGGGGACATCACCGCGTTCCAGATCAACCAGACGACCGGGCGGCTTGAGTTGGTGGTGAATGCGCAGGTGACGGCGGCCAATGGAACCGCTCTGACCTACTTCCCGGTGCCGGCTAACCCAATCGACTTCTCTCTTTCGTCGGGATACATCCTGACGCTGAGCGGTACACCAGCTACGGGCGACTCGGTCTTCCCGTACACCTATAACCAGGCGTCGGGCCAGCTGTCGATCAACCAGAACACCTCTCAGCCGCTGGGGATCGGTGAGGCAACGGCGATCGTGAACGGATCGAGCTTTGTCTACGTTCTCGACAACGAAGGGACATTGGTACAGGCAGCAGAACCAGGCGCAACAAGCCAGATTCTTTCGTTCTCAGTGGGGACCAACGGCGCGCTGCAGGCACAGACCGGGAGTGTTGTGGGAGATGACCCGACACTGAACAACCCGATCTACATGATCGTTGAGTCAAAGGGCAAGTTTGCTTATGTGATCAACCAGGGAAACAACGCGCAAGGGACCAATGCTCAAAGCGGAATCGCGGGATATGTGCTTGACCCCTCAACGCGCCAACTGACCTTCATTGCCGGCGAACCGTTTGGCTCCGGCGCAGGACCGCAATGCCTGGTGGAAGATCCTTCGGACCAGTTTGTTTACTCGGCTGACTTCAATGACTCGGCCGTAACGGGCCGCGTGGTAGACCCGAACTCAGGCGTACTTAACCAGATGCGCACGACGAGCACGTTCGCCCTCGGGGGACCGGCAACGTGGTGCCTGGTGGATGGCCGCACGAGCTAAGTTGAAGGACGCCGGAGATGGGTTGAAGCTGTCGCCGGGAGGCGGTAACCCAAACACTTCACCGGTGACGACCTTATAAAAAACAGCCGAATGCGGGGACCGGAACGGCGGTCACCCGCATCTCGATTCCAAACCGGAAATTGCAGGCGCGCCGGGTTAGGGTGCCCTGATGAAAGATGCGCATGAAGTTGAACAAACCGAGCCAGCTCGCGCTGGTCGCTGCCGGCAGCCTGCTGGTAGCCACGATGCTGACAGCCTGCGAAACGCTGACCGTCGATTTTGTCTTTGTGACGAGCGCGAAGGCGGCAGGAACGAATAACTACGGAGTCATTGACGTATTCGAGATCAACTCGGAGTCAGGCCAGATGCGGCAGATTCCGACATCGCCATTCCCTTCGGGAGGCCGGAACCCGGTGGCTGAAGCTGCCTCCTCGGACAACACCAATCTGTTTGTGGTTAACCGGGATGACAACACGATCGAGCAGTTTCTCATTGGCAACGATGGAAAAGTCTATCCGCAGAACACGACGAATACGCCGGGCATCTTCCCGATGGCTGTGGCGGTGGCCGGAACCAGCCTGTTCGTGGTGGACACCTATCAACCCCTGCCGACCTGCTCTCCGGCAGCTCCGTGCTCAGGATCGGTTGGGGTGTTTCCGATCAGCGCCCCGAACATATCGAATATAGGCACGAAGGGTGCCGAAATACTGGCGCCGAATCCGGTTGCTAACGGCAATCTGGACTATTGGCCTTTGATCTTGCCAAGCAGCCCCAGCGACGTGATCGTTCCAACGGCGATCGATGCGCTGAAATCCGGCGATTTCATCTACGTGTCGGCGTATGACTCCTCTGTAACTCCGAACGTGGGCTATATTTTTGGGTTTGCCGTGGGCTCGGGTGGGGTGCTGACGCCTGTGAACGGCGGGGTGCCCTTTTTGGCGGGTACGCTCCAATCGGGTACGCGCCCTTCGGGAATGGCGAGCGACGCATCGAGCACTTACCTGTATGTCACGGACTCGGCGAATTCGCGCGTCCTCGGATACACAGTTGCGGCGTCGGGTTCGCTTACGCCGCTGGCCGGCAGCCCATATCAGGCGGGTGGAGGCCCCTCGTCGATAACGGTGGATCCGACATATTCGTACGTTTACGTGGCCAACGCACAGGACTCGTCAGTGACCGAGTACTCGATGAGCAACGGCGTGCTGACGAGCATTGGAACCGAGTCGACGGGTTTGCAGCCAATTGCGATTGGAATTGACCCTTCGACAAATCGCTTTCTTTTTACGGTGAATTTTCTGGGCAGCAGCATCAATGGAACAATCTCAGGGTTTGAACTGAACACGACTACCGGAACGCTTCTTGTCTCAAAGGACTCGCCGTATAAGTCCGATGCCCTGCCCACTGCTGTGACCGCAATTCCGCACAAGGGGACAGGCGCAGGCATAGCGAAATAGGCAGGCGAACGGGAGACCGGAACGTCTGGAACGATACACCCCGTATGGGCTTTTACAATACTTGCGGGGCAACTAAACGAGAATGGATGGGGCCGGCAAGCGAAGGTCCTTGACGAAGGAAGCGCATGAAGTTGAGCAAACTGAGCCGGACGATTCTGGTCTCTTCCGCGGGGCTGGTGTTGGCGACCCTATTGACGTCCTGCGAGATCGTAACGATCGATTATCTTTTCGTGGCTAACTCCGCAGGCACCGGTTCGAGTGGCTCGGGAGAGATTCAAACGTACGACGTAGATTCAGAGTCCGGAGCGATTCGCAACGGCGCTAAGCCGGTTAGCAGCGGAGGCAGTAACCCTGTGGCCATCGCGATCACCGCCGACTACAACAATCTCTACGTAGTGAATCAGGCCAGCAATAACTTGGTGCACTTCTCGATTGCGGATACCGGCGCGCTGACGCAGAAGGACATGGTCACAACGGGCCCGAGTCCGACTTTCATTGCGGTGAACACCGCAGGCACCTATCTGTACGTTGTGTCCGGGCCGAACCCCGCAATGCTGACGGCCTACTCACTGAGCGGGGGAACCATCGGTTCCGTAGCGGCGCAGGAGACATTGTCGGTTCCAGGCTATCCGGGCGATACACTGGCGCCGACCGCCGTGACGGTGCTGGCAAACAACAACTCAGTCTATGTGACTGCCTACGATCAGAGCGCATACAACCCGGGCGGAACGACAACCAGCCTCGCCAATCCAGGGTGGGTTTTCGGATACGGGGTAGGAACGGGTGGCGCCCTCACGCCGGCCTCGGGCAGCCCATGGAAGGCGGGCGTGAAGCCGGTGGCATTGGCGGCGGACCCGACCAACCGTTTTGTATACGTGACGGACTTTGCCTCGAACCAGATGATCGGATACACGATTCAAAGCGGGAGCGTGTTGAACTTCCTGCTCAATGGTCCGTTCTCGGGAGGAAGCGAACCGACGGCGGTCACCATCGACCCGCGCGGCAAGTACATCTACGTTTCAAACGGGCTTTCGAATACGGTGACTGCCTTCACGATCTCCCTGGCCACCGGGACCCCGACCGCAACCATCAACACCACGGGCAGCCAGACGAACTCGACCGATACGGATCCAATTTCTGTGACGGTCGATGCGGCGCTGGGGCGGTTCGTGTACACGGCAAACCACCTGGGCAATTCGATTTCTGGATTCCGGCTGAATCCGGATACCGGGGCGCTCTCGCCGACCGTGGCAACGCCCTATCCCTCCGGCTCGAAGCCGGCTGCAGTTGCGACAGTGCCGCACGGCAACCACGCGATTCAGTCGGTAACGCCGTAGCAAAGCAGGAGTGCAGTAGAATCGGATAGGGGGAGAGTCACCTCTCCTCCCCTCCCACACCACCCGGCATGACAACTGCACGGCCACCGCTATGCAAGGATGCGTGGACTGGCCAAGGTGCAGCAACAGTGCCTGCTCGCAGCCGCCGCGCAAAACATCAAGAAGATAGCCCTGCTGCTAAGCAGAATGGGGCCGAATATGCCGCCCTCAATGCTCCAGGCGCTCCTATCCGCATTTATCGGCCTGCTGCCAGCGCCATCAACAAATCGCGGAAGAAATCAACTGCAAAAACTGAAAAGCCTCCACCAAAAACAAACCCCCACCAAAATGATGGGGTTCGTCAGCGGTCTGGGGCCGCCCGAGGGCGGCCTGATTGCATAGATTGCGATGGATGAGAACTACTGCGCTGTCGGAGTTGGGGTCTCGACCGGGGCAGTCGTGGACTGAGCCGGAGCCGACTGGGCTTGCGCGGCGGGCTTGGCTCGTTCGACCTGCTGTGGCGGTCCGGGCGGCTTGGGCTTGGGGGCGCCTTCCTTCTTCGACGGGGCGAGAATGGCGTGGAGGATGGTTCCTTCCATGCGCGGCATGAATTCCACGATGCCGTTGTCGCCAATGTCCTGGATGAGCCGGTTGATGATGGCATAGCCGAGCTCGCGGTGGGCCATCTGGCGGCCGCGGAAGCGTAGGCTCGCCTTTACCTTGTCGCCATCGACCAGGAACCGCACCGCCTGATTCTTCTTGGTCTGGTAGTCATGCTCGTCAACGGTGACGGAGAACTTGACCTCTTTGACGACGATGACTTTTTGTTTTTTGCGGGCGGCGCGATCGCTCTTTTCCTTCTCGTAGAGGAAGCGGCCGTAGTCCTGGATGCGGCAGACGGGCGGGGCGGCGTTGGGAGAAACCTCGACGAGATCGAGTCCGCGTTCGCGGGCGATCCGGAGGGCTTCAAAGGGTGCCAGGATGCCCATTTGTTCGCCGTTCTCGTCGATTACGCGGATTTCGCGTGCGCGGATACGGTCGTTGATGCGGATGAAAGACTTTGCTGAACGTTTGTCGAGTGCGATGGTGCTCCTCCAAAAGTCGTCGGTGTCTTTTGCAGCGGATGGTGGCCATCGGGCAGGTGAGCAGACACACGAACGCCTTTTGAGTATAACACCGGTATCCAAGAGATTTCGGACAGGGCTGAGGGCTCGGCGGAGCGGTCAAGTTCAGGTGAGGGGGTTGAAAGCCGATGCGGGGGAGTGGCATCAAGGGGTTAGGGCGCTGTAGTCTTGGTGCGCGAAGCAAGGGATATTCGGAGGGGGATGCGATGCGGTGCAGATGGATAGTGTTGGGGGGCGCGCTGTGGGTGCTCGTGAGCGTGGGTTTGGCCGTAGCACTCGGGACGGGCGCGGCGGCTCAGGGAGTGCCGAGGATGCAGCGGGTGCTGGTCTACACGCGCAACTACACGCCGGACGGCAAGGGCTATGTGCACGACAACATTGCCGCGAGCATGGAAGCAATCAAAAAGATGGGCGCAGAGAGCGGGTTCGCGGTGGACGCGTCCGACGATCCGGCGGTGTTCACCGATGAGAATCTGCATCAGTACGGAGGCCTTGTCTTTGCGAATAGCAACAACGAGGCGTTTGCGAACGACGAACAGCGAGCGGCGTTCAAGCGTTTCCTCGAAGCGGGCGGAGGGTTCGTGGGGATTCATTCTGCTTCGGGCTCGGAGCGAAGCTGGCCCTATTATTGGGCCGTGCTGGGAGGCAAGTTTGTGGTGCATCCCAAGATGCAGACGTTCACGGTGAAAGTAGCTGACCCCAAGTTTGCCGCAATGGAGGGGGTGCCCGCACAGTTTGAGTGGACCGATGAGTGCTACTTTCTTGACCATCTAGGCACGGACATTCATCCTGTGCTGACCACAGACCGCGCCAAGCTGACGGACCTGGAGACAGTGAGCACAAAGGCTGACCCGGCAAGCTTTCCTAATCCGCTGCCGCTGGCGTGGTATCACGAGTTCGACGGCGGGCGCGAGTTCTACATGGCGCTGGGGCACAACAAGGAGGAGTACGCGAATCCAATCCTTTACGGGATCATCGAGCGGGGAATCCTGTGGAGCATCCGCGCGAAATGAAGGCAAGTTACCTGCGGAGGGTGGGCAGACGGACTTCCCGGTGAGTGATCGTTCCGAAAAAGGCTTGGAGAATGCGTTTTCCGTCGCAGGCCGCGGGTTTTGAGCGATCTGGTTTTCGATATACTTGAGAAAGCCGATAGTTCATTCTTAGGTTTAAATCTTCCATGTCTGCTTCCATTGCCACTGCCTTTCCCGCCGAATCTTTGACCGACGACGGCCCCGGCGCGCGGCGCATTCTGAGCTTCGTCTACTTTACGTTTGTCTGTTACCTGTCCATTGGGCTGCCGCTGGCTGTGCTGCCGCCTTATGTGCATTACCGCATGGGATACAGCGCGGCATTGGCAGGGTTGGCCGTGAGCATCCAGTACATTGCGACGCTGGCGAGCCGGCCGTGGGCAGGGCGGATCAGCGATCACTCGGGCGCGAAGGTCTCGGTGCTGTGGGGGATGGGACTGTGCTCCGCCAGCGGCGCGGTGCTGGTGGGGGCTGCGGCGCTGCATGCGACGGTGTGGATGAGCCTGGGGACGCTGATCGTGAGCCGCCTGGTGCTCGGCGTGGGCGAGAGCCTGGGTTCGACCGGGTCGACACTGTGGGGCATTACGAGCGCGGGGCCGAGGCACACAGCGCGGGTAATTTCTTATAACGGGGTTGCGACGTACGGCGGACTGGCGCTGGGCGCGCCGCTGGGAGTGGTGCTCGATCAGTGGTGGGGGTTGGGATCGATTGGTCTGGTCACGATGATGCTTGGCGCGGTGAGCTTGGCGTTTGCCTTCCGCAAGGACCCTGTAGCAGTGACACCGGGCGAGCATTTGCCGTTCAAGCATGTGCTGGGGCGCGTGGCGCCGCATGGCATGGCGCTGGCGCTTGGCGGCATCGGCTACAGCGTGCTGGCGACGTTCGTCACCCTTTACTACGCAAGCCTGCACTGGAATCCGAATGGAGCGGCCCTTTGCCTGACGGCCTTTGGGACGGCCTTTATTGCAGCGCGGTTGCTCTTCATTCATTCAATCGACCGGTTTGGCGGGCTTCCGGTGGCAATCGTTTGTCTGACGGTTGAGTCGGTGGGGGTGTTGCTGATCTGGGCCGCGCATTCGCCGTGGATGGCCAGCGCAGGTGCCGCGCTGGCGGGGTTCGGATACTCGCTGGTATTTCCGGCGATGGGCGTGGAAGCGGTGAAGCGCGTGCCGATGCGCAGCCGCGGAACCGCGCTGGGAGTGTTCACGGCGTTCGCGGATGTTTCGTTCTTTCTTACAGGACCTCTGGCGGGCGCAGTGATCGGCGTCTGGGGCTACCAGAGCGTGTTTCTCTATGCGCTCAGCATGGTGCTGGCGTCGCTGGGAATTGTGATCGTGCTGCGGCAAATGGGCGTGAGGACGAAAAAGACGCTTTAAGGCTTCAGCGAAACTCCGCGCAAAAATACAACGGCCAGCCCGAAGGCTGGCCGTTGTATTTGCGTGAGGAGCGGTAATTCGCTCAATACTGGCTTAGCTTTCGTTTTCGCGCTCGCTCTTCCAGTTGATGAGGTCGCCGAGAGTGGTAGTTGAACTCGAAACCGGGGCCTTGTGGCCGCCGCGGGGTTCGCCTTTGCCACGCGGTTCCCTCTCCGCCTTGTAGTCCTGGACTTCTGCGCGACTTGCTTCCTGACCACTGACCGCGCGAAGGCTGAGACCGACCTTCTTCTCTTCCACGTTGATCTTGATGATTTTGAAGTCGTGCTCCATGCCTGTTTCGAGCTTGGAGTGGCCGGCTTCATCCTCACCAGCTTCGGAGACGTGGCAGAGGCCTTCGACGCCCTCGGCGATTTCAACGAACGCGCCAAACTGAGCGGTGCGCAGAACCTTGCCGTGAACGATGTCGCCAACGCGGTGCGAGGCGAAGAAGCTCTCCCAAACATCGGGCTGGAGCTGCTTGATGCCAAGCGAAAGACGGCGATTCTGCGGCTCGACGCCGAGAACAACAGCCTTAACCTTTTCGCCCTTCTTGACGACTTCAGAAGGATGCTTGACGCGCTTGGTCCAGCTCAGGTTTGAAACGTGGACCAGGCCGTCGATGCCGTCTTCGATCTCGATGAAAGCGCCGAAGTCGGTAAGGTTGCGAACGCGGCCTTCGACGACGGTGCCGGCTGGATAGCGCTCGGTGAGGTTCTCCCACGGATTCTCGAGAAGCTGCTTCATGCCGAGAGAGATGCGGCGATCGGCGGGGTTAACGCTGAGGACAACCGTCTCAACCTCGTCGCCGGGCTTGACCAGCTTGGAGGGGTGCTTGAGGCGCTTGGACCAGGTCATCTCAGAGAGATGAACGAGGCCTTCGATGCCCTGCTCGAGCTCGACGAACGCACCGTAATCGGTAACCGAAAGAACGCGGCCCTTGACGCGAGCATTCACCGGATAGCGCTCGGCAGCGTCGAGCCACGGGTCGGGCGTGAGCTGCTTGAATCCCAGTGAGACGCGCTGCTTGTCTTTGTCGAACTTGAGCACCTTGACCTGGATTTCGTCGCCGACATTGACCAGATCGCGGGGGTGAGTGAGACGGCCCCAGCTCATGTCGGTGATGTGGAGCAGGCCATCGATGCCGCCGAGGTCGACGAACGCACCGTAGTCGGTGAGGTTCTTGACCGTGCCGGTGAGGATTGCGTCTTCGCCGAGTTGCTCAAGCGTGGTGGAGCGCTTGGAATTCTGCTCTTCCTCGAGAATCTCCTTGCGGCTGACCACCACGTTGCCGCGCTTCTTGTTCAGCTTGATAACCCGGACTTCAATCTTCTGGCCGAGATAGCCGTCGAGATTGCGCACGGGGCGAATCTCAAGCTGAGAGCCAGGCAGAAATGCCTTGAGGCCGATGTCTACGGTGAGTCCGCCCTTGACGCGGCTGACCACGGTGCCGATGACGGGAGTCTTGTCGTTGGCGGCCTTCTCAATGTCATCCCACACGCGCAGGCGCTGTGCCTTCTCGTAGCTGGCCAGGTAGCCGCCTTCAGGCTCCTCGCGCTCAATGACAACTTCGATCACGTCGCCGGCGTTGAACTTGACTGCGCCCGTGTGATCGAGAACCTGATCGAGGGGAATCAGCCCCTCAGACTTCAGACCAACATCAACGACGAGGTGCTTGTCGGTTGCCTTGATCACCGTTGCGGAAACGACCTTGTCACCTTATGCTTCGACGGCAGCGGCCTCAGCGGCCTGTTCTCGCTCAAAGGCGGCCAGCGCAGCGGAGAAGTCATCCATGGATTCGAATCCATGAGCTTCAGAGCCGTGCGGCTCCTCGGCAGCGGCTACCGGAGTTTCCGGCGCTACTGGTGCAGGCGTTTCAACGACTGGCGAAGGCGTGTGAACAACTTCGTCTGCGATCTCAGCAACAGGCTCGGTTAGGGCATCGGCGTCCAGCGCGGTTGGTTCGACTGCTTCTACTGCTTCAGCGGTCTCGGTATTGGACGTGGATTCGAACGACGGCTGCTCTTGCTCCGTCGCAGTCTCTAGCGTGGGTAGTTCGAGTTCTGTGTTCAGGGTTGGGCTCTCTGTTTCGGGATTGAGGACGTTTGCCATTGGCTGCTCCGGAGTTTCTTGCTCCCGCGGCATCTAGCACGCCGCTGGGATCGGCTCATGCATAATCTCCCGAAGCGGGGCGAGATGTGCAAAGCCTTTGGACCGCGTCTGCCATCGCGCGCTGTATTCGGTACCAGAAGTGTGATCGCAAGAGACAGTGACCCCAGCCTTTGTGGCCTGAGAAAATCGAGACTGATCTCGTTGGGATACACCCGGCAGGCAACGACATGCTGGAGGGCGGCCGCAATCGACGAGCAAAATATCTGCAGTCGACTACGCTCACGAGTGTAGCAACCTCAGCTTTCCCTCGTCAATCCAACAGATTAGCGATCACGCCGAGCCTCCGTGTTGCAACCTGAAATTCACACTGTCCAGCTACAGGCAATAAGCAAATCAAATGGACTTAAGGGCCCAGGTTGGCTCCAGCCGGGCAAATGTGCGATGCAAATTGATGACTTTGGAGTGGGTTGGGGGCGGGGGCTGAAGGGAAGGCGATGGCCTCTCTAAACTCTCGTCCCCCTCTAAATCCATTCAACCCCCGATGTTCGCATGCCCCTCTATAATTCGTTGGCATGGACCATCTTTGGACTCCCTGGCGCTATGCCTATGTGACTTCGTCGGACGACAGCGGGCGCGGCGGCGTGGCTAAAAAGCTCGACGCGTGGCCCGGAGACTTGGGATGTGTCTTCTGCAACCTGGTGGCCTCCGTGGACTTTGCGATTGCGAAAGGCATGAGCGCGGACGAGGCAGAGGGCGCAGCGGGACTCGTCTATCGCGGCAAGACATGCTTCGTATGTCTGAACGCGTTTCCCTACACGAGCGGGCACGTGATGGTGATGCCCTACGCGCATCTTGACCGGCTGGCAGTGCTGCCCGTCGAGACGGCGCATGAGTTGATGGACCTTGCGCAACGAACAGAGCGCGTGCTCAA
>Ga0182018_10003074_pt1 | contig 15568 bp, 15 predicted proteins | sample 812P2MmetaG_FD_120490 | JGI IMG/M metagenome (GOLD analysis project Ga0182018, IMG submission 120490) | Permafrost microbial communities from Stordalen Mire, Sweden - 812P2M metaG | ecosystem: Environmental > Terrestrial > Soil > Wetlands > Permafrost | place: Sweden: Stordalen | collected...
AAAGAAGCTCGTTGAGAATGCGGAGACAATCGCCGCCATGACGCGCGCGGCGGTGCAGGCGCTGGGCATGACACTGTTCGCTCCGGACGCCCCATCAGCCGCAGCGACCGCGGTACTGCCGCCTAAGGGCATCGACTCCGGCGTAGTGGTGAAGGAGCTCAAGTCGCGCTTTGGCGCCATCATCACCAATGGCCAGGGCGAGATGAAGGGCCACATCTTCCGCATCGCGCATCTAGGCTTCTTCGACTACATGGACACTATCGCCATAGTCGGCGCGCTGGAGCAGGTGGTCGCCAAGTCCTTCCCGCCGCCCGGCTTTGCGTTTGGCGACGGCCTGATTGCCGCGCAGAAGGTCTATGCGGAGCGCTCCGCGACCGCGGCAGCAGATGCAAGCTGCATCTGCGGGCGCACCGACGCCTGTTGCTCGCTGAAGCACGCGGAGGCAGGTGCGGTGTTGGTGGGGGCGAAGTAGGCTCGGCATACGTCCTGGGCAGCCCCACTCTTTCGGTTTTGTACCTGATGTTGTTTTTCGCGCGCGGGCCGCGGCAATCCGCCCGCCACGCGCAGCTTTGGAAGGAAGTTCATGAAGATCGTTCTCGCAGAGAAAGTCTCCCCCGCAACCCTCGCGGTCCTCAAACAAGAGCCCGGATGGACCGTCGTGACCGCCGACCAGATTGCCAAACTTGGCCCTGGCGGCCTGGAAGCTGAACTGGCCGATGCTGATGCGCTGGTCGTCCGCTCGGCGGTGCAGGTCGACGCAAAGCTGCTCGAATCGGCACCGAAGCTGCGCCTGATCGGCCGCGCCGGCGTAGGCGTGGACAACATCGATACCGACGCCGCAACCCACCGCGGCATCGTGGTGATGAACACGCCCGGCGCCAATGCGGTCGCTGTGGCGGAGTTGACCCTTGGCCTGATGATCGCCATGGCCCGCGCGGTTCCGCGCGCCAATGCGACCATGCACGCGGCAAAGTGGGAGAAGAAATCCCTGCAAGGCTCCGAGCTGCGCGGCAAGACGCTTGGCATCGTCGGCCTCGGGCGCATTGGCCTGGAGGTGGCGCGTCGCGCGCGCAGCTTCGGCATGGAGCTGATCGGCTACGACCCGTTCATCGCGCCGGTTATTGCGCGCGAGAACCAGGTGACGCTGGTGCCCATTGACGAAATCTTTAAGAAGTCGGACTACCTGACGCTGCACGTCGGCCTTACCACGCAGACCGAGGGGATGATCAATGCCACATCGCTCGCCATCATGAAGAAGGGGGTGCGCATCGTCAACTGCGCGCGCGGCGAGCTGATCGTCGATGAGGCGCTGGCTGAAGCCGTGCGCACCGGCCAGGTCGCGGGCGCAGCGCTGGATGTATTCCGTCACGAGCCGCTGAAGGACTCGCCCTACTTTGGCCTCGACAGTGTGCTGCTCTCGCCGCACATCGCCGGTTCCACCGATGAGGCGCAGGAGGCCATTGGAATCCAGCTTGCCATGCAGGTTCGCGATTACCTGAAGCTCGGCGTGGTGCAGAACGCGGTCAACCTGCCATCGCTCTCGCACGAGGAGTACGTTGAGCTCGCTCCCTACATCGAGATGGCCGAGCGGCTCGGGCTCTTTCTTTCTCATGCCACGCCGGGGAACCTCGAAAACATCCAGATCACGTATGCCGGCCGGTTGGCACAGGGCAAGACCGACCTGATCCGCAACGCCGTTATCTGCGGTGTGCTCGCGAACTCCGAGGTCGTCAACCGCATTAACGCCGCTACGATAGCGCAGGAGCGCGGCATCCGCATCCAAGAGGAGAAGAAGGAGTTCACCACGGGTGGGACAGGCAGCACGCTCAAGATCGTCCTGCACTCTACTGACGGAGATGCAAGCGCCTCCGCCACGGTGCTGCACGGCAATTCACCGCGTCTGCTCACCTACGACGGTATCGACATCGAGGCGCCGCTCAACGGCACTCTGCTGGCCATCCGTAACCACGATGTCCCCGGAGTCGTCGGACGCATCGGAACCATTCTCGGCGAACACTCGCTGAATATCGCAAACTTTGCCCTCGGGCGGTCGGTGCGCTCGCAGCGCGTCCCCCAGGGCCAGGCCCTCGCCGTCGTGCAGATCGACGTGCAGGACCCTAGCGACGCAACTGCCGCAATTGAAGCACTGCGCAAGATTGAAGCCATCGCCAGCGTTCGCCTGGTAGAACTTGGGAAGTCATAGTGCCTTGAGATTTATTTACCTAAGCAGCCCAGTTGCATATTGAAATAATGTGTAACCGAAGATGTACCAGAGATTTGCCGTAATAGCGGAATGCAATACACCCCCAGGAAACAGCCATGCCGCTCTACGAATACGAATGCAGTCAGTGCCATAAGCACACGGAGAAGATTCAGAAGTTCTCCGACGCTGAGATCACGACATGCCCCCACTGCGGGGGTCCGCTGGAGCGCGTCATCTCCGCGCCGGCCATTTCATTCAAGGGCGGTGGCTGGTTCAAGGATGGCTATGGCAATGCCAAGCCAGCTGCGTCCGGCGGCGGCGAAGGAAAGAGCGATTCCGGCAGCGCGAGCGGCGCATCCAGCGATTCAGCCGCGCCCGCAAAGAGCGATGGAGCACAGGCGGTCGCATCCACTTCCTCCGCGCCGGCTACCGCCTCGGCGCCGGCGGCTCCGGTGTCTGACAAGAAATAGCGGCGAACCTTCAGAACATCCGAACCTTTTCGCCGCTGGTTGCCGCGCCGGCGAGCAGTCCCAGTTCGCCTAGCAGCACCTCCAGCTTCCGGCGCGTGGCTGCGCTCACCTGCGTCATCGGCAACCGCAGCCTGTCTTCTCCATGCCCCATCATCGCCAGCACCGCCTTCACCGGCGCAGGGTTGGGCTCCCAGTAGTGCGCCTGCATCAGCCGGTAGTATTTGCGGTTGATTGCCTGCGCGGCCGGCAGGTCGCCCGCGAGAGCCGCGCCCACCATCTGGGCCATCTGCTGCGGAATCGCATTCGACGCGACCGAGATCAGCCCCACCCCGCCCAGCGCAATGATCGGCAGCACCAGCCCGTCGTCACCCGAAATCACCTTGAAGCCGCGGGGCGCCTGCGTCAGCAGCTCCGTTACCTGGTTCAGGGACCCACTGGACTCTTTGATACCCACAATGTTTGCGATCTGCGCCAGCCGTAAGACGGTCGCCGGCTCGAGGTTCGCGCCCGTCCTCGAGGGGATGTTGTAGAGCAGCACCGGCATCTCGACCGCCTCTGCGATCGCGCGGAAGTGCAGGTATTGGCCCTCCTGGCCTGGCCGGTTGTAGTACGGGTTCGCCGTCAAAAGTCCAGCCAGCCCCGGCACCTTTGCCAGTTTGTTGGCGCGCGCCACGGCCTCGCGCGTCGCATTGTGGGTGCATCCCGCGAATACCGGCACACGCCCAGCAGCCGTGCCCACCACTGTCTCCACCACGCGCAGCGTCTCGGCCTCGGTCATTGTCGAGGCCTCGCCGGTGGTGCCGCATGCGACGAGAAAGTCGATGCCGCTCTTGATCTGCCACTCCACCAGCCGGTGTAGCGCCGGTTCGTCGACTCCGCCATCCCCGCGGAAGGGGGTTACCAACGCTGTGCCACAACCGGAAAGTTCCATCGCGAGTGTCAGTTTACCCTTTTCTCCGGTGCGGAGCTCGAGGGCCCAGACATGGGAGAGCCTGCATCCACGTCGCTCGACGGCCCGACCCGCGGCGGAAGTAGCCAGATCAAACCGACCAGGACCATCAGAGCCAGCGACGCGACCGGCCGGTAGAACGCCACCGGAATCGCCGCGGAATATAACGCCACCGACCATATCTGCTTACCCCACCGCGCATGCGGAGGAACCGCGCTCTGCGCCCGCACAAACATCCACAAGGCCATGTAGGAGACACCGGGAAGAATGCTGACGGCGGCATAAAGTGCAGTCGAAAACGGCGACAAGCCCTTGGTGCCGATCCAGAGGGTCGCGAAGGGAAACAGCGAGAGGAAGAAGAGAAAGATCAGATTGGCCCACAGAATCCCGTGGCCGACTGTCTCGACCTCGTCGATGAGGTAGTGGTGATTGACCCAGTAGATGCCGATCTGCACGAAGGTGAGCAGGTAGAGAAAGATGGTGGGCAGCACCGCGCGCACGCCCGCCATGCCATCCATCGCGGGCACCTTGAGCTCCAGCACCATGATGGTGATGATGACGGCGATGACACCGTCGGAGAATGCCTCCAGACGCGCCGGACTCAGGTTCTCCCTGCTCACCGCGCTAGACCCACTCGCCGGCGCGCATCAGCGGCTCAGCACTGCCGTTGGCGGCGATCCCATCCACATCCATCTGCGGCGAGCCGATCATCCAGTCCACATGGATCAGGCTTGTGTTCGCGCCCAGCGCGGTCAACGCCGCCTCATCCATCTTCTCGCCGCCGATCAGGCAGGTCGAATAGGCCTGCCCCAGCGCGATATGGCTCGCCGCATTCTCATCGAACAGTGTGCTCCAGAAAAGAATCCCGGTCCGCGCAATGGGCGACGACGCCGGCACCAGCGCCACCTCGCCCAGTCGCCGCGCGCCATCGTCAGTCGAGATCAGCCGGTTCAGCACATCTTCTCCCGCTGTGGCTGTCGCCTCCACAATTCTCCCGCCTTCACACCGGCAACGGATATTCTCGATGAGCGTTCCCTGGTGCGAGAGAGGTTTTGACGCTCGCACAACCCCATCGACGCGGTCCTTGTGCGGCGTGGTGAAACACTCCTCGGTGGGAATGTTCGGCTGGCAGTAGACACCGTTGCCGGCCATCGTCCCGCCGCCTGCCCACAGATGCTGGTCCGCGAGTCCCACCCTCAAATCGGTCGAGCCGTCAGCAGACTTGAAGTGCAGCGCGGCGAAGCGCTTGGAGTTGAGCATGTCCACACGCTTCTTCAGCTTTGCGCCATGGGCCATCCAGTCGGCCACCGGATCGTCGCCGGTGATGCGCGAGGTCTGGAAGATGGCCTCCCACAGTTTCTCCACCGCCTGCTCCACGGGCTCGCCGGGGAAGACCAGCTTCGCCCACTCCGGCGTTGCGGCCGCGACGATCGTCCAGTTGATGGCATGGCGCGTGATGAGTTCCATCGCAGGCTTGCCCGCCTTGGAGGCGGCGACATTGGCGCGCGCCACCTTCGCCGGGTCCTGCCCGGAGAGGAGCGCGGGATTCGATCCCGTGATCGCCATGCGCGCCGCGCCGCTCCTGAAGGCAGTCGCGATTGCATCCTGTAGCCAGACCGGCGCATAGTCGAAGCTCGCATCCGGCCCAAGCTGAAACCGAGCGAGCACGCATGGATCGTCGTTGAATAATGTAGTCACCAACAGCGCACCCGCGCGATATGCCTGGTCGGTGATTCGCCGAACGAGAGGCAGCGCTTGGGTCGGCGCAGTCAGCACCAGCTCCTGCCCGGCGCGCAGACCGAGGCCAACGCGCACGGCAACCTCAGCCAGCCGGTCAAGCTTTTCATCGAACGAGAGTGAAGCAAACGGAGGGGCGGAGAGCGTAGCGGAACTCATGGTTCTAGGGTAGGCGCGCAGCATCGCCGCGCGCAACTCCGCCTACTTCGATAGCTCCGAATACACATCGCGAAAGTCGTAGCAGCCGGTCCTCTTGGCCAGCCACTCCGCAGCGCGCACCGCTCCCTCCGCAAAGCCGCGACGCGACATCGCCTCATGGGTCAGCAGCAGTCGGTCCGCGCTGCTGGCCGCCGCCAACACGTGAGTCCCCATCGCATCGCCCTCGCGGATGGATTCAATCGGCACCGCGACCTTAGATCCCGCACCGCGCTGCACCATCTCCGCGATCGATAGCGCCGTCCCCGAAGGCTTGTCCAGCTTACTCACATGGTGCGTCTCCACCACGGAAAACTTGTAGCCCGCGCTCGCCAGTGAGGCCCCCATCTGCTGCGCCAGCTTCAGCATCACCTGCACGCCAATTGAGAAGTTCGTCCCATAGAGCAACCCGGCGCTCTTGCGCTCGGCGAGCCCTCGCATGTCGGCCAGCTTGTCGTACCAGCCGGTCGTGCCCACCACCATCTTCGCGCCGGTTGCCAGGATCGCACGCATGTTCTGGACTGCCGCGTCCGGTGTCGTAAAATCGATGGCCACATCGAACCCAGCAACAAACGGCGGAGTCAGCGCCGCCGCATTGGGGTTCTCCTTCGCATCCAGAACATGCACGCCGTGGCCGCGTTCCGCCGCGACCTCGGCGACCAGCCTGCCGGTCTTGCCTTGTCCAAGCACCAATATCCGCATAGGCCCAGTCTACCGCGATGTAGTCGGCGCTTCTGCTTAAGCCTTGGCCGCGACCGCACGCGCGTCGGTGTCGAAGACGGTCGGATCAGGGTCGGCAAAAAACTCCGCGTGAAGCGTGCGGATCGCCTCCTCCACATCCGACTCCTCGATCATGAAGCTCATATTAATCTCGCTCGCGCCCTGCGAGATCATCCGCACGTTGATGTGCCGGATCGCCGAGAACATGCGGCCCGCAATTCCGCTCTGCCCGCGGATGTCCTCGCCCACGAGGCAGACCAGCGCCTTGCTTCCCTCCAGCTTGACGTCGGCAATCTTCTCCAACTCCCCGCAGATCGCAGGCAGTTGCGCATTCGAGTCCACACTTAGCGAGATGCTCACCTCGCTGGTTGAGACCATGTCGATCGCACACTTGTATTTGTCGAAGACGTCGAAGACAGCCTTAAGGTAGCCATGGGTCATCAGCATACGGCTGGCCACAATGTCGATGATGGTCAGGCCCTTCTTCGCCGCAATGCTCTTAAACGGGCTCGCGCAGGGCGGTGCCATCGCTGTAATCTTCGTCCCTTCATTCTCCGCGTTGCGCGAGTTCAGCACCCAGACCGGAATCGACTTCTGGACGGCCGGCAAAATGGTGGCCGGATGCAGCACCTTCGCGCCGAAGTATGCCAGCTCCGCCGCCTCCTCGAAGCTGATTGTCTTCACCCGCAACGCGTCCGGGCAGATTCTTGGGTCGGTGGTCATGATCCCGTTCACGTCGGTCCAAATCTCAATCGCGCCCGCGTGCAATCCGCCGCCGACCAGCGCTGCGGTAAAGTCGCTGCCGCCGCGGCCCAAGGTAGTTGTAATCCCCTTCGATGTTGCGCCGATAAACCCGCCCATCACAGGCGTCTGTCCGCGCTCGGTCAGCGGCAACACAAGCTCGGTCAGCCTGGCCTCAATCGCCGCCTCCTGCGGAATTGCCTTGCCGTAGTGGTCGTCTGTGACGATGCAGGTGCGCGCGTCCACATGCGCTCCGTCTAGGCCATTCTGGGCAAACGCCGCAGCCACCATCTGCGACGAAAGCCGCTCACCAAAGCTGACCACGTTGTCGCTGGTCCGCGGCGTTAGCTCGCCCACTGCCGCGATCCCGCGCAGTAGATCATCCAGCGCATCGAACTCCGCGCGCACTGCCTGCTCGATGCGCTCAAATGTCTCCCCGCTCAGTAGGTCGCTCGCGGTCTCGATGTGCCGGTTGCGCAGCCGCGCCGCAATCGCCAGCGCGCCAGCCTTGTCGCCATGCCCCGCTGCTGCTGCCGCGGCCAGCAGTTGGTCGGTCACGTTGGCCATCGCCGAGACCACCACCATGGGCGAGAGGCCGCGCTCGCGCCGACCGCGCACAATTTCCGCCGTGCGCAGCATCGCCTTGGCGTCCTCTACCGAGGTCCCGCCAAACTTCATCACCACAAGCTTGGTGCGGGCCTCGCCGATCTGCGGCTGGACCTTCCGTTCGCTCATGCCAACACCGCATCCGGCTGCGCCGCAACCGTCTTTTTGAAATCCAGCTTGCCCAGCCGCGCCAGCACCTCCGCATTCAACACCGCCGCACCAGCGGCCCCGCGAATCGTATTGTGCGAGAGCACCACGAACTTCCAGTCCAGTAAGTTGCACTCGCGCAGCCGCCCGACGGTCGCGGCCATTCCTGCCCCGCGCATCCTGTCCAGGCGTGGCTGAGGCCGGTCTGGATTCGCGTCGAACTCGACGGGTTGATCGGGAGCGCTCGGCAGCCTCTGCCCAGTAAGCGGAGCGAACTCTGCCCACGCCGCCAGCATCTCATCGCGCGTTGCCTTCTTCCGCAGCTTGATCGACACGCACTCCATGTGTCCGTCCTCGACGGGAACGCGGTTGCAGTGCGCGCTCAGCTTCGCATCCAGCGTCGCCACCCTCCCGCCGCCGTCGCCGCCCCGCTCCAGCCGTCCCAGCAGCTTGCCAACTTCTTCCTGTAGCTTCTCTTCCTCATTCTTGATGTATGGAATGACGTTGCCGAGGATGTCGAGCGACGCGACGCCAGGATATCCAGCGCCACTGACCGCCTGCATGGTCGAGACAAACAAACTCTCAATCCCGAAGCGGACTTCAAGCGGTTTGAGCGCGAGGACGAGACCAATGGCGCAGCAGTTCGGATTGGTGACAATGTATCCGCCGGAAGCCTTCCGCCAGCTCTGCCGCTCGATCATCGCCAGGTGGTCCGCATTCACCTCCGGGACGACAAGGGGAACATCCTCTACCATGCGGAAGGCGCTCGAGTTTGACACCACCGCGCAGCCTACGGCGGCAAACCTGGGCTCCAGCTCGCGCGCGTGCTCCGCGTCCAGCGCGGCGAAGATGATCTTTGGGAGCTGGCCCTGGGGCGTACCCTCAGGCACGTTGGGCATCACCGTCATCGCAGCGATGCGCGCCGGCAGCGGCGTATCCAGCTTCCACTTGCACGCCTCGGCATAGGTCTTGCCCGCGCTGCGGTCGCTCGCCGCCAGCCACGCAACCTCAAACCACGAGTGGTTCTCAAGCAACTGAACAAATCGTTGCCCGACCATGCCGGTCGCGCCCAGGATGCCAACTCTTCGCCGTTCCATAATCCTTCAAGGATACCGCGCAATGCCCAGCATCGCCATTACCCATTCGCGTAACCGGGCGCAGACTCTCCGCTTTGGACCGGCCGACAGCAGCGTCATAGTCCGCCAAATGCTTTTGCTATCCAATCAGCCCCTAATCGCCGCGCCTCCACCGTCGGGACTGGTACCCGCCGGAGCCGCCCCAGACCATCAGCGCCGCCACCAGATGGATGATGAACCAAAGGCTGATCCCCTGGTCCAGATAGATCATGTAGAGCACCAGCAGCCGCGGCAGGAAGATGGCGACCAGGAGCGGGATTATGCCATGAAGGTGGAAGTAGGTGAGCGGGGTCTCGAACCAGAGCACGAGCAGGGCAATCCGCGGCAGGAAGAGCGCGAAGATCAAAAACCACAGCGGTAGCACGTGAATCACCATCAGCACCTGTAAGCTCATCTCGCCTCACTTTCTTCTCGTCGGCCGCTATCGCGTCAGGCCCATGGCCTCTGGCAAAAGTCTAACGACCGTCGTAATCGCCTGTGGCCTCACCGCTACCGTTATATCCTGCGGCAACCGACAACCTGTCATCTACGGCTTCTTTCTCTTCGCGTCCTTCCCGCTCAACAACTCCTCCAGCTCCACCTTGAATTCGCGCACATCTTTGAAGTCGCGATAGACGCTGGCGAAGCGGATATAGGCGACCGTGTCGATCTCCTTCAGCCGCCCCATAATCAGCTCGCCAATCTCGCTGGTCGATCGCTCGCGCTCCGCTGAGTCAACCACAAAGGCCTCGGTCTCGTCGACGATGCGCTCCAGCATCGCGCCTCCCACTGGCCGCTTCTGGCACGCGTGGAGCAGCCCGCCCAGAATTTTTTGCCGGTCGAACTTCTCCCGCCGGCCGTCCTTCTTGACCACCATGTAGGGTATCTCGTCGATCCGCTCGTAGGTAGTGAAGCGCTTGTTGCAACCCTCACACTCGCGTCGCCGCCGGATCGCATCCGCCTCTTTGCTCTCGCGCGAATCCACCACGCGGTCCTGCGCGAAACCGCAGTAGGGACACTTCATACGATCCACCCGCCGCCCACCACCTCATCGCCGTCATAGAAGACAGCAGCCTGGCCCGGCGTGACTGCGCGCTGCGGCTCATCGAAGCGCGCTCGAACGAGCCCGTCGCCCTCCACGGACAAGGTCGCCCAGGCCGGCTCATGGCGGTGCCGAATCTTGACCCGCACCCGCATCTCCCCCGCCAGGCCCTCCGTCGACACCCAGTTCAGCCCATCCGCCACGAGCTCCCGCGATAGCAGTTCGTCGTCGCCACCAACCGTGACGCGGTGCGAGTCGGGATGGATGGCCAGCACATACTGCGGTGCGGGCGCCGACAACCCCAGCCCCTTGCGCTGGCCTATTGTGAATCCCTGAATCCCCGCGTGGCGCCCGACCACCTCGCCGCCCGCCGTCACCAGCTCACCTGCGAGGTCCGGCATCGCTTCGCCCTCTTCGTCCAGATACGCCTTCAGAAACGCCGCATAATCCCCGCCGGGAATAAAACAAATCTCCTGCGAGTCGGGCTTCATCGCCAACGCCAGGCCCGCCTCCGCCGCAAGCGCGCGCACCGCAGGCTTCTGCATCTCGCCCAGCGGAAACAGCGTCCGCGACAGCTGCTCCTGGGTCAGCCCGAACAGAAAGTAAGTCTGGTCCTTCGACTTGTCCTCCGGCCGCGACAATATCCACCGCCCCCGGGCCTCATCCCACCGGTTGCGCGCGTAGTGCCCCGTGGCAATCCGCTCCGCGCCAATCTGTCGCGCCGTGGTCAGCAGCGCGTCGAACTTCAGGTGGTTGTTGCACAGCGTGCAGGGGATCGGTGTCCGGCCAGCGAGATACTCATCCACAAATGGGCGGACAACCTCAGCCTCGAAGCGCGCCTCCTGGTTGACGAGGTAGTAGGGGATGCCGAGATGCTCCGCCACACGCCGCGCATCATAGACATCGTCGATGGAGCAGCACCGGCCACGCACGGCTTCGGGCATCCCATCGTGCCCGGCCAGCCGCCGCTGGTTCCACAGCTGTAGCGTGAGGCCGACGACGGCGCGGCCCTCCGCGCGAAGCATCGCCGCCACGGCCGAGGAGTCCACGCCGCCGGACATGGCGACGGCGATGGTCTCCGGCTGGTTCACGGTCTCGGGCTGGCCTGCGGCGTCCATACCACCATTATTGCAATTTTCAACCCACCCTAACCCGCAATACGCTAATCTGACTAGTCGATGCCATCCGCTTGGCCCAGCTTGCGTTCGATGAAACCGCGCTCAATTCTTGCCGCCGCGCTCCTCACTCTCACAGCCGCAACCGCCCACGCCGGCCCGCCCTTCCAAACCGATGACCCCGACCCGGTCGAGTACAAGCACCTCGAGATGTATGCCTTCGAACTCTCGGATGGCACGGGCAAGAACGCCGGCGGCACCCTCCTCGAAGTCCCCTCCTACGAGGTCAACTACGGCGTGGTCCCCAACGTCCAGCTCCATCTTGTGCTGCCCGTGGGGGCTGTGTTTATCCCCAATGGGCCGACCTACTACGGCCTCGGAGACACCGAACTCGGCGCAAAGATTCGCTTCGTCAAGGAGGCCAAGCGCGTCCCCGAAGTTGGTATCTTTCCCTTCTTCGAACTGCCAACGGGAAGCGCCGACAAGACCCTGGGCGTGGGCGGTATGTGGTACCGCATGCCCCTCTGGCTCCAGAAGTCGTGGGGCGCGGCAGACAGGCAGTGGACCAGCTACGGCGGCGGCGGCGAAGTCATCGTCTCCGCCCCCGGCTATGGCAACGGCTACAAAGATTTTCCCTTCGCCGGCCTGCTCGTGCAGCGCCAGATCGCCAAGAGGTGGACCCTTGGCGGCGAACTCTACGGCCACGGCGCCGAAGGCGAGGCCGCCATCAGCACCCGCGCCGCCACGCTGCTCGACCTTGGCGGCATCTATGAGTTCAAGGACGGCTTCGACCTACTCTTCGCCGCTGGCCGCAGCATCTATGGCCAGCCGGAGACATACACGTATCTTTCGCTCTACTGGACGTGGGGGCCGGGAGGCGCGGGCGACTCCGGCGACCAGGCTGCACCCGCAAGCAGCACCGGCTCGAAGATGCTCGCCGCCACAATGAAGATGCGCCCGCATTAACTGCAAAGAAGCGAGAGACCTATGGAGATAACCCAACGCGAACTGATCACCGCAATCCACGGAATGCTCTTCGGCGGCTTCTTCCTCATGGCAATCTTCGGCGGCATCGTCCTGCTGCTTGAAGACTGCCGAGAAGCCCAAATGGCCGCGCAGCCCGTATCCCACTGGCGCACCATCTACGTCTGCGCGACCGCCGCCCTCGGCTGGGCCTCCGTCCTCTCCGGCGCTTACATCATCTATCCCTGGTATCGCGCCGCCGCTCCTGCTGGGGCCGACCTGGCCATGTATCCAAAGTACCTGCTCACCGCGCACGCCTCCACTGCCGGCTGGCACAACTTCGGCATGGAGTGGAAGGAGCACGTCGCGCGGATCGCTCCGATGGCGATGACCGCGGTCGGCTACGTCATGCTCAGGCACCGCGCCTCGTGGAACGCCGACCGCGCGGTGCGCATAGCCGTCCTCGGATTCGCCACAACAGCCTTCCTCGCCGCAGCCATCGCCGGAGCCTGGGGAGCGATGATCAATAAGGCGGCGCCAGTCCGCGGAGGCAACACTATCCAGCTTATGCGGAGCGCCCCGTGAACAGCATCCAGCCCGAATCGCAAACCTTGCTCAATCCCATCCCCAACGGCCCGGTCGCAGCCGCGCTCCTCGCCTGCGGATTCGGCTGCTTCGCCCTCGGCGCTCTAGGCGTCGCCGCGGACGGCTCCAAAGCCGTCGCTGCCGCCCTGAATTTCTACAACCCCTGCGGCCCGCTCTCCGGCGTCACCACACCGTCGCCATCGCGCTTTGGCTCATCGCCTGGGCCATCTTCGCCAACATGTGGAAGAGCAAGACCGTCGCATTGGTAAAAGTCTTCGCAACCGCATTCCTGCTCCTAGCCCTGAGCCTGCTGCTCACCTTCCCGCCCTTCAGCGATCTGCTCCTCGGTCGCTGACCCTGGGAGACGCGGTCGCTACTTCGCCGGAGCAGCCCCCATTGGTTTCACGTCGCCGCAATCCGCGCTCACATACGTGCCAGTGGTTGACATGTCCCTGGTCATCGTCATCGACTGGCCCTGCGACTTGCCGTTCACTGTCAGGTGGATTGTGCTGCTGAAGTGCTCGTCGTCGGTCGCGTGGTAACTGGTGTGCCCCTGCGCCGAGCCCATCGGCCCCGTGCAACTGATGTCAAACGACGCGCCCTGCGCCGTCTGCACGCGGTTGGTGAAGCTGCACTTCATCCCGCCAGACGACCTCTGCTGCGCCTGATTGAGCAGGCTGTCCATATTCGTGTTCGGCGCAATACATACCTGGGTCGTCATCCCCGCAGGCTTGGCTCCGCCGCCTCCTGCGCCCGCCATCGCCGCGCGCACCTGCGCCTGCTGCGCCGGCGGCAGCGCCGCAATTCTCGCCTCCGCCTCCGGCGGCAATGCGGGCATCGCCGGCGCACCTCCGCCCGAGCCCGCACCTGAACCCGTCTGCATCTGCCATAGTCCCGGCTTCACCGGGAGCGCACTTTGAGCCGCTAATCTAAGCGGCGCGATCCCAACCACCAGAGCGACAGCGAGGCCCCACAACAAACCCGACATGCCCTTCTTCCAGATATTCATGGATCACCTCTTCGATTCGATTGCATACCAAACCACCGCAGAGTAACACCCAGACCCCAGTCTCCGCCCTTCATATTTCTGTCCTGCGTATCCTCCTCACGCAAGCAACGCCGTCAGGCCGCCAACGCCGACTCGATCGCACTCACGATCATCGGGTCGTCCGGCACGACCTCCGGCGAAAACCGCGCGATGACCGCGCCGCCCCGCCCAATCAGAAACTTCTCGAAGTTCCACAGGATCCCCGGCTCCGGATTGGTTGGCCCGCTATTCGTCTTGCCGAGAAACCTCTCCAGATTCTCCCGGTAGCGTGGCCGCGTCGATCCGGCCGCGTCGGGTTTCGCGGCGATCAATGCCTTATACAACGGATCAATTGCAGGACCGGTCACGGTGATCTTCGAGAACATTGGAAAGTCGACTCCATAGGTCGTGCGGCAGAAAGTCGCGATCTCTTCGTTCGATCCCGGCTCCTGAGCGCCAAAATCGTTCGCAGGAAAGCCGAGCACCACAAGCCCGCTCTCCTTGAACCGCGCGTAGAGCTTTTCCAATGCGTCATATTGCCCGGTCAGACCGCACTGGGATGCGACGTTGACCACCAGCAGCACCTTCCCCCGGTACGCCGCGAGGGAGGTCGACTCGCCGGAGATGGTGACCAGGGGAATCTCATAAATCGGAATTGGAATGGGCTTCTCCTTTGGGTTTTGTCAACGATTATAAGAGGCCAATCTCACAGTATTTTCCACGGTCGCACCACAACCCTCTAGAGCTTGGAAGCGGAACCATTTACTATCAAACTTACATGTCTTTAACTGATTCTTTATTTGGCAGACCCCTGGCCACAAGCGAGGAACGCGCCGAACACATCGGCGTGGCCGCTGGAATTCCCATCTTCGGCCTCGACGCCCTGACCTCCGCTGCGTATGGTCCCGAAACAGCGATGGCCCTGCTCATCCCGCTGGGCGTCATGGGGATCCAGTTCATCGTCCCCATCATCTCGGCCATCCTGATCCTGCTGTCGATCGTCTACTTCAGTTACCGTCAGACCATCGCGGCCTATCCCAGCGGTGGCGGCTCCTACACCGTCGCCACAGAGAACCTCGGAACCGGCCCTGGGCTGCTCGCCGCCGCTGCGTTGATGATCGACTACATCCTGACCGCAGCGGTGGGCATCTCCGCCGGCGTGGAGGCCGTCGTTTCGGTCTTCCCGGTGCTACTGCCGCACATTCTCCTGATGTGCCTTATCATCCTGGCGGTGCTTGCCCTCGTCAACATGCGCGGCGTCAAGGACACCGGGGCAGCCTTCATCCTTCCCACCTTCATGTTCGTCGGCACGCTCCTGATTTCCATTGGCGTCGGCGTCTTCAAGGTGTTTCACTCGGGGGGGCACCCCGTGCCAATGGCGCCACTGCCGCACGCGCTCCCCGCGACCGTCAGTTACCTCAGCCTATGGCTTCTTCTCAAGGCCTTTTCCAATGGGTGCGCGGCCATGACCGGCGTCGAAGCCGTCTCCAACGGCGTCATGGCCTTCGGCGAGCCCAGAACCAAGAACGCCCAGCGCACCCTCACAGTCATCATCGGCATCCTGATCGTTCTGCTCTTCGGCACCGCCTGGCTGGCCAACAAGTACGGCATCATGGCCATGGATACGAGCAACCCGCAGTACGAGACTCTGCTGTCCCTCATCGTCAAGGCTGTCTTTGGGCGCACCTGGTTCTATAACCTCACCATGGGCTCTGTCTTCCTCGCCCTCTGCCTCAGCGCTAACACCGCCTTCGCCGACTTCCCCCGTCTCACCCGCGCGATTGCGATGCGCGACTATCTGCCGCACGTCTTCATCCTGCGCGGCCGCCGTCTGCTCTTCTCCCACGGCATTTATGCCCTCACCGGCCTCACCGCCGTCATCCTCATCATGTTCGGCGGACAGACTGACCGCCTCATCTCGCTCTACGCCATCGGCGCCTTCCTCGCCTTTAC
>Ga0182018_10003075_pt1 | contig 15568 bp, 16 predicted proteins | sample 812P2MmetaG_FD_120490 | JGI IMG/M metagenome (GOLD analysis project Ga0182018, IMG submission 120490) | Permafrost microbial communities from Stordalen Mire, Sweden - 812P2M metaG | ecosystem: Environmental > Terrestrial > Soil > Wetlands > Permafrost | place: Sweden: Stordalen | collected...
GGTGGTGGCGGCGGCGGCCGCGGCGGCGGCGGTGGTGGTGGTGGCGGCGGCGGTGGCGGTGGCGGCGGTCGCCGAGGCTCCAATACCGGGCGCAAGTACAACCTGACCATCGGGGCGCAGGCATTCAACCTGTTCAACGAGATCCCCTATGGCACACCGGTGGGCACACTATCGAACACTGCCTTCTTCGGCAAGTCAACCACGCTCGAGGGCGGGCAGTACTCCGGCGCGACTGCGGTGCGGAGAATCACACTCCAGGCCAGCTTGAACTTCTAAGCGATCGAACCAGCGTAACAAGCGAGGGGTGTGGCGAAACAGGCCGCGCCCCTCTTCTGTGTGCGGCAGCAGAGCGCGTCGCAGATCAAGGGCCGGCTACTAAGATCTTTCCTTCCCCTGGGAGGGCTTTGGTTCGTCCATGGACGAACGCGCGGCTTCGCGGAGAGTGTCGAGGACGAAGTCCACTGTGGGCGGCGGAGGGATGGCTGCGGCTAAGGTGGGCTGCGCGGGCGTCTGCGCGTCTGTCTGGGAGTCGGCTGCGACATGGAGGACGTCGGCGGGCTTCGCAGCAGGCGAGGTGTACGCGATCTTCATGCTGCTCACAGTCCTGAGCGCGGGTGTGCGCATACCGGAGATGGCGACCCCCATGGAGCGCGAGGGCATGAGCCCGTCATCGATGGCAGGTTTCGCCGCAGCTTCACGGCGGGATGCGGCCGGCTGTCCGGCGCGGACGACCGTCTTGGCATTGAGGAACTCGCGCATACCGGCGGCGGAGAGCTCGCGGCCGTAGCCGGAGCGCTTGATGCCGCCGAAGGGCAGCCGCGGGTCGCTGGCCACGGGCTCGTTGACAAAGACCGCGCCGCACTGCAGTTCCGCGGTGAAGCGTTGCTGTTCGGCGGGGTCGTTGGTCCAGACCGAAGCGGCCAGGCCGAAGGGCGTGTCGTTGGCGATCTCGATCGCGTCGTCGATATCGCTTACGCGAAAGAGCATCGCGACCGGGCCGAAGGTCTCTTCGTGATAGACATCGGAATCGTGCGGCACACCCGCCAGAACAGTGGGCTCGTAGTAGTTGCCGACACCAATCATGCGCGCTCCGCCGGTGAGCACGCGCGCGCCCGCTGCGATGGCAGCCTTCACCTGCGCGTCGAGCTCTTCCACCTGCGCGACCGTGGCGAGCGGGCCTATGTCCGTCTCTTCCAGCGCGGGATTGCCGACCTTCATTGCTTCCATGCCCTCGACGAAGCGCGTCTCGAAGTCGTCGTAGATGGAATCGGCTACGAGAAAGCGTTTAGCGGCAACGCATGACTGCCCGCTGTTGATGCAGCGCGCGCGGACGGCGGCGAGGGTGGCGATGTTGAGGTCGGCGGAGGGCATGACGATGAAGGGATCGCTGCCGCCAAGCTCCAGCACGGACTTCTTGATCAGCCATCCGGCTTGCGCGGCGATGGCGCGCCCGGCGGCCTCGCTGCCGGTCAGGGTGACGGCGGCGATGCGCTCATCGGCCAGCACCATCTCCACCTGGCTGGCTTCGATCAGCAGCGTCTGAAATGCGCCCCGGGAGAAACCTGCGCGGCGGACGAGCGCTTCAATCGCCAGCGCGCACTGCGGCACATTGGAGGCATGTTTCAGCAGGCCCACGTTGCCCGCCATCAGCGCGGGCGCAAGGAAGCGGAAGACCTGCCAGAAGGGGAAGTTCCACGGCATAACGGCGAGCACAATGCCCAGCGGCTCCCAGTGGACGGACGCCTCGCGGACGTCGCCGGGCCCAATGTCAATGGGCTCGGGCGCGAGGATGCGCGGGGCGTTCTCGGCGTAGTAGCGGCAGACGCTGGCGCATTTGACGATCTCCGCGCGCGCGGCAGCGATAGGCTTGCCCATCTCCACAGTGACCAGGGCGGCGAGTTGGTCCTGCTCGGCTTCGAGCAGCGCCGCGAGCTTGCGCATGCACAGCGCGCGGTGGTCGAGCGGCACTTCACGGTGGGCGGCAAAGGCCGATTGGGCGAGAGCGATCTTCTCGCGCACGGCGTCTTCGCGGAGAGGCTCGAAGCTCTGCAGCAATTTACCGTTTGCGGGATTGATGGACTGGATGGGCACGGACCCTCTGCTCTACTCCGATGCCAGAGTACCAAGCGCGGCGGCCAGCACGCGCGTGCCGAGGGCGATATCGGTTGGCGATGCGTATTCGTCGGGGCGATGGCTGACACCGCCGCGGCAGGGGATGAAGATCATGGCGATGGGCGCGACCTGCGCCATGAACAGCGAGTCATGGTAGGCGCGGCTGACCATGTGTTTGGGCGCGACGCCGAAGGTGCGGCAGATCTCGTCGATGGTACCGACGATATGCGGCGAACAGGTGGCGGGTTCATCAGCGTTCACCAGCGCCTCGGCGATGCGGACACGGCGGCGTGCGGCGATGGCCTCGACGTCGGCGCGGACCGCACGCATGACGGATTCGCGACGGGCGGGGTCGGTGTCGCGGATGTCGACCTGTAGTGTGACCTTGCTGGGCACGCTGTTGACCGCGCCGGGATAGACGTCGCAGGTGCCCACGGTAGCGACGGTGTCGATTGCGCCGGTGGCGAGCGCGTGCTTCTCGATTGATAGGATCAACTCGGCGGCGGCGCACAGCGCGTCGCGGCGATCAGGCATCAGCAGCGCGCCGGCGTGTCCACCGAACCCCTCGATTGTGAATCGATAACCCGCCGGTGCTGCAATCGCGGTGACGATGCCGAGCGGAATGCCCTCGCGTTCGAGCAGCGGCCCCTGCTCAATGTGCAGCTCGACCCATGCATGGTAGTGGCCCGCAGGCAGGCGGACGGTGGAGAGCGGGCCGGTGAATCCCGCGGCTGCGCGCACCTGCGCAAGCGTCTCCTCTTCGCTGCCGCGCTGTGCGCCGTGCAGCGCGTCCGCTGCCGCGGGGTCGAGTATGCCGGAGACTAGCCGGCTCCCCAGGCAGCCGATGCCGAAACGCGTTGGCTCTTCGGAGGTCAGCAGGACCAGCTCGACCGACCGGCGCGGCCGGATGCCGCTGCGCTGCAACGCGCGGATGGCTTCAAGCCCGCCCAGCACGCCCACCGTGCCGTCATACATACCCGCGTGGGGAATGGCGTCGATGTGCGAGCCGGTGGCGACCGCCGGCAGATCAGGCCCCGTCCCAACCCAGCGAAAAAAAGTATTGCCCACCGCGTCCTCGCGGATCACGAGACCTGCATCTGCCGCGAGAGATTTTAGCCATGCCCGCGCGCGGAGGTCGTCGGGCGAGAAGACGACGCGCGTGACCGCCGTCCCGTTCGGTGAGGGCTCAATCGAGGTGAAGGTGGCGAGCGTCTTGAGCTCGGCGAGCAGGCGGTCGGCATCGATTACAAGGTCAGTCCTGATCTCGGCAAGAGATTCGGATGCGCGGGTCGGGTTTGCTGTCTCGATCTCCATCGAGCCTCCTTGCAATCGTCAGGTCGTGAGCTGCGCGGCGGGCGCGTCTAGCTCAGCGGGCCGCGGTTCCAGTCCTTATAGATTAGATACTTCGCCGGCTGCTTGCCCAGCGCGCCAAACCACTGCGGGCAGAAGGGCGCCATCCAGATGAAATCGCCCGCCGCGACGGGATACCACGCATCGCCCAACCGGTAGACGCCGCCGCCTTCGAGCATTAGCAATCCGTGCTCCATCACATGCACCTCCACCATGCTCAGCGACGCGCCAGGCTGGTAGGTCATGGTATTGACGGCGAAGTCGAAGCTGGGGTCCTCAGGCAGCAGCGCGCGCACCTGTAGGTCGGGGTCACCCATTAGCGCCGTCGCGGTCACATCGGCCTCGACCCCCGTTAGCAGCGCCGGCGCGGGAACACCGTCAAGCGGCTGGTATGCCTTCTCGATCACAGCGAGCCGCGTGGCCTGCTGCGCCGTCAGCGTGTGCGCGTGCGCAGCGGGAATGTATGCGTAGCTGCCTTCGCGGAGCGAATTGAAACTGCGATCGCTCGCGATGTCCGCTGCGCCGCTAAGCACATAGACGAATCGCTGGGTGACCGCAGGTGCCAACAAGCCGCCTGCTTCAAGCTCGGCAGTGTACTGCGTAAAGCCCGCACCGCCCGCTGGTGAGGTATGTACGATCGCCATGCCGCGCTCCAGTCCGGGCATCGGCGAGCGCACAAACGCGTCCGGCGTATGCAGCAGATGGTCGCGCCGGTTAGTACTGCGAGAGTGGCCGAGGCTATTCATGGATGACTTTGGGTGCGGCGGGAACAGCGATGCGTTGCAACGCAGCTCTATCATCGCGCAGACCGCGCAGGAACTCCACTCCCGCGGCCAGCGCTGCGGCCACATCGCTGGGCTGCACCGACTCATCGGGATGGTGGCTAAGGCCGCCGGGACTGCGCAGGAAGAGGATCGCCGAGGGCACCCGGCGCGCGATAATCATCGCATCGTGGCCGGCGCCGCTGGTCATGAAGCGCGCCTCGCGACCAGTGCTGCGCGTAACAGCCTCCCCCAGCAGCGCGCTCAACTCGGAGCCCATCGGCACGGCAGGCTGGTCGATCGACGTGCTGTGCGTAATGCAGACGCCGCGCTTTGCAGCTGCGTTCTGCCCGTAATTGAGGAAGTGGGCGACCGCCGCGTGGCGCACCGTATCCTTCGCGTGCCGCACGTCGAGCGCCGCGGTGAACCTGCCCGCGATCACGTTGCCCGCTCCCGAACTCGACTCCACCTTGCCAACCGTCGCAACCAGCCCGGCGGTCGCATTGGCATAGTGTTCGACCTCCACAATCCACTCGGAGGCGGCGGCCAGGGCGTCGCGGCGCAGCGCGCCCATCGGCGTGGTGCCCGCGTGGTTGGCCTGGCCGGTAAAGACGAGGGTCATGCGCGTCTGTCCGGCGATGGCCTCGACCACGGCCAGCGCGCAGCCCTCGCTTTCCAGCACGGGCCCCTGCTCAATGTGGAACTCCACGTAGCCGAAGACAGCCGGATCGACAACCGCTCCGGGCAGCTCATCCGGATCGAGCCCAAACTTGCGAATCGCCTCGGCGACCGTGACGCCTTCGCGGTCGGTGAGCGCGAGCGTTGCCGCGTCGAGCTGACCGATTAGCGCCAGGCTGCCGAGAAATGGTTTGGAGAAGCGCACGCCCTCCTCCTCCGAGAAGCCGATGACTTCAATCGTGAAGGGAAGTCCGGCGCCCGATGAAGCTACGCGCCCCTCCTCGACCATCGCCTCCACGAGCGCCACGCCCATCACCACGCCGAGGATGCCGTCGAAGGCGCCGGAGTCGACAACTGTGTCCAGGTGCGAGCCGATCAGCAACCGCGGCGCGCGTGGGTTCGCCGCTGCCAGCGCTCCGCGCAGATTGCCCGCGGCATCCACATAGGTGGACATTCCCGCCGCCCGCATCCATCCGCCGAGCAGCGCATGCACGCGGTGCATCGACGGCGAAAGGAACGTGCGGGTGGTCTCGCCGGGGACATCGGTGCATCGCGCGAGCTCGCGACAGCGCGCGATGATACGCTGGGCGCGTGCGTCATACGCATCTGCTGATGCCGGATGCGCGGCGGACGCGGACGGTGCGGTCCGGGAACTCAAGCTGTCCGCCTCACCCGCGCCTCGATGTGGCCGGCCGGCTCGTCCGTAGGCACGAAGATCTCGTTGGGGTTGTCCTCGCCGAAGCGCGAGAGATCGACCAATAGGCAGTGCTTGTTGGGCATGATGAGGTCGATCTGATCGGCCTCCGCCACGCGCTCCAGCGCGGCCTTGCCCATCTCGTACAGCGTCTCCTGTACCGACTTGCTTTTGTGGTTCGCGAAGACCTTCAGCATCGCCTCGCGCAGGGCGGCGCGCGTTGCGTCGAAGTCCATGGTGGCCGAGGTGTAGCACCATTCCGCCTTAACCGCGGTGCAGAAGAGGCGGTCGCTGGTCTCCTTCAGCGTGGTCAGCTCGTCGACAATGTAACCGGCGAAGGCGGAGTCCGCTGTCTTCATCACAACGAGATTTTTAAAGCCCGAAGAGATTTGGAAGGCGCCCTTCTTCTCGCGCGAGACCGTCGTAGTCTGCACCTCGCCCGATCCGCGCATAAACGAGGTGGGGTGCGGCTTGCCATCGACGGTGAGCCGCTTCCACATCGCGCCCTCGACCGCGACCGACACCGCCGAGACCTGCGGGTTGCGCCCCAGCAGGAAGTCCACCAGCTCCTTCGCGTAGTCCTCCATCGAGGTTGCGCTCGATTTGCGCGCAACGTAGTAGACCGTATTCTTCATCGTGTCCGTCGGCAATATCTTGCTGTTGTCGCCCGCGTAGTGCGCGGAGTCGAAGTCGCCGGTGAGCAGCACCTGCACCGTCCATTCGCGCAGGCCGTTGCCCTGGGGGCCGCGCGTGAGCTTCATCAGGCGGACGCGCGATTTTCCGTAGCGGTTTTCAGCCAGTGCGATCATGCGGTCGGTCCCTCCTCACCCACAGTGAAAACGCTCTAGCTGCCCCGGTAGGTTGTGTAACCATTTGCGGTCAGTAATAGCGGGATGTGGTAATGCTGCTGCGCGTTCCGCACCTCAAACGCGATTTCCACGAATGGATAGAGACCGGTCAGCCGCTGCGCCTCGTAATAGGCGGCTGTCTCGAAGCGCACGCGGTAGAGGCCAACGCCCAGCACCGCGCCTTCGGGCAGGAGCTGACGCGCGCGTCCGTCTGCGTCGGTCTTGAGGTCCGCGTCGCTCAGCACGACCCAATGATGCAACTCCCAGCGCGCCAGCGAGACCACAACGTCATTGGCGGGCCGCCCGAGCGCGATGTCGAGAATGTGCGTCGAGATGCCCATTGCTAGCTGACTCCCAGCCACTTGCGAAGGCGAAGCTGCGTGATCTGGCGCTGCTGTTCAGCGGCCTCCAGCATCTCGTCGGCGGCAGTGTTCTTCATGCGCTCGCGGCAGATTGCCAATATTTCGGCGGCGCTCCTGCCGCTGGCGCAGACGATAAAGATGCGGCCGAACTTCTCTTCATACTGCCGGTTTGCTTCGGAGAGGGCAAGCTTTGTCTCGTCCTCCTGCGCCGCGGCCGCGCCCTGCTCCTCCGAAGACCACGCCAGCGACTCCGCAGTTGCGGCGCGTGCGTGCTGCTGGCCAATGCGCGGATGGCTATCGAAGGCCTCGCGCCAGGCCTCTTCGGGCAGGCCGGCCCATACCCAGTCGGACGCTTCATACATCTCCTCCGCGCTGGCGAACGGCCTGCGCTCCGCCATGCCGCCGGCCCACGCGCTTGATCCGCAGCACGGCAGAATCTCGTGGGCTGCGGTCTCAGCGTCGAGATCGTTCCAGCGCGCGAGGGTCGGATTGGAGGCGAGTTGTTTTATCGGAGTCAGAGTGTCTAGCATAGCGTGAGCTCGCGGCCTCGCACAGCGTTTGGGAACTCTCGATCTTGATATACCGGCTTGCCGCGCAGGTAGGTGGCGGCGACCATCCCGTTCAGCCTCTCGCCCATGTAGGGCGAGATGGCGTGGCGATAGTGCAGCCGATCCGGCGTCACCACCCACTCGGCCTCGGGGTTGAAGACCGTAAAATTCGCCTCGCGCCCAGCAGCAATCGCGCCCGCGCGATCGCTGAAGCCGGCGAGCGCAGCCGGCGCGGAGGACATCCAGCGCGCAATGTCGTCGAGCGTGAAGCCACGCTGCGACGCGTCCGTCCACACCACAGGCAGCGCGACCGACAAGCTCGCAATGCCGCCCCACGCCAGATCGAAGCGCCCCACATCGAGGCGCTTCATCTCCGGCGGGCAGGGCGAGTGGTCGGTGGCGATCAGGTCGATGGTGCCCTCGCGCAGTCCCTGCCACAGCCCCTCGCGGTTGGCGCGGCCGCGGATGGGCGGCGTACACTTCAACGTCGTCGATCTGTCGGGGATGTCTTCGGCGGCGAAATGGAGGTGGTGGGGACAGCACTCGGCGGTGATGGGCAGCCCTTCGGCGCGGGCGGCGGCGAGCAGGGGCAGTGCGAGCGCGGTGCCGAGGTGAACGATGTGGATGCGCACACGATACTGGCGGCAGAGATGGATCATCATGCGGATCGCGGCGAGCTCGGCCTCGTCGGGACGCGAGGCAAGATACGTCGCGTAGCTGCGCCAGTCGGCGTTGGCGGCGTTGAGTTGCGCGAGGGCTGCGTCAATGGGTTCAGCGAGCTCCGCGTGGACGAGCAGCGGCAGGCCCGATTGGGCGATGGCCGGAAGGGCGCGTTCCAGCTGCTCGCGGTCGATCATTGCAAAGCCCTCGCAGCCGGGATAGATGAGGAAACACTTGAATCCCGGAACGCCGGCGCGGGCGAGCGGAAGGATGTGGGCCTGGTTGTCGGCGACGGCGCCGCCCCACGCCGCCCAATCGACCGCGCACTGGCCGGACGCCGCGGCGCGCTTGGCTTGGAGCGCGGCGACGGTAGTGGTTTCGGGCAGGCAGTTCAGCGGCATGTCCACCAGCGTGGTATAGCCGCCCGCCGCGGCCGCGCGCGTGGCCGTGGCAAAGCCCTCCCACTCCGTGCGGCCGGGCTCGTTGATGTGCGCATGCGTATCGACCAGGCCGGGCAGAATCGCACGCGCGCCAAAGTCGATGACCTGCGCGTCGCGCGGCAGATCGCCCACATCGCACACCGCCCGAATCATCCCGCACCCACCCTCTTCCAGCAGCAGCGCGGCCCTCCTCGTGCCCTGCGGAGTCACCACCCGGTCTGCGATAAAGGCCTGTGCCATAATCGCTATTATCCGCCATTGAATTCGCGCGAATTAGAGGACGCTTGTGGCGCAGGCTGCTTGCGGTCCGAAGGAGGCCGGCCATCGACGGCAATCCCATCTTCATGCAGAAGGCGATCGAGCTGGCCACGCAGAACGTGACCTCAGGCGTGGGAGGCCCGTTCGGTGCGCTGGTGGTGCGCGATGGCCAGATCGTCGCGACCGGCGTCAATGTCGTCACCTCGACGAACGATCCCACCGCCCACGCGGAGGTGGTGGCCATCCGCGCGGCGTGCCAGGCCCTTGGCGACTTCCGGCTGACCGGCTGCGAGGTCTACACCAGCTGCGAGCCCTGCCCCATGTGCCTGGCCGCGCTCTACTGGTCGCGCTGCGAGGCGATCTTCTTCGGCAACACGGCGGCGGATGCGGCCGCCGCTGGCTTCGACGACTCGTTCCTCTACGCCGAGATCGCTCGCCCGCTCGACCAGCGCAGGATTCCCATTGTGCGTCTGCTGGGCGAGGAGGCGATTGTCAGCTTTGACACGTGGCGCGCCCAGGAAGCGAAGATCGAGTACTGAGCGCGGTAAGATCGAACTGACATGGCAATCCCCCGCAAGACCTCGCGCCCCCAGCGTCTTTCATCGAAGAAGATTGCAGCATCCCCTGCCGTTGCCACCGGGCCGGTAAAGATCGCCCTGCTTGGCTTTGGCACGGTTGGCAGCTCGGTCGCGCGCGTCCTCGCCACGGCGAAGCTGCCCGGCATCGAGCTCACCCACATCTTCAACCGCAATGTCGCCCGCAAGCGCACATCCGACGCCGCAAAACACGTGCCGGATTCGGTGGTCTGGACCGAGAACATCAACGACATCCTCCGCTCCGATGTTGGCATCGTCGTTGAGCTGATGGGCGGTCTCGTCCCCACGGAAGCGTGGCTGCGCAAAGCAATCGCCGCTGGCAAGTCGGTGGTGACCGCGAACAAGCAGCTCATCGCCTATCGCGGTGCAGGCCTGGCGCGGCTGGCAGCGAAGCATAGTGTGCAGTTGGTGCATGGTGCGGCCGTAGCCGGCGGCGTGCCCGTCATCCCCGGCATCCTGCAGGGTCTCTCCGGCGATCGGATCACGCGCATCAGCGGCATCGTCAACGGCACCTGCAACTACATCCTCAGCCGCATGGAGTCGGGCGCGGACTATGCCACCGTGCTGGCCGACGCGCAGGCGTTGGGGTATGCCGAGGCGGACCCGACGGCCGATGTGGATGGGTACGATGCGCGGGCGAAGCTGTGCATCCTGTCACGCATCGCTCTGCATGCGGAGCTCGACCCGGATGCGGTTGCGACGCAGAGCATTTCGCTGGTGGATGCGATCGACTTTGCCTACGCGAAGGAGCTGGGCTGCACCATCCGCCAGGTCTCTCGCGCGCAACTCGATGGCCGCCAGGTCCACGCCCGCGTCGCGCCCATGCTCGTCCCGCTCACCTCGCCCATCGCCTGGTCGCACGGTACGCAGAACATGGTCGTCACCTCCGGCCAGTTCGGCGGCGATGTCGTCTTCTCCGGCCACGGCGCAGGTGGCGAACCCACGGCCGTCGCCGTCGTCTCGGACATTCTCGCTGTTGCGCAGGGGTCGGTGGCAGTTTCGCTCCCCGTCCGCCGCCGCCCAGTCACCAGCGAGTTCTTGGCGCCGCACTACCTGCGCTTCATCGTGGACGACAAGCCGGGGATTGTGTCGGGGATTGCGGGGGCGCTGGCCAAGGTGGGCGCGAACATCGATTCGCTGCTGCAGCGGCCGGGGTATCCGAAACATCGGCTGCCGTTCGTGGTGACAACGGAGCCGGGCCTGGGCGCGCCCATCGAACGCGCCGTCGCCGCCATCGCCAAGATGGACTGCATGCTGGAGCGCCCGCTGTGCCTGCAGATCCTGACGCCGGACGACAAAGACGAGTAAGGCAGTCCTTAATACTTCGGCATCGTCGGGTCGATCTTGTCTGCCCACGCCAGAATGCCGCCCGCCAGATTCTCCACGTGCTGGAAGCCCGCATTCTTCAGGATCAGTGCCGCCTTCTGCGAGCGCGCCCCCGAGCGGCAGTGGATCACAATCTCGCGGCCCTTCTGCGGCGCAAGTTCCGCGATGCGCTGCTCGAGCTGGCCTACCGGAATCAGCGGCGCGCCGATGTTGGCAATCGGCACCTCATGCGGCTCGCGCACGTCCAGCACAAACACATCCTCGTGCGCGTCGAGCTTCTTCTTCAACGTCTCCACCGAGATCTGCGGGATGCCGTCGACGATGGGCGCATCGCCGACCGCCTTGTCGCGCGCAACCTCCAGCGGCCCTACAGCAGCAGGCTTCTCGATGCCGCAGAACTGGTCGTAGTCGATCAGCGCGGTGATGGTGGGATGCGTGCCGCAGGCCGGGCAGTCAGGGTTCTTGCGTAGCTTCAGGGTGCGGAACTGCATCGTCAGTGCATCGACCAGCAGCAGCCGCCCAACGAGCGATTCGCCGATGCCGAGAATCAGCTTGATGACCTCCGTCGCCTGAATCACGCCGACCAGCCCCGGCAGAATGCCGAGCACGCCGCCCTCCGCGCAGGAGGGCACTAATCCCGGAGGAGGTGGCTCCGGGTACAGGCAGCGGTAGCACGGGCCTTCCTCTGTGGCGAAGACGCTGGCCTGTCCCTCGAAGCGGAAGATGGATCCGTAGGCGTTGGGCTTGTGGCCGGAGAGGACGCAGGCGTCGTTGACGAGGTAGCGCGTCTGGAAGTTGTCCGTGCCGTCGGCGATGACGTCGTAGTCCTTGAAGATCTCAAGTGCGTTGGCGCTGGTCAGCATGGTGTTGTGCTTCACCACGTTCAGGTAGGGGTTCAGGCCCTTGAGCATCAGCTCGGCGGAGTCGACTTTCAGTTTGCCCACCGTCGCGGTGGAGTGAATGATCTGCCGCTGCAGGTTGCTGGCGTCCACCGTGTCGAAGTCGACCAGACCGAGCGTGCCCACGCCGGCTGCTGCGAGATACAGCGCCAGCGGCGCGCCGAGGCCGCCAGTGCCGACGCACAGCACCTTCGCGGCCTTCAGCTTCTGCTGGCCCTCCATGCCCACCTCAGGCAGGATCAGGTGGCGCGAGTAGCGCGATATCTCGTCGTTGGAGAGCTTGGGGAGTGCGGTTTCTACCAGGGTTGCGGTTGCCATTGTCGTTGTCCTTCGCCCGCGCGGCGGGCATTAAAACCAAGCGAGTTACAAATAGATTCGATGTAGCCAGAAAAGGTTACAAATTGCGCGAAGCGCCTTCGACTGGACGGCTAGTCCCCGCCGGCGATGGAGGGGATGATGGTCAGCTCGTCGCTTTCCTTCGCGGGGGTGGACTCCTTCGCCGGCAGGTAGCGGATGTCGTCGTCGTTCAGGTAGATGTTGACGAACGAGCGCAGCTTGCCGTCACCGGTGTACAGGTGCTGGCGCAGCGCGGGGTATGCGCCGGTAAGCTGCTCCAGCGCGTCGCCGACGGTTGCGCCGGGGACGCTGACGGTCGGCTCCCCGCCAGTGTACGCGCGCAGCGGCGTGGGGATGTGAATGTTCATGCCTTTCCTCTCTGTTGCATTGCGATCTCGTTCTGCTTCATCTCAATCTCTACCGGCTCATCCACAAATCTCTTGTCCTCTTCTCCCGTGCCCGTCAGCAGAAACGAATTTGTAACCTTCGCCGTGCCTTTCTCTACGCTGGTGATGACGTAGGAGCAGCCGGTCCAGTGCGCCTCGGCAAAATCGGTCGTCGACCACATCGCGGGGTGGTCGGGGTGCGAGTGGTAGAAGCCCACAATGTCCAGGCCCAGCTTGCGCGCATGGCGCTGGATCATGACCAGCTCCTCGGGCGCGATGTTGTAGCGGTTGTGCAGGGAGTCGATGCGGGTATTGCCGGCAGCAATAACCTCACGGACCTGATTGCCCTCCGTCCCCGCGACGCCCAGGAGCACCCCGCAGCACTCATGCGGATAGGTCTCCTCGCCGTGCGCGCGCAGCGCTTCATAGTGGGCATAGCCGATCTTCAGCATCTGGTCAGTTCTCCCTGCCGCATCTGGTCATCCCTCCTGCCAGAAGCGTTCGCTGAGATATTTGTCCGCCGAGTCGCATAGGATGGTGACAATGACGGCCTCGCGTCCTGCGCGCGCCTCCTGCTCCGCGATCTGGAGCGAAGTCGCAACCGCGCCCGCTGCCGACACGCCCACCAGCAGCCCGCTGTGCCGTCCCAGCTCTTTGGCCATCGCGTACGCGCGCTCCGTCTCCATAAAGACGTTGCCGTCGGCCAGTGTGGGGTCGTAGATCGGCGGCACGATCGCCGTCGCCATGTGCTTCAGACCCTCAAATCCGTTGAACGGCGAGTCGGGCTGCATGGAGATGCACCGGATCGCCGGGTTCAGCTCGCGCAACCGCCGCGTGGTGCCCATAAAGGTGCCGCTGGTGCCGAGGCCCGCGACGAAGTGTGTCACCTGGCCCTCGGTCTGCTGCCAGATTTCGTTCGCGGTCGTGCGGTAGTGCGCCATCCAGTTCTGGTCGTTGCCATACTGATTGGCGTAATAGTAGCGATCGGGCTCGGCGGCCACGATCGCCTGCACACGCCGGATGGCGCCGTCGGAGCCGTCCGCCGGGTCGGTCCAGATGACCTCCGCGCCATAGGCCGCGAGAATGTGTTTGCGCTCCGGCGAGACGTTCGACGGCACACACAGCGTCACGGGGAAGCCCAGCGCCGCGCCCAGCATTGCATAGGCGATGCCGGTATTGCCGCTGGTGGCGTCGATTAGTCCACGCCCCGTGCTGCCAGGCCTCTGGTTGAGGTGCAGCAACCCGCGCCGTTCCGCGTCCAGCACAATCGCCGCGGCCGCGCGGTCCTTCACGGAGCCGCCGGGGTTGGCCCACTCGACCTTGCCCAGGATCTGAACGCCCGGCAGATGCGCCGTCAGCCGCTCCAGCCGGAGCAGGGGCGTGTTGCCGATGCGTTCAATCAGGGTCGCTCCGAGAGATCCGAGGGAGCGCGTGGCGATCATCAAGATTCTTCCCTTCGTTCGTGCTTCTGCGGCCTCGGTTTGAAGGCCGCCAGCGGATGTGCGACAGTTAATACGAGTCTAACCGCATTGAATCGTATGGCAAAGAAGACCGTAGTTCCAAACTTTACCGAGGCGCTTGCCACTCTCGCCGGACATCAATTTGATGTCTCCGCGGCGCGCGACGGTTCAGGCGCGGCCTCCAAGGCCTTCCAGGTGCATAAATATGGCGTTGCCGCGGAGATTGCCGCGGCGCCGGACGGCTCGACCCTGGTGGTGGCGCGGCCGGGATGGCTGCTCGGCGGGCAGATCGCGCGGCTGCTCGACCGCGGCTACCAGAAGTTTCTGTCGACGCCGAAGCTGGAGATTCCCGCGACGGCGGACCACCTGCGGGCGATCCATGAGTTCAGCGAGGAGCTGAAGCAGGCGGCGGGAGCGGCGACTTTGTATAACGAGTCGCTGGGGACGACGAGCGACCGCTATATGTACGACCGGGTCAAGGGGCGGGCATAGGACGTTTGGGCGGCGCGTGCCAACGTGGTCGCACACCACGTCTCAATGGCGAGACTCTTCGACGAACTCAGGGCAGGCTGTGGGGCACCCAGTTACTTTCCCCGTTCGCGCTGGAGTTCGCGGTAGGCGGCGCTCTTCGAGAGGTTGCGGCTGCGAGCGACTTGTTTGAGGGCGTCTTTTTCATCCAGGCCCCGCGCCTTCATGAGTTCGCGCACTTCGGTGGCGATGGTGGAGTGGGAACCGGTTGAGGCGGCGGGGCCAGGCGTGAACAGCAGGACGATCTCGCCGCGCACGCTGCTGCGCTCCGTCAGCGTCTGACGGACTTCGGAGACAGCCCCGCGCAGAAACTCCTCATGCAGCTTGGTCAGCTCCCGCGCGAGGACGATGTGCTGCGCGTGGCCGAAGATAGCCTCCACATCCGCCAGTGTGGCGAGGATGCGGTGGGGAGCTTCGTAAAATATCTGCACTCCGGAACCGCTGTGGAGCGCCTCCAGCGCGGTCCTGCGCTGACCTTCTTTCGCGGGGAGGAAGCCGTGGAAGGTAAAGCGTTCGGGATTGGCCTCAGACCCTGCACCATCCGCTTCCTCCGTTGCCCTGCCGGCCAGCCCACTCGCAATCAGCGCGCTGATCGCCGCATTCGCGCCGGGGATGGGGAAGACGGGCACGCCTGCGGCAATCGCCGCCGCCGCAATCAGCCCGCCGGGGTCGGCGATGCCCGGGGTTCCGGCGTCGCTGACGACGGCGATGCGCGCGCCGGCCTTCAGCTCCCGCGCCAGCTCCGCCGCGCGCGCGGCCTCGTTGTGCCGGTGGTAGCTGACCGTGGGCGTACGAATCTCGAAATGGTTGAGCAGCTTCTGCGTCTGGCGGGTGTCCTCGCATGCAATGCGATCGACCGAGCGCAGCACCCGCAGCGCGCGCAGCGTGATGTCTTCAAGGTTGCCGATGGGCGTGGCGACAAGGTAGAGACCGGGCGCGAGGGGACGGTCTTTCGAATTTAAATCTGAAACGTTCCTCGCCGGCTCCGCGGAGACTTCGGACTCACCCTCGTTCTCTCGATCCGCGCTCATCCGTGTTCATCCGTGGTTGTGTTTGTAGTATTGCGGCTCACCGGCCCGCGCGGGGTCAGGATTCTTCGACCTTGCGCACGCGGCGGCTCTGGTTCAGCAGCCCCATCGATTGCGAAAGGTTCTGCGGAGTGACGATGCCGACGATGCGCTCACCCTCCATCACGGGGACCAACTGCGCGCCCTGCTCGCCCATGATGCGGCGCAGCGTTTTGACCAGCGAGTCGTCGGGCAGCGCGGTCTGAAAGCGGCGCGTCATCACACCCTGCACGTAACTGTTGCCATGGGTCGCAAGCGA
>Ga0182018_10003078_pt1 | contig 15555 bp, 14 predicted proteins | sample 812P2MmetaG_FD_120490 | JGI IMG/M metagenome (GOLD analysis project Ga0182018, IMG submission 120490) | Permafrost microbial communities from Stordalen Mire, Sweden - 812P2M metaG | ecosystem: Environmental > Terrestrial > Soil > Wetlands > Permafrost | place: Sweden: Stordalen | collected...
ACGTTGCTCACATCCACGGAGGGTAGTCGCCCTCACGGCTGAGTTAACGTCCTGGTTTAGCGGTTTATCGTTGGCCGGTTTTGAAGTGACCCTCTATGGCCGGTTTTGGGTGACCCCCGAGGTTATATGGAATGGATGGAAGAAGAGGCTGAAAGCATTGCGGCCCGGCAGCAGGACCTTCGAGATGCACACCGTTGGGAACTCCACGTATCTGAGATCGTTAAGCGCGATTCTAGGCTTCTGTTTGAGAGGATCTGCAAAGAGATCGTCCAGGACGCAGCTAAGTTCAATCGGAAGCATGGGGAAGCTGACCCTATCTACTGTGAGCAGATAGACGCCGAGCACATTAGTGTGAGCAGGCGCGACTTGTATCCACATGTTATGGTCGAACTGGCATTCGATTACCTCGCGTTCCGGGTGCGACTACGAAAACGAAGCCAAGACGGTCCAGATATAGAACGTCGGGAAGAGAGTACCGTCCTTCGCTTTTCGGTCGATAGACAAGGGAACATATCTTTGCCTACGAGTGATCCTGTAGGCATCTCTCATCAAGTTTTACATTCAGTAATTCAGGCTTATAAAGCCACGTTACACTAGGAGGATGAAACCTAACTACCGTAGTGACTCATTCGATCTGCGCTAGTATTTAGCGTATGGGTTTGCCTTCTTCTTTTCATCCGCCTCAGCCGTTTCCTTCCGCACTTCGTCACCAGAGACGAAGATGACCATAAATTGTCCAGCCTTATCGAATTCACTAAGCTCGCTAAGGGTGATCGCACCTCCGTCGGCAGTGCGCCAAGAAACTTCCAAACGCTTCCACGCCGCTCCATATGCATTTTGGTAGTCCATAAACTTGTGTGTGGCGGGTGGACCGTATGCGTCAGTTAGAAAACCGATATGCTCCTGCATATCGGACTTCACATAAACAAGACTGTATACAGACAGCTTGCCATTGGCGAACGTCCAACGCACCAGATACGGATCTGGGACAGGGCTAGAAGAAAATTTGTCATTAAAGTCCCCAGTTTCCCCATTTCCGGTATCTTGGAAGGGCATTAATTGAAGGCAAATAGCGGAACGGTCCTCTGCCACCTTAAAGTTGCTGTCTAATCCTATACGGTATGGACGGCGGTAGTACTCTGGATCATCGGGATGTGGCGGGCAGGATTTTGCCAGATCGATATCCAAAATGGCTAACCATTGCTTAAAGGTTTCGCCCATTTGGTGCTTTCCAACGTGGACGCCAACTTCAATTGCTTGCTGCTTCTTTTGGAGTGCAGAAGGTGTCGTTTTGTTCTGCCCAAACACGAGGGAGATCGAGAGCGGAATCAAGAAAGCAGCGCGGTTCATAGTTTTTGCCTCCTAGCGGTTCATAGTACCGCTTTTCTCGCGCCATTTCAGGCATTCCCAACGCGACTAGAGCTTCGCGAATGGAGCAAGCAGCATTACAGGCGCGAGACCAGAAGGGGATGGCCTTGCCAGCTATTCGGCTTGCTTGCGCGGCCTGCCGCCGCCATGTGTCTTGCGCGCCGCCGCCATCTTGCGATAGTGGTCCGCACCCAAGCGCTTTGCTGTGGTGCTGCCGCCCTTACGTCCTAGGACCGCTGCCGCCGTCATACGGTGCTGTTTGAGAAGGTCCTCGGAAAGGACAAGCGCAGCGGCCAAACTTTCACGGCAATTGGCGTGCGGTTCTGCGGAAGATCGGGAGAGGTTTCGAGGGTGAGGGATGCGTCCGCGATGAGGTCGCGGAGGGTTTCGAGAGATGCACGGTCGATGGGCATACTCCCATCGTGGGCCAGTTGCGGAGCAAAAAGCAAGCGCTAGCAGTTGAATTTTCGTTCAACGCAGATTTCAGACACTACCCGAAGTCACGCCTTTTTCGGACATCGAAGTAGAATAAGAGCTTAGTGACCCAAGCCCAATTCTCCCGGCGCGCCCTGTTGCTGGCTTCCGCGGCGAGCTTCGGCTGCGGCAGGAGAAAAGCTCCGCGACTCTCGGGCTACTGCTTCGTGGCCAACCAGGGAAGCCGGTCCGTCGCCGTGGTGAGCCTGGAACGGTTTCGCGTGCTGCGGCAAATCCCGCTGGACGCCGCACCGGCGGCCGTCTTGGCGCATCCCCATCGCCCCAGAGTATACGTGCTGGCGCCGGAAAACGGGACGGTCTACGAAATCGACGGCGCTACCTTCGCGGTAAGCCGCCGGGTACGCGCGGGAAACCAGGCTGTCGCCATGCAGTTGTCTCCCGCGGGCGACGCGCTCTGGGCGCTCTATCGCGACCCGGCCGCGCTGGTGGAATTGCCGCTCGATTCGCTGCGGCCGGGACGCCGCATCCGGCTCGCGTCGCCGCCGGACGCTTTCGACCTGGTGCTGCACGACCGCCGCCAGGTTCCTTTGGCCGCGGTGGCCAGCCGGCAGGACCAGACCATCGCACTGGCGTCGTTGGCCAAGGCTGCGGTCGAGCGCACCATCACGGCCAGTGACGAGCCCTCGCTGGTGCGCTTCCAATCGGACGGAGTGCAGATCATTACGGGAAGCTGGCGCGGCCGGAGCGCCACGATTTTCGAATCGGCCACGGGCAAGACGGTGGTGCGGCTGCCGCTGCCGCTCGCTCCGCGCCAGTTCTGCACGTCGGCCGATGGCGGACAGATTTTCATCACCGGCGACGGGATGGACGCGGTGGTGGTGCTCTATCCTTATACCACCGAGGTCTACCAGACGATTCTGGCCGGCCGCACGCCGGGGGCCATGGCGGTCACCGGCATCGAAGCGCGGCCTTCCTATCTGATGGTGGCCAATCCGGAGACCGATGGAATCACGGTGCTGGATATCGAGAGCTATAGCCTCGTAGCGGTGGTGCAGGTGGGGCAGGGGCCGTGCCAGATCCTGTTGACGCCGGATGGACAGTACGCGCTGGTGCTCGACGAAAAATCGGGCGATATGGCGGTGGTGCGGGTGCTGGCGCTGGGGACGTCGCCGAATGGGGGCGCCCGGAAGTTCAAGTCGGCGCCGATATTTACGCTGATCCCGGTGGGGGACCGGCCGGTCGGCGCGGCGCTGGTGGGGTAGGCCCGCCCTACAATAGTGGTTGATGATTGCCTCTATCAACCCCGCCACCGGCGAGACCCTGCGCACCTTCGACGCCCTCTCCGACGCCCAAGTGGACGCCGCGCTGGCGCGCGCCGATTCCGCTTATCGCACGTACCGGCACACGCCGCTCGGAGCCCGCGCCCGCTGGCTCTCTGCCGCGGCCGGCATCCTGGAAGAGGAAAAAGACCGCCTGGGGCGCATCATGACCCTCGAAATGGGCAAGCCGATCGGCGCAGCCAGAGCCGAAGCCGCCAAGTGCGCGCTGGCCTGCCGCTACTACGCCGAACACGGCGAGCGACTGCTGGCGGACGAACCACTGGACGCCGGCTCCGGCACAAGCTACCTGAAGTTTCAATCCATCGGACCGGTGCTGGCCGTGATGCCGTGGAATTTTCCCTTCTGGCAGGTCTTCCGCTTCGCCGCGCCGGCGCTGATGGCCGGCAACGTGGGGGTCCTGAAACATGCCTCCAACGTACCCCAGTGCGCACTGGAAATCGAGGACGTGATCCGCCGCTCCGGATTCCCCGCCGGCGTATTTCAGAGCCTGCCGATCGGCTCCGCGCAAGTGGCCCGCCTGATTGACGACCCGCGCGTGAGGGCCGTGTCCCTCACCGGCAGCGAGCCGGCCGGCGCGCAGGTGGCCGCTCAGGCTGGCCGCCAACTCAAGAAAACGGTGCTCGAACTGGGCGGCAGCGACCCCTTTGTGGTGATGCCCTCGGCGGACCTGGATCGCGCCGTCCGCACGGCGGTAGACGCGCGCATCCTCAATAACGGCCAGTCCTGCATCGCCGCGAAACGGTTCATAATCGACGCCCGCATCGCCGCCGAATTCGAGTGCCGCTTCGTAGAAGCCATCGAGGCGCTACGCATCGGCGATCCGCTCGACGAAGCCACGCAATTAGGTCCGCTGGCCACTCCCGAGATCCTCGACGGCCTGGACCGGCAGGTGCGCGATTCGGTGGCGGCGGGCGCGCGCCTGCTGACTGGCGGACACCGTCTGGACCGGCCGGGAAATTTCTACGCTCCCACGGTGCTTGCCGATGTCCCCAAGGACTCGCCCGCCTACCGCGAGGAACTATTCGGACCGGTGGCCGCGCTGTTCCGCGTGAACGGGCTCGACGAGGCCATCCTGCTGGCCAACGACACCGAATTCGGCCTCGGCGCCAGTGTGTGGACGAACGACGACACCGAGCGGCACCGGCTGATCGACGAGATCGAAGCCGGCATGGTCTTCGTCAACGGCATGGTGGCATCCGACCCGCGCCTGCCATTTGGCGGCGTGAAGCGGTCCGGCTACGGCCGCGAGTTAAGCGCCTACGGCATCCGCGAGTTTGTGAATGTGAAGACCGTGCGGGTGGCGTAGGACCGGGTGCCGATGAGTGGGCTTCGTCGAGAAGAGCGACCGGCGGTCCCTGCCGGGAGCGTCTGTGGCGGCAGAAACCTCGGATCGACAGGGCAAGCATGAAACCTGCCCGCCTTCGCAGCAGCCACTTGGGTCGAGTGACAGGCCAGCCAGCCAGATGGAGAGCGATTGCGTTAAGCTGAAGAGGTAGAGTCGCAATTATGACTGTCACGCTCAATCTGCCGCCAGACAAAGAAGCTGCCTTCCAGGCGCAAGCGCAGGCGCGCGGCTTGAGTCTGGAACAGTGGATCCTGGAGATTGCCGACCAGCAAGTCCAGCCCGTCTCCATCGCCCACTTGCAGAAAACCAATCCCCAGGAGTGGGCGCGGCAGTTCGACGCATGGGCTGACAGTCACAGCCCCGATATCCCCGTTCTCTCGGACGAAGCCATGAGCCGGGAGAGCATCTACCCGGACCTGATTTAGCCGCGTGCTCATCGATACCAGCACATTGCTTCGGACCTTGCAGCCCACGCATCCACAGCGCGAAACGGCCCGCATCGCGATCAAATCCCTGACCGCGCGAGGCCGCGAGCTTCATATCGTTCCTCAAAACCTTGTCGAACTCTGGGTGCTCGCCACGCGGCCGATTTCCCAGAACGGCCTGGGGTTGTCCACGACGGAGGCGGCGGCCGAACTGGCGCGCCTCAGGAGCATGTTTCCCCTGTTGCCCGATCCCCCGGCGATTTATCCGGTTTGGGAGAGCCTGGTCATTCAATATCGGGTTGCCGGGAAGCCCGCGCACGATGCCCGGTTGGTGGCCGCCATGCACGTGCACGGCCTCAACACTGTTCTCACCTTCGACAGGACCGGGTTTTCCCGCTACGCCGGAATTGAGGTTCTGCACCCGGCTGACGCCGCCAATTGAACTGCCGGAGCACGATTGCCGGATATCCTCGATCCGACCGGTGGTCTTGTCAAGAAGGAACGGCTTGCGGTAGCGCTTCACGGCAGCGGCTTCACCAATCGGCGCGCTGCGTGAAGGTGGAGCATCCGCAACCGTAAAAGGATTGGCTGGCGCGCGCGGCCCGGGCAACTTGCTCCCGCGCCACCTGCTTCCGCAGGCTGGCGAGGCCTAAGCCCCGCCGCCCAACCGCCTGCAACGGATTACGACGCTCGATTCGCCAAATCAGAAATACAGCTTGAGCGCCAACTGCAACTGGCGTGGTGAATTGATCTGGCTTCCCGCGCCGGTCAGCACGCCGAAGGTGGCGCTTTGCAGCGTCGTGGAACCAGTGCCGAAACGTACGCGGTTGAAGACATTGAACGCCTCGCCGCGGAATTCCAAGTGGATCTTCTCGTGAATGGGGAAAGATCGAGTCACCGACATATTCTCGTTGAGGTTCGGGAACAGCCGCAGCTTAGGGTTATAGCGAGTCACGTTGCCGAGAGTGTTGAGCGCGGTCCCGCTGCCCTGAAGCGGGAACGGGCCGGTCCCGTACGGCACGAAGAAGTTGTCCTTCCCCGGATCGAAACCGCCGGAATAGCTCGGCTGCCAGCCTTCATAAGACGTCACGAAGGCCGGCACGCGGCCCGCCACGCCGCTCGCGTAGATCGGAAGGGTCAGCGAAGTGCCGATGCCGACCGGCGTGCCGCTGTCGTAGATATTGATGCTCGAGAGGCGCCAGCCGCCGATGATCCAGGACGCCGGACCTTGGGTTACAAAACGGTGGCCCTTGCCGAACGGCAGATCGTAGACGCCCGCGAACTTGAAATCGTGCGTCACGTCAAACTGGCCGATCGATTTTTCCAGACCGCGGTTGAACAGGTCGGCGGCGTATCCCTCGCCCCACGCCGTATCCGAGTCCGTCAGGATCTTGGAAAACACGTAGGACGTCTGGATCGTGAGACCGCCCGCCACGCGCTTATTGAATTTGGCGATCAGGGCATGATAGGTGGAATGGCCGCTATGATCGCCCTGGCCCGCATAGGTGTCGATGTAGGTGTACTGCGGGAAGGGCCGCAAGGCCTGCGCCACGGTGGCGCGGCTGCCCCATAACGTGTTGAAAGTCGGGAACGGCGCCGTGATGCCCGCGGCGGTAGCCGCAGCCGACCCCACCAGGCTGTTCAAAACCGTGGTGCTCTGCGCCACGGTTCCAAACTTGGTGAGGTAACTCGGGTTGATCTGGTTATAGTCCAGCAACTGCGCTTGGAGGTGGGAGCCCAACACGCCGTTGTAGCCGATCTCGAACACCATGCTGCTGCTGAGCTGCCGCTGGATCGAGAAATTGAGATTGTCGAAAGCCGGCAGCTTGGTGGTCTCGTTGCCCTGGAACCACGCTACGCTGGTGCCGTTGGAAACCGAGGGGTTGATGAACGGAGGAGCGGTCCATGGCGGCATACCCCCGTCCATCGTGTAAGTCGGCAGGATGCCCGCATCGCTGCTCGAGAACGTCTGCGTCAGCGTGAAGCCCGAGTTGTGGGTCGATCCGCTGACCGATGTCAGGGCCCCGAACGAGCGTGCGTACGAGGCGCGTAGGACCGTCTTCGAGTCTTTCGAATAGGCCAGACCGATGTGCGGGCCGATGCCCCCGGTCCACAAATTGGCCAGCGTTCGGGAACCGACGCAGCCCGTGCAGTTGCCGGCGAACAGGACCGCGCCCGGAATGCCTCCCGCGGCCGGATTCGGGGTGGTCGGCGAAAAGTCGCTCCAGCGGTCGTTGAGGCCGGTAGGCGGCAGGTTGATGTCGTAGCGGACTCCCAAGTTCAAAACCAGCTTGTCCGTAACGCGCCAGTCGTCTTGAAAATACCCTCCCACGTAAGTGAACTGTTGGCCAATGAAGCGGACTGTATCGATCTGTCCGCTGTCGGCATTGCCCAACAGGAACGACGCGAAGGCGTTGCCTCCCGCATTCGGGTTGGAGCCCCCTGGAAGGCCTGTTTCCTGGTAACTGAAACCCACGCAACCGGCTTCGCACTGGCGGCCGAAACCGTTGTAGTGGTTGATCTGGAGCATGCCGCCGAATTTCAAGGTGTGACGCCCTTTGACCCAGGTGACGTCGTCGTTGTAGCCATAAACCGTGTTTTCCGAGCCGTTGTCGGCCTGGCCGCCCCAAGTGCTATAGGTATCGCCGGTGCCGCCCGAGAACAAATTCACCAGGTTTTCGTTGCAGTTCGGAACGTTCGTCAGACAGAACTTGCTCTGCCAGTTGCCGATGTACTCCTGCGGCGGCTTGTGGTCCTGCCGCCAGTCGTTTCCGCCGGCGTAGAAATTGTTGATCAGGGTCGGCGTCATCGTCCAGATCCAGCTAAACCGCACCACGTCGGTCTCCTGGATCAGATCGTTGTAATTCGAGTACAGGCCAGGGAGCGTGGGCGGCCCATCGGTGCCGAAGGTCTCGTGCTCTAGGTCGTGCCCGTAGTAGCCGGAAATCCGGTGCTTCCCGTTGAAAATGTGGTCCATCTTAATGCTTTCCTTGTTGACCGGGTACACCTGCGTTCCCGAAGTCTCAAGGTAGTTGTTGTTCACGTAGGCGGCGGTTCCCGCAGCGGCGCCATTATTGGGCGCCAGCGCGCCGGCGGTTTGAAACACCCCGAGGGCCTTCGTCGACGCCGCGCTGAACATGCTCTTGGGAATCACATTGCCGGGAAACGGCGTGCGCGTGTAGCTTCCGTCCGCGTTCAGCACCTGGCTGACCGGATTGTAAATGGGAATCAGGGCCCCGCTCGAAGTGACCCACTTGCTGAAGTCGCCGTTGTACATTTCCGGGGTCGGAACCGTGAAGGACGTGCCGTTGGCTCCGGCGCGATTGCGAAATCCCTCGTAAGAGAAGAAAAAGAACGTCTTGTCCTTGCCGTGGTAGATCTTGGGAATCCATACCGGTCCCCCGACCGTGACGCCGAAATCGTTCTGCTTGTATATCGAATTGGCAATGTGGGCGGCGTTGTTGAAGAAGTTGTTGGAGTCGAAATCGTTGTTGCGCACAAACTCGTAAGCCGAACCGTGATAGTCGTTGGCGCCCGACTTCGATACGTAAGTCAGGTTGCCGCCGCCGGCGTGGCCGTATTCCGCCTTGAATCCGTTGGACTCGGACGTGAACTGCTCCAGAGCCTCCACCGAGGGCGCATTCGAAGTCACCCAGCTTTTCGAAAGCGCGCGGCTGGTGTTGGTGGAGATGCCATCGAGCGAGGTTCCGTAAGACGCCGCTTGCCCGCCACCGATCATAAAGCCGTTATCGCCGCCCAGGTTCTTGGCATCTGGCGTGAGGGCCGCCAGATCGAACGGAGTCCTAATCGTTCCGCTCACCTCCAACGGCAGATCGTTGACCAGGGTGTTTTCGATCGAGGTCATGGACGTGGCATCCTGCGTCTGCAACTGAATGGCGGCAGCCTGGACCTCGACGGTCTGCCGCGATTCGCCCACTTCCAGGTTGGCGTCGGCGCGCACACTGGTGGCGGCGTCCACCGTGATGCCGGTGAGCGCGAACGCGCGAAATCCCTGCTTTTCCACGCGCAGGTCGTACTTTCCGATGGTGAGGTCGGGCACCGTGAACTCGCCCGACGCGTTGCTCGTGGTCGCAATGGCCACGTTGGTGGCAACATTCGTGATTTTGACGTTGGCGGCCGGCACTACCGCGCCCGAGGAATCGTGCACGGTACCGCTGATCGTGCCGCGTTCCGACTGCGCCAGAACGGGGTCCGCGCCAAAGACCGAAATCGATAACACGACTGCCAGTTGGATTCTAAGACTCGTCATAGAGTTCTCCCTCGCCGCTTCAAAGTCCGCACAGACCCCGACGGACACAGGGAAGCGGCTCTGGAGTGGTACTTTATCCATTTGCCGCGCCAAAGTCAATCCGTTTTCTTGTTTCCCAGCCTTCCCGGAAGCGCGCTCGCGGCGGACCATTCTTGCGAGTAGCTCGACACTCAATCACGGAACCGAAGAGGTCGAGGCACCGGCTATTGCGCTCCCGCGCGTTCTTCGACGGTGAGGATCTGGTCGGCCGGCACGTTTCGCAGCGTCTGGCGAATCCCGCTGGGCCAGCGGATGTCAATCTCACGAACCACCTTCGACGCGCCCAGACCGAAGTGCACCCGCGGGTCGCTCGAGCAGCCGTACCCAACCGCCGTGGTGGCATGGTTGTACTGCTTGGAGCCATCCTGGGCGGTGATGGCGATCTGCGCCCCCAGGCCCATGCGGTTGCTCTTGACGCCTACCAGCTTGAGCAGAATCCAATGATTGCCGTTGTTGGTGATGTTGTGGAAGTACTCCATTTTCCCATTCAGGACCGTCACCACGGCGTCGATGCGGCCGTCGTTATCCAGGTCGCCGAAGGCGGCGCCGCGATGCGCCGCGGCATGTTGGAAACCGGGGCCGGCGGTGGCGCTCACGTCCTGGAACGTGCCGTTCGCCAGATTACGGAAAACCGTGTTCGGCTCTTCGTATTTGCGGGTGGAGAAAAGCGCCACGTTATCGAGCACGTTGCCGCGGGCCACGAACAGATCCTTCCAGCCGTCGTTGTCGAAATCGAAAATGCCGTTCGACCAGCCGGACATGGTCCGGGTGGAAGTGAGATGGCTTTGGTAGGTGACCTCCCAGAATTCGTTGCCGCGGTTGCGATAAAGAGGGAACGACTCGTTTTCGATGGCGGTGTGCCAGATATCCGGCTTGCCGTCGTTATCCACGTCCTTGAAGTCGGCGCCCATGCCGGAGATTGCCTTGGCGCTTTCCGGATAGGCGACGCCTTTCTCCAGCGCCACTTCTTCGAATTTCTTGCCGCCGATGTTATGGAAGAGAAAGTTCGGCATGGTGTCGTTGGTCACGAAGACATCCATAAAGCCGTCGCCATCGTAGTCCGCCATAACGGCGGTCATGCCCTTCCCTAAGTGCCGACTCAGACCGGTCGCGGCCGATACGTCGGTGAAGGTTCCGTCGCCGTTATTGCGGTACAGAGTGTTGGGAAGCGGCCCGTAATTCTGGGGATGGCAATAGCTGCGCTTCTCCGGACTGGGTCCGCAGAACGGGTCCTTGTCGACTTCCCACTTACAGTAGTTAGTAACAAACAAGTCGAGCAGGCCATCGTTATTGTAGTCCACCCAAAGGGCGGAGACGGACCACATCTTCTTTCCATCCAGCATCCCGCCGGCAACGCCCGCCTTGGCGGTGACATCGGTGAAGGTGCCGTCGTGGTTGTTGTGGAATAACTGGTTCTTAGTGACGCTTGCCAGGTAGATATCGGGCCAGCCGTCGTTATCGTAGTCTCCCACCGCCACGCCCATGCCATAGCCTTCGCCGGCCAAGCCGGCTTTCCCGGTGACGTCGGTGAAAGTGCCGTCGCGGTTGTTGTGGTAAAGCCGATTCCAATACTGGGGCCCTTCTTTGCGAAGCGAGGGGATGGCGGCGCCGTTCACCAGGTAGACGTCCGGAAAGCCGTCGTTGTCGTAATCGAAGATCGCCACGCCCGCCACCATGGTCTCCGGTTGATTCTTGTTGGGGGTGGGGGAACTGTTGGAGGCGAAGACCAGGCCGGACTTAGCCGCGATTTCCTCGAAGACGATCGGGCCCGCAACCGGCGCGGCGAGGGAGAGCGAGACTACCGCCGCGATCCCCACGAGGCTGGCGATGGCCGGCCGCCGGCGCACACTGCTCTTCAGCGGGTCCGTGCTCATTTCGATCAGTCTAGCAGGAATCCCGTGGAGGTGATACTTTGGAGTGCGGAGGGTGGTCTGAAGAGCGCGACTGTGCTGGCGATACCGGTGTTGGCGGCGTTTGTGTGCCTCGCCCTTCTCAGCGGCAATCCACCCGCGGCGGCCAAGCGGCCTGGTTTTGTGGATGCCGCCGGCCGTTCGGTCTTTTCCTATAAATCGAATAACAGCCTGGTGACCCGGAAGTACTTTCCGCAGCCGATGTGCGGCGGCGTCGCCATCTTCGATTACGACAACGACGGCCGGCCGGACATCTTCTTCACCAACGGCGCCCAACTGCCCGAACTCAAAAAGACCGGCGCTTCCTATTACAACTGCCTGCTGCACCAGAAGAGCGACGGCACGTTTGAGGACGTCACCGCCAAAGCCGGGCTGCTGGGAGAACAACTGGACTTCAACTTCGGCGTAGCGGTGGGCGACTACGACAACGATGGCTACCCGGACCTCTTCCTTTGCGCCGCCGGAAGAAACACCCTGTATCACAACAACGGAAACGGCACCTTCACGGACGTGACCGCGGCTTCCGGCATTGGCGGCAAGCCGCCGGGTACGCTCAGCGTGGCCGCCGCCTGGTTCGATTACGACAACGACGGCCTGCTCGACCTGGTGGTTTCCAACTACACCGTCTGGAGCCCGCAAACCGACATCCGCTGCGCCATGGGCGATAAGGATTTTTATTGCGACCCGCGGAAATATAAGAACGTGCCTCACCGCCTCTATCACAACCTGGGCCATGGGAAGTTCGAGGACGTTACCGAAAAATCCGGGTTCGGCGCTGCCCCTGGCAAGGGGATGGGCATTTCGATCGCCGACTTCAACAACGACGGGTACCTCGACGTGTTCATCGCCAACGATACCGAGCCGAATGCTCTGTTCATGAACAAGAGCAACGGAACCTTCGAGGAACGGGGCCTCGAGTTAGGCGTGGCCTATAACGAGAATGCGCACACCGGCTCTTCGATGGGCAGTGACGCCAAGGACTTCGATAACGACGGCAAGGTGGACATCTTCTATAACAATCTGATGGGGCAGATCTGGGGGCTCCTGCGGAATAACGGAGATGGCTTCGATCACGATTCCTATGCATCCAAGGTGCAGAAACTGAGTACGCCCTATTCGGGTTGGAGCAACGGATTCATCGACTACAACAACGACGGCTGGAAGGATATCTACTCGTCCAACGGGGATGTGGACCAGGTGAACGACAAATCCGCGCAGCACGACACCATGTTCGAGAACGTAGACGGCAAGACATTTGTAGACGTCTCCGAAAACATGGGAAAGGATTTCCTGCATGTGGGGTATCAGCGTGGTTCGGCCTTCGGCGATTTGAATAACGACGGTGCGCTGGACATCGTGGTGACTTCGCTCAACGAGCGCCCGCGGATCCTCATGAATACCGCCGACAGCGGCAACCACTGGCTGCTTCTGAACCTGATCGGGCACAAGAGCGCGCGCGACGCGATCGGGGCGCAGATCAAGGTCACCACGGCATCCGGCCGCGTGCTGTACAACCATGTCGCCATCAGCGTGGGGTTCATGTCTTCGAGCGACAAGCGCGTACACTTCGGCCTGGGCGCCGAGACTCGGATTCAGTCGGTGGAGATCCGCTGGCCCAGCGGGATTCGCCAAACGCTGCGCAACGTATCGGCCGACCAGATCCTGTCCGTGGACGAACGCGCGGGAACGCAATAACCGCTCGCCCGATACCCCGCGCGATTACTTGCCCTTATCCTTATCCTTGTCCTGGGCCTCTCTGGCTTCTTTTTCCGCATTGAGTTGTTGCACCAGGGCCTTCTCCCGGTCGCCATCCTCCTTGCGTTTCAGCCGGTAGTAGACCGTGGCCAGCGTAATATGCGCTTCTATGAATTGCGGTGACTCCTTCAGAATGCCCACCAGTTCGATTCTGGCCGCCTCCACCTTGCCCGTCGCCAAATCGATAGTCGCCAACTGATAGAGCGCCCCTGGATCGCTGGGGCGGACCCGCAGGGCGCGGTCCAGCAGCCGCCTCGCTCCGTCGAAGTCGCTGTCCTCCTTGAGCATCAGGGCCAGGTTCAAGTTGGAGCCGAAATCGTTGGCATTCCGCAGAACTTCCTTCTCGAAATCCTTCCGCGCCGCCGCCATGTCGCCTACCTCTTTATGCGCCACGCCCAGGAAGTAGTAGACGTCCGGCAGATTCGGGTTCAATGCCGCCGCCTTCTGCAGATCGGCGATCGCGCCATTGAAGTCCATGGCGTCCAGTTTGGCGGTCGCCATCAAAAAACGGGCCTCCGCGGAATCGCCATTGCGCAGGATGCGATCGATCATCTGCTGTCCCCGCTCCAGGTTGTGCTCTTCGAGCAGCGCGGTCCCCAGCATGTAGGCTAGGGCCAGGTCGGTGTGATCGGCGGCTTCCAGCGGGTTCAGCAGTTCGATCACCTTGGTGTTCTGCCCTTGCCGCAGCCGGCAATCGGCCAGCAGAATCGTCGCCTGCCGGTTATCGGGTTGCGCGGAGTGCAACGCCGCCAACTCCTGGGCGGCCTCGGAAATCTGCCCGGACTTGTAGAGCGAAAGCGCGAGGTTCAGCCGGACGCGCGGATCGCCCGGCAGCCCTTTGAGCGCCCCGCGATACTCCGTAATCGCCTCCTCATAGCGCCCCGTGCTGGCCAGTGCGGCGCCCAGGTTGGACCGGATCTGCGCCGCTTCGGGTTGAAGCCGCAGGAATTCCCGGTAGAGCGGAATCGCCTTCTCCGCGTTGCCCGACTGATGCAGCGTCACCGCCCGCTGCAGAATCTGCTCCGGGCTTTCCTGCGCCAGCGCCAGGCAAACGGATAGCATCGCACCCGCAAACCAGATTGACTTCGCCATGCTTGATCCAGAATATCAACTGCCGCGGCATGCGGTGGAGGCGTTACAAGGTCCCGAGGAAAATCCGTCAAGTGGAAACCAAAGAGCGTTGCGCTTTTGAAAATAGCGTATGATACCGTAATAATCAAGGCGCCGCTGAGCAGCGGCTAGGGAAGAGAAGAGAGGTTGCCTATGGACGCCGACGCCCGCCGCCACGTGCATGCCCTCATCGATCGGTTGCCACCCGTCCAACTGGCCGCGCTCGAAGGCCTCTTGCAATCCATCCTCGATCCGCTTTCCGGCAAGCTGGCGCTTTCCCCTCTCGACGATGAGCCCTTCACCGAGGAAGACCGCCTGGCCGTGGCCGAGGCGGACGAATGGCGCAAGCACAACGATCCCATTCCGCTCGAAGCGGTCCTCGCCGACTTCGGCCTCAATATGGCCGACTGGGACAAGATGGGTCAAACGCCCGCGCCGGACGAACACCACCGTAATGGCTAAGCGCGTCGCCTTCACCGATCAGGCTAAGGCCGACCTCCGCGCCATCGATCAACAGACCGCCCTCCGGATCCTCAGGACTCTCGCCCGCTTCGCCCACTCCGAGGAAGGCAACGTCAAGCGTCTCCAAGGCGCCGACCCGCCGCTCTACCGCCTCCGCACGCAGGACCACCGCGTCTTCTTCCGCGACTTCGGCGATTCCATCGAAATCACGCGCATCCGCAATCGCCGCGAGGCCTACCGCTGAACCGCGCTGGCTCTTTCGGGATTTCAGTTGGTTCCTCCTGCGCGGTAACTGTTCGCCGTCGATCCTCCCGGCCAAGAATGCGATCTCTTGCGTGAACGGATAGACCGGCACATCGGCCAACACTTCCTGGATGAACAACTCACGCCCGGCGCGGCGTCGTGGAGTATCGGCGCGATGGATTCCATGCACCAGCTCGACCAATGCAATCGCGGAAAGCGCCGTCTACTGGTCGCCCATGGCGCCGAAAACTTGCTTCAGTAACAGCGCGACCGTCTGGCCCTTGCGCTCGGCCGTGATGAGGACGCTCGAATCGAGGATCAATCCCATTGCGAAGCGTCCAACGGCTCCCGGTGGCTCTGAATGATCTCTTCCAGGTCTTTGCCGAAACCTTCATCCAAAGCAACCGTCGACCTGTGTGCTTCGGCCAAGGCGATGCACTCCGACAGGAGCCGGCCGGGGCCGCTCGCCGGCTTGATCACGGCTACTGGCCGATTATCCCGCTCCACCACAACCTCGACCCCGTGCTTGAGCTTCTCCAGCACGGCGGCGAAGTGATTCGTCACCTCGGCTTCAAGTCATACGGACCTGTTCCATATCTTCGATCATACGTCTTCCTGCGCCGTGTCCTCCGCCCGCCTCTCACTGCCGCTTCTGCAGAGCCGCCTCATAAGCTTTGACGCTCTTCTCCAACGCCGCCATCAGGTCGTTGTCATGCCTTTCCGTGGCGATTTGCAAGCCGCGCCGCGCCGTCCGCAGCGCATCCTCGATCCGCCCGGTTTGCGCGTACACCGCGGAGAGCATCCCCAGCAGCATCGGCTCCCCGCTCCCGGCCGCCTTTTCCAAATAGGGGAT
>Ga0182018_10003079_pt1 | contig 15550 bp, 16 predicted proteins | sample 812P2MmetaG_FD_120490 | JGI IMG/M metagenome (GOLD analysis project Ga0182018, IMG submission 120490) | Permafrost microbial communities from Stordalen Mire, Sweden - 812P2M metaG | ecosystem: Environmental > Terrestrial > Soil > Wetlands > Permafrost | place: Sweden: Stordalen | collected...
ACGGACACCGCGGTGCTGGGGCCGAGCACGGTGAACGAGACGCGCTTCCAGTTCTTCCACGAGGAGAACGATCAGATTTCCAATAGCTTCGCGCCGGCGATTCTGGTGCTCGATTCCTTCAACACCGGCGGCGCCCAGACGGGCCGCAGTTTCGACACCGAGAACTACTATGAGATGACGAACATCACGACCATCGTCAGGGGAGTGCACACCTGGAAGTTCGGCGCCCGTGCGCGCGGCGAGACGGCCGGCAACACGTCGCCGGTAAACTTCGGCGGCACGTTCACTTTCGCCGGCGGCCTCGCGCCCGAGCTCGATGCCGAAAATCAGGAGGTGCTGGATGGGTCCGGCCAGCCCGTGATGGCGCCCATCACCTCGATTCAGCAGTATCAGCGGGCACTGCTGGGCCTGCCGGGCGGCGGCGCGACGCAGTTCAGCATCGCGGCCGGTAATCCTTTCCTGGCGGTCGATCAGGCGGACGTGGGGGCCTTCGTGGGCGACGATTGGCGGGTGCGCAGCAATGTCACGCTCAGCCTGGGGCTACGCTACGAGACGCAAACCAATATACACGACTGGCGGGACGTGGCGCCCCGGTTCGGTTTCGCCTGGGCACCCGGGTCGAAGCAGATTGCAATGCATCCGAAGTTCGTCCTTCGCGGCGGATTCGGCATGTTCTACTCGCGCTTCGACATTTCCAACATCGAGACCGCCGAACGCTACAACGGGATTGTGCAGCAGGAATACATTGTCGACAATCCGGCGTTCTTCCCCGCTATCCCGACCATCGCGCAACTGCTGGCGATGCCGGGGATTCAGTCCACGCAGACTATTCAGGAGCTGAGTTCTACATTGCGCGCGCCGTATATCATGCAGTCGGCGATCACCGTGGAGCGTCAGGTGGTGAGCAATACGACGGTGTCGGTGACTTACACGAACTCACACGGGCTGCACATGCTGCGATCCGAGGAATTCAACGCGCCGGGGCCCGTGTATCTGATGGAATCTTCCGGACTCTATAATCAGAATCAAGTGATTACAAACGTCAATTCCAGGATGAACAATAATTTTTCGCTATTCGGCTACTATACGCTGAACTATGCCATGAGCAACACCGATGGGCTCGGCACATTTCCGGCGAAGCCTTACAGCATGGTGGGAGAGTACGGCCCCGCCGCCACGGATATTCGCAATCGCGTATTCGTGGGCGGCTCGTTAAACACCAAGTGGAACGTGCGCTTGAGTCCGTTCATCGTGGTGCAATCCGGCGCGCCGTATAACATTACCGTCGGCCAGGATATTTATGGCGATACTCTGTTTAACGCGCGCCCTGGCATTCCCACGGATCTGACGAAGCCGGGCCTGATCGATACGGTGTACGGCTGGCTCGACCCGAATCCCACGCCCGGAGAGCAGCTTCTGCCGCGTAACTACGGGCGGGGTCCGGGCCTGATTTCGGTGAATGCGCGGCTGGGCAAGACGTGGGGCTTCGGGCCGGAACGGGAAGGCTCCAGCGCAGTGGCGAGCGCTTTGGGGGCCGGTCATAATTCCGGATTTCACAGCATCTTCTCGGATCTCTCGACCACCAAGCGCTATAACCTGACTCTCTCGATTTCCGCACGCAACCTGCTGAACCATGTGAACGAGGGCCCCATTATTGGCCAGATTACATCGCCGCTGTTCGGCCAGGCCAATTCCGTGGCCGGCGGGTATGGGGCTTACGCGGAAACGGCCAATAACCGGCGGCTGGAGCTGCAGACGCGGTTTACGTTTTAGGCACGGACTTGTCCTCTTGCGTTCGCTCCTGAATGTGCTTCAGGTGTTCAAGATCGGTGCTACGGCCGGCCGCCCGTTTATTGGCCACAAGATCCTCTAATGAAATGAAGTGTGCGGAGACGCCGAAGATCGTACTCGCGATCCGGCTTCGCCACGCGCGAGCGAATTCAATTCCGGTGATTTGCGTCAGGATATCTATGCGGACAGGAGCTACGCCCATCTGATACACGATGCCGTCTTGCGTGAAGGTCTCCGGTGTGATCCCATCTTCCTGCAGAGGCGCGCCGAATTTCGCCAGCGCGTGAAATAATCTCGCCGCATTCTGCGGCGAGTTGTCAACCCACACATCCAGGTCTTTCGTGTAGCGCGGCTCGGTGTACTTCATGACAGCGTAACCGCCGACGATGAGATACTCAACTTGACAATCGTTTAAGGCTTGTAACAGTTCTTTGTAGTGCGGGCTCTCTGTCATGTTTGAGGCGCTCTGCTAACTCCACCATTTCCCAGGCTGCGCGGAAGATGGCTTCGTCGCCCTGCGCTTGCCAGAACTCGACATCGAATTCACGGCCGGGGAACCGGCCCTTGACAAGCCGGGTCTTCCATTTTGGTTTCTCGGCACTGTCCATCATGCTTATTCCGATTGTACCAACCCCGCAACTCACTCGCAGCGCAACACTCCGGTGGGGTCGGCCTTAGGCGTCGAGGGCGGCGCCTCCGCCGCGTTCACAAGGCGCCGTTGACCGTGGTAGCATTGGAAATCTATGAGCAATCCCGTCGTACATTTTGAAATCGGCTGCCGGGACAAGGCAGCTACCGATCAGTTCTACTCGAAGCTGTTTGATTGGGAGATGTCGGAAATGGGACCAGCTACCATGATCGACACCGGAAGCGGTGGCATTAAAGGCCACATCACGGCACTGGGCCACGAGCCGCATCAGTTCACGCATTTCTATGTACAAGTGGACGATGTGCAAGCGGCGCTGGACAAGGCGAGCGAATTGGGCGGCAAAACTGTGGTGCCTCCGGTGGAGATCCCCACCGGGACCTTCGCCTGGTTCGCCGATCCGGAGGGGAATACGGTCGCGCTGTGGAAACCGAAGTAGCCTGTGTCCCCACGAGTGGGGACACAGCACGCACGAGTGCGTGCGCTACAGCCAATTCAGGATCACTTTGCCGGATTGCCCGCTGGACATCACTTCGAAGCCCTTCTCGAATTCGCTGTAGTGGAAGCGATGCGTGATGACCGGCGTGATATCCAGGCCCGACTGCAGCATCACGCTCATCTTGTACCAGGTCTCGTACATCTCACGGCCGTAGATGCCTTTGACGGTCAGCATATTGAAGATGACCGTGCGCCAGTCGATGGCCATGTCGCCTTCCGGAATTCCCAGCATCGCGATCTTTGCGCCGTGGCTCATGTTAGCCAGCATGTCGCGGAAGGCTGCCTGATTGCCGGACATCTCCAGGCCCACGTCGAAGCCTTCGGTCATGCCGAGTTTCTTCTGTATCTCGGGCAGCGTGCGCTCGCCGATGTTCACGGCTTCGGTGACGCCCATTTTGCGAGCCAGCGCCAGCCGGTATTCGTTGACGTCGGTGATGACCACATAGCGTGCGCCCGCATGCCGCGCGACGGCGGCGGCCATGATCCCGATGGGTCCCGCGCCGGTGACCAGCACATCTTCGCCGAGCACCGGGAACGACAGCGCCGTATGCACGGCGTTGCCGAAGGGATCGAAGATGGCGGCGACGTCCTGGTCGATGCCGTCATGGTGCCGCCAGATGTTGGTCATGGGCAGCGCAATATATTCGGCAAAGGCGCCCGCGCGGTTCACGCCAATACCCTGCGTATGCGCGCACAAATGGCGGCGGCCCGCCAGGCAGTTGCGGCAGCGTCCGCAGACCACGTGTCCTTCGCCGCTGACGATATCGCCGGGATAGAAATCGGACACGTTGGATCCGGCTTCCGCGATTTCACCCACGAATTCGTGCCCGATGACCAGGCCTATCGGGATGGTCTTGCGCGCCCAATCGTCCCACTTGTAGATGTGCACGTCGGTGCCGCAAATGCCCGCGCGATGCACGCGGATCAGGACGTCGTTGATGCCGATGCGGGGCCTGTCGACGTCCTCCAGCCAGAGACCGGCCTCGTTCCTGCTCTTGACGAGTGCTTTCATGTCGAACCTTTATCTTAGCTTGCGACTATGGTGCGGAAGCGGTGCTCGGGAACCGGCGGCGAGGGCTGGAAGCATTGTAGCTGCAGGACGCGCAGCGTGGCGGGAAGCTCGCCGGTGGCGCGCGCGACAGCCTCTGCGAGCACCGCGGGCAAAGCGCGGGCACGCAGGTTGACGACGAGCTCGTGCCGGCGAGCGGGCGAAGCCAGCAGGTCTCCTTCGATGGAAGGCTCGTCGCCATTGCGGCATATTCCCGCGCGGATGTAGCCGGAGGGGGCGCGATCGAAGATCTTGAGGTGGGCGATGGGCGCGCCGCCGCGGGTGAGCTCGTTATCGAGGCGTTCGAGCAGCGGTCCCACCACCGAGGCGGGCGTGAGCGCAGTTTCGAGGCGCAACTCGCCTTCCCAATTCAGCCAGCCCAGGGCCGCCTCGGCCGCGGCATAGCGGGCGTAATCGATATCCGGAAGTTGGCCGCCCGCGCGCAAACGGCCGCTGAGGATTTCGTCGAGCCATGCGGCGACGCCTTGGCCGGTGGCGGCGCTCACACGGCGGGCCGAGATGACCGCTCCCTCACGGCCGCGGCTCGGAAGGTCGGGAACGTCCGGGTAGAGGTCGGACTTGGTGAACAGAACCAAGTCGGCCTCGGCGAGCTGGTTTTCGAACAGATAGGCCAGTTGCGGATCGGCATCCGGCTGCGCAAACTCGGCGGCACGCCGCGGGTCCACTAGTACGGAATACGGCGCCAGACGGAATTGCGCGCCGTAATGCCGCTTGAGCGGCTGAAGCACGGTGGCGGAAAGATCCATACAGCTTCCCACTGGCTCGGCAAAGATCACGTGGGGCTTGACCGCCAGGAGGCTCTGGGCGGCGGCGACGAAGTCCCCGAAGCGGCAGCAGAAGCAGGCGCCGGCGATCTCGCCGGCGTCGAAGCCCGCTGCGGTGGCCATGCGTGTATCCACCAGCGCGCCGCCTTGATCGTTGGTAATAATCGCGGCGCGCATGCCGCGTTCGTGCAGCAGGCGCGCGGCGCGCAGCAGCAGCGTGGTCTTGCCGGCGCCCAGGAAGCCGCCGGTGAGCACCAGGGTGGGACGATCAGGCAAGCAGCACCAACTCCTCGCCGGCGTGGATGGTGAGTTCGTCGGTAAATGTGAAGACCACTCCCTCACGGTCGTGGCGCGGTAGGGCGTGGCTCAGCGCGAGCGGGCGCCCCTGGAGTCTGGCCGATGGGGAGGCCACTGGTCCGGGCGCCAGCGCGATACTCCGCAACGGCAGGTTGCCTTCGGTCACGGCCAGCGACACGCGGCGGCGGCCGCTATCGGCGGCGTGCGTGAAGGCGCCCCAAGCCGGCGCGGCCGACCAGAAGCACGAGAACTTGCCGCCGACATTCAGCCGGGGCATGATGGACGCGCTCTTCTCCGCACCATGATAGCGGAAGCCGCTCAGCGCCAGCACGCCCGACCAGGCCGACATGGCACGCGCGTAGTGGTGTCCGCATTCGGCTTCGTCCCACGGATTGCGGCGTTCGCCATCGTAGCGTCGGCGGCTGTTCTCGAATACCTCCACGCCTTCGCGGACCATGCCCGCATAAATCATGGTGGCGGCGGCCTGGTATTCGAGACCGGTCCAGGCCTCCGCGAAATAAGGAAACGGCACCTCGGGGCGCTTGCCGGTGCCGTAGTCGCAGACCACCAGCGCGGCTTCGTCGTTCAATACGTAGGTGCGCTGCACGGATTCGTGATCGTAAAGCTGGCGCTTGTAGTTGTACTGGTGGATGGACTTCACGGTTTCGCGAATATGGGCCGGATCCACCAGCCGACCGAGTCCGGCTACATCCGCCAAATACTGGCCCATCAACTGATCGAGCAGGCAGCCATCGCCGACCTGGAATTCGGGCTTCTCGGAATTTTCGGCGCCCATGTCGCCGACCGTGGCGGGCGCGATCTGGTCCTTGGGGATACAGCGGACCTTCTGAATGTAATAGCGGCCGTTAAACAGATTGGCGTCGATCCACCGGCTGCCGGATTCAAAGAGTTTGCGGTAGTCGGCGGCGGCTTGCGTATCGCCTACAGCGCGGGCCATCTCCTCGGCCGCGCGCAGCGCACCTAGATAATAGATGCCGCACAGGGGATTAGGGCCGTAGAACTCCACGTCGTAGGTATTGTGCTGCACGCCGTCCATGACACCGCGGCGCTGGGAATCCCATCCGCCGGCGATCCAGGCGAATGAGACAGCGCGCTGCACACGGGGCCATAGATCGCGCAGCCACGCGGTGTCGCCGGATAGGCGCCAATCCAGATAAGCCTTGATAATCTGGCCCATCTGGCCGTCGGCGGCGGCGTAGCCGAAGCGCTCCTTGCCATCGGGGAGCAACTGGCGGAAGCGCATGCCGCCCTGGTCGTCTTCCGAATATCCGAAGGCGGCTTTGCGCAGCGAGCGGGCCAGCGTAGGGAAGAGATGCTGGGTGGCGGTCTCGTAATTCCAGACGTGCGTGCAATTGCCGAAGCAGCACCCGTTGTGGTCGTTGCTGCCTTCGAAGCCGTGGAATTCGCCATCGGCCGTGCGGAAGCACGTCTGGGTCACTAGCGTGGAGAGGGTGGACATGGCGGCATCGCGCACGGCGGGCGGCAGAGTGCTGTCACGCATGGCGGCCACGAAGCGGCGTGTGCGGGCCTCCAGATTGGGCAGGTTTTCGGCGGCGTATTCGGCCGCCTGCCAGGCGCCGGCGAAGCGCGTGGCGTAATGATTGCCGATGATGGTGTGCTCTGCGCCCTTGGGAGCGGTCCAGCCGGACCAGGCGGGTGTGCGATGGGGGAAATGCCAGGCGAGCAGGAACGTGTAGGCGGCCTCGGTACCAGGCGCGATCTCCTGTTGCAGGCAGAGCGAGCCGATGGGCTTGCGCTGCGGGGCTTCGGGGCCGAGCTGGCCATCGTCGCTGAAATCGTCCCAGAAGAGCAGGGGGCTGGTCCACCATTTGGCGTTGATCCAGCCGCGCAGGTAGGTGAGCTTGCCTTCGGGCTTGACCAGGCAGACCGCGATCTCGCCCGATTGCGGATCGTCGGCGGGCATGCCGGGGTTGCTCATCAGCAGACCCTTGATCTGTCCGGTTTCGCGGTAGTCGATGACGCGCTGCTCACCCGGGTGTCGTTTTGCGACGTCCTGGTAGCCTGCCCCGATGGGGTTTTCGATCGACCAGGCGATGGAGACGCGGGCGGATTCCTTGCCCGGATTGTGGACGCGGTAACGCAAGATGGCGACGGGCAGGCCGGATTCTTCGGCATCGAGCGGGATGAAGGGACTGAAGGCATCGAGGGAGACGTTGACGGGCAGGCGGGAATCGCGGAATGCGATTTGGGCGATGGGGAATTCGCCGGTGAACGTTGCGCCTTCGAGGCGGCTGAGGCCGGGCGCGTTCTTGGAGCCGAGGCCGTCGGGACCCTCGTAGGGCGGCATGAGGCGGGCCTCGAGGACATGCGCGGCGGGCTTGCGGCTGCCCGCTTGCGCCCAGATGGAGGCGAAGGCGTATTCGGGCGAGCGGCCCTTATCGGGGCGGTTGAAGATCTCCCAATCGCGAAGCTGGCCGCGTCCGCCGAGGCTGATGCTGCCGGCGGCGATACCGCCCAGTGGCATGGCCAGCATGGCTAGCTGGCGGCCGGTGAAGGCGCGGGGATAGCGCATAGAGGAGCGCGCGGGGGTGACCTGCCTCGGCGGGGGCGAGGCGGCGGTGGTTGGCGGAGGGGTTTGCGCGGAGGCGGGTTTGGTGGGCGCAGCGGCGGCCAGGGCGACGGATTTCAGGAATCCGCGGCGGCCGGTGGGTCTGCTCATTTGGTGCGAGTGTAGCATGTTCAGGGGCGGCAGTTTTGGCGCAATGTTAGGTCGCAAATGTGAATTGGCCAAACGAAGCCAATTTCGTGTAACATACTGTTCTTGCATTAGGTTGCGACCCTGTTTCGAGCGCCGGTTAATCGGCGATTTGCGAATTCTTGCACTTTTTTCAGGTGAAGTCGGAGCGCTTCCAAATGACAGGCCGGATCCGGGCGGCTGCCCCTTGATTTCAACAGTAGCATGAGGGTGGAGGCCAGACGGCACCACCGTTGGCCGAATTCGATTGTTTTCAGCTGGTGGCGGGGCAGCAATCCTGGTGATCGCAAAACGGGCGGCCAGGGAACCTTTGACGCAACATGAAGGATGTTATCGCCTGGCAAAAGCAAGCCCCAGCCCTGCCTCTGGGCGGCATCACGCCGTTTGGGGCCTTGCCTTTGGGGTCCAATTATCGTCAAATCCCCAGCTCAACCATGCGAGAAAATCATTCGCTAGGACCGCCGCGGCGTCAATGACGTCGATAGCCTCCTCGCGTGTGACGTCCTGGCCGTGAATCGCCTTATTGCAGATCGCGAGTATCCGCCGCGCCAGGTCCATCTGTTCGGCCGTAATCGCTCCTTTCTCATGCAGACGGCGGAGCAGCAAACTCACTGGTTCCGATCTCTTCGCCTCCAGCTTGAACCCAATCGCGAGGTTCTTTGCCAGCGTCTCGATTTCAATTCTAAGCCCGGCGAGCGCCAACGTTGGGTCGCTCTGCGCAATCTCCCGGTAGTATGACATGTCAAGTCCGCTGCTGGTAGGCTTGAGGCCGAGCGCGATCATACGAGCGTTTGCCTCAGTTTGCGGAATCGTTGGACGTTTTGGGCGGTCCGCTGGCGCAGGTAATGCTTGCACTTCCTTCGAGACTTGCTTCGCCTCCAGGATTTCCTCCTGGAAATCGATGGACACGCCGCCCGGGAGTCCGGCCTTCCGGAGTCGATTCAATATCATCGACAGAGGAGCTCGAAAGAGAGGGCAAGAACCAAAGCAGTGATCGGCCAAGCCAGCGCTTTAACGAATTCGAGGATAGCTTCGCCGCTTCCATAGTGCATACTTGCTTAGTAGATCAGAAACGGGTGGGAACAGGCTCACACAGGCCGCTCGGTGCCTTTTTCCGTTCAAACAGCTATCTTGGATGAAGTGGACGGCGTCAGATCACGATCCTCTCCACTTCGTCGAGCGAAATCTCCTCCTCGCGCCGGTCGTAAAGCTTGGTGGTGCGCGGCGAGGAATGGTAGGCCATGGTCTGCGCGTGCTCCAGCTTGCCGTCGTTCCGCAGATAGGTGGTGATGCCGGTGGCGCGGAAGGTGTGATTGCCAATTCTCGTCTTGATCCCTGCGGCCTTGGCGCGTCGCCGGATCATGCGGTAGGCGTCCTGCTGCCACATGGGATGCTGTTTGCGGGTCTTGCGGCCGGTGATACGGAATAGCGGCCAGTCGAGATCGCCGGCGGTGCCGGCGGCGATGGATGCGTCCAGATATTCTTCCAGGTTGTGGCGGCAGGACATCTCGCTCCTTGCCGCCTCATGCAGACGCACCCAGCCGCTGCCCCTGGACAAAGTAATCGCGCACGCAGCCCGACCAAGTCAGGCTCCTCTACTTCCGCGCCGTGGTTCTAGCGACCTCGATGCTGTCGATCAGGTCGCGGGCTTCGTCGGCGGTGAGCACCGCGTCGGCGTGAACAAGTCTTATGAAGCACGGGGGGCGCCGGGGCGGGGATGATTTCAGTGGATCTTGTCATCGTCTCCTGACTCCTTCTTCAGAATCCGGTCAATATCGCGCTTGCCGTGCAGAATGCGAATGACCCTCACCGTGTCCCCTGCCACCACGTAGAAAATGAGAAACTCGTCAAAGTCCTTCACCGGCCAGAGCCGCAACCCTTTAAGGGCAGGGTTCCTGATCTCTCTTGGAGCTCCCATATTGGGCATGCGCACTAACTGCTCGACCGACGCCTCGACGGCTTCCACGAACCGGAACGCGGCATCGGCTGCATCCTGCTCGACGAGATACCAGCGGAATTGCCGGAGGATGTCGTCCTGGGCTCGCGGGCGAATGACGGCTCTCACGGCCGCTTCCGAGCCTTATGCTTAGCGGCGATGCCGCGCGCTTCCGCTTTGAGGTCCTTCCAGAACTCCGGCGTCAACGGAATATCGGCGCCGCCAGCCAGGCCTTCCAGCAGCAATGCCTCCAGGCGGGCCTCGGCTTCTTCCTTTTGGGCCTCGCGTAAGAGCGAACGGAAATACTCGCTCACATTACCGTAGCCCTTGGTGGCGAGCTGGTGGTCGATGAATTCCTTCAGGGATTCGGGTAGTGAGATGGTGACGGTGGTCATGGTTGCTCCTGGGTTCGGGTATCTCTTGCCATGCAGTCTACCACAATTATGAACTGTTCTCAATAGATAAGAACGCGCTCGCGTGCGTCCATTCTTCACTGACCGGCGCGTAGGCTAATGAGATAATTCCCCGCTGTCGTAAAACGCAGGGGACGCTCGGTTAAGTCGGGGCGACGGTGGCCTTGATGGGGAAACGGGACAAGCGCCTCGATGGTTGCCTCGATCATCCGGTCGGCGGCCTCAAGACTGTCTTCCGCTATGAATTCCCAAATGGCGTCAAGGTCAGCCTCGGCCTCCGGGTGAGACCGGTAGCCGTTCATTGACGCTCGGCTCGGCGGGCCGCGCTCTTGGCCCGGAGCCTTGCGAAAACTTCCTCGCCGGGAATAGGCGTAACTCGGCCGCTTTCCATATCGTCGTAGCGGCGGTCGAGCGTCTCCCGTGTGAAAGCGATGTCGTCAAAAAAATCCGCCACGACGTTTTCGACGAGTTGATCGCTCCGGCGGCCGGTATCGCGCGCCATCTGCTCAAGCTTCGCCTGTACGTCGGGGCTGAAATGCACTTCCATGTCTGAGATCCTTCCTTTCAAAATAACGCTGTTACCGCAGCACAGGGGCATGGGGGCGCAAATAGCCCGGCTTCCCAAGGTGGCGCCTGGAAATGCTCCAGACTCTGCGGCTTTGCTTCAGCCACCGGGATAGCTCCGTGGGCGGCCGTGACGATTCGCTACAGCGCCGTCCTGACCATGCTCTCCAGCGCATCCGCCGGCGTATAGCCCTCGAAGCGCTGCAGCGTCTTCCCGCGGCGGTCGAAGACCACCGTCGTCGGCAACTGGCTCACATGGAAGAGATCCGTGGTCTTTTCCGAGCCCAGCGCCACGCGATACTTCATGGGGTGCTGCTTCAGGAACGATTTCACCAGCGGCGCGCCGCCGTCCACGTCCATGGAGACGCCCAGCACCACCAGGCCGCGGCCCGCAAACTGCTCGTGCAGCCGGTTAAAGGTCGGAATCTCCTTCAGGCACGGCACGCAGTAGGTGGCCCAGAAGTCTATCACTACGACTTTGCCTCGCAACGCGGCAGTGTCTACGGGCGCGCCCTCGAGCGTGGTCACCGGCAGGACCGCCAGATCGCTCTGCGCGCTTTCGGCCGGAGCCGCCGCGGCCGCCGGCGTCGTAGGTTTGCCCGGGCCGCCTTTCTGCAGAAACGCCAAGTATGCGCCCGCGTCTCGGGTTGCCCCCGGATACGTGGCGATCACGTTCCCATCGGCATCCAGAATTGCGTAATACGGGATGGCAATGGTCTGGAATTTGCTCTGCTCCAATTCCTGGTTGGTCTGCGAAGCTTCGTCCGTGCCGTCGGTGTACAAATCCACCAGCACGAAGTTCTTCAGCGCGCCCGCGATCTCCGGCCGGGTGAACATATTGGCCTTCATCCAGTGGCAGTTGGTGCAGGCATAGCCGGTGAAGTTGACGAACACCAGCTTGCCTTCGCGGCGCGCGCGGTCGAGCCCCTCGCGATACTGGTTCTTCATCCAGACCAGCGCGCTTTCGCCGCCGGCCCCGCCACCCGCGGCGCCTCCCGAAGCCACGGGAATGTAAGCGTCCAGCTCTCCCAGCTTGCCGCCCGACATTCCCGGCGCCAGACTGATCGCGAAGATCAGGAATACCATCCCCGTCAGCAACCGCCCCAGCCCCATGGGCTCGTCTTTGGAAATGCCCTCCAAGCGCAGGAAGCCCAGCAGATACAGGCCGGCCATGGTGAACAGCACGATCCACGCCGCCAGGAAACGCTCGCGCGTGATGACGTTCCATTGCAGTACCTGGTCCACGCTGCCCAGGAACTTCAGCATGGCGGCCAGCACGATGAATCCCATCACTACTTTCACGCGCGCCATCCATGCGCCGCTCTTGGGCAGGCGCTTCAGGTACGAAGGAAACAGCGCCAGCAGGAAGAACGGCAGAGCCAGACCGGATGCGAACGTCAGCATGCCCAGCAGCGGCCGCGCTCCGCCGCTGCCCACCGAAGCCGCCAGCAAGGTACCCATGAACGGCCCCACGCAGGCGAACGAGGAAAGCGCGAACGTCAGCCCCATCAGCAGGGTTCCCGCGATGCCGCCCTTTTGCGTGCCCCGATCCAGGCTGGTCAGCACTGCAGACGGGATGGTAATCTCGAAGGCTCCCAAAAGGCTTAGCCCGAAGGCCAAAAAGACCAGCGCAATGAAACCGTTGACCCAGGGATTCGATCCGAGCTGCACCACGCCGAACGGGCCCAGAATAGCTGTCGTGAGCAGGCCCAGCCCCGAGAACAGCACCACGATCCCCAGGCAGAAGAGCACCGCGTGAAAAACGCCTTCGCGCCGGGTCCCCTGCCGATTCAGAAAGAACGACATGGTGATAGGGATCATGGGGAAGACGCACGGCGTGAAGATCGCCGCCAGGCCGACGCCGAATGCTACCAATAGAAATGCTCCCAGGCCTTGGGTGTCCGTAGTTGCCTTCGGCGGCCCGGTCACCTCGGCGTATCCCGCGGGAATGAGCGGGGCCGCGCCGTGCGCCGCCGGATCGACGGTCAAGGTGGCGGTGGCCGTGCGGCGCCGCGGTGGAATGCACACCTTGTCATTACAAGTTTGGAAACGCACTTCCGCGGAGATATCCGAGGCGCCCGCCGCCGCGTCCGGCTTCAGTTGCAGCTCAAGCAGGAAAACCGCCGAGCCTTCGTAAGTCTCCGTATCGAGCTGGAAGTTTGGATCGTAGGCCTTCTTGGCAGGCGCCTGGAATATACGCACCTTCTCGAAAGCGGCATTTGAGGCCACCTTGATCGTAGTAGGGATGGCCCCCGCGCTGGTCATCGAATACAAGTGCCAGCCTGGGTCGATCTGGCCCTCGATACGCGCCAGCACCTTCGATCCCGGGGCGGCCGACGCAGGCTCCAGCGAGAGCGACCACTTTACGTTGTTGGGTCCTTGTGCCATTGCTGGCAGGACCAGCAGAGGCAAGATAAGGAGCAGCCCGCCTAAAACGCGACGTGTTCGGCAGCCCATTGGCGTAACTCGTCCTCGATGCGCTCGTTGACCTTGCCGCCGGAGAACTCCGCGCCCACACGGATGGCGTTTTTGATGGCATTCGCGTTGGACCGGCCGTGGCAAATAATGCAGATGCCGCGCACTCCCAGCAGCGGCGCGCCGCCGTACTCGGAGTAATCCACGCGCTTCTTGAAATCGGTGAAGGCCGCCCGCGCCAGCAAAGATCCGATCTGCCGGGTGATGGTGGCGCTCAGCGATTCCTGCAACATCTGCTTGACCATGTCCACCAGACCCTCGCTGACTTTGAGCGCTACGTTGCCGATGAACCCATCGCACACGATCACGTCGGCCTTGCCCGTGTAAATATCGCGGCCCTCTACGTTGCCCACGAAATCGATGGGCAGGCTTTTCAGTAAAGGCGTGGCGCCGCGGGTGGCGTCGTTGCCCTTATGCTCTTCCTCGCCGATCGAGAGTAGGCCTACCTTGGGCCGCGGCTGGTGCAAAACCACGCGGGAGTAGATCTCGCCCATTACCGCGAACTGCGCCAGCATGCGCGGGGAACAATCCACATTGGCGCCCACGTCGATCACCACCACGGGCTTGCCGATCAGAGTCGGGAAAATGCCCGCCAGAGCCGGACGCTCCACGCCCGGTATGACGCCCTGCACGATCTTGGCGGTAGCCATGACCGCGCCGGTGTTGCCGGCCGAGACGAATCCCTGCGCGCTGCCATCGCGCACCAACCGGGAAGCCACGCGCAGGGAACTCTCGCGCTTGGTCCGGACGGCGCGCGCGGCGCTGTCCTCCATGGTGACCTGCTCCCTGGCGTGGATCACATCTATCGGCAAGCCGCGGTAGTCGTCGTATTGCTGCAACTCCTGCCGCAGAACCTCCTGCCGGCCGACCAGGATGACCCTGATCCCCAACGTTCTGGCCGCCTCTACGGCCCCCTCGACTTCCGCTTTCGGGGCGTTATCTCCGCCCATTGCGTCGACAGCAATGGTGACCATGTTGGGCGGGTGGCTACTCCTGCTCGACTTCCACTACTTCGCGGCCCTTGTATTGTCCGCAGTGCGGGCATACGCGATGCGGCAGCTTGGGCTCATGACAGTTGGGGCATTCGGACATTCCGGGAGTTTTCAGCGCATCGTGCGCGCGGCGATTTTGCGTCCGCCGCGAAGAGTGGCGTCGTTTCGGATTCGGCATTTCGTTACCTCAAAGAGTTTACCCCGGAACTGCGGGGCTTTCAAATCGTTTTCAGGTCCTTCAGACCTTGGAGAGCGGCCCACCGGTTACCGGCGCGGTCTTCCTTGCAGTCGCATGGCGTTTCATTGCGGTTCTTGCCGCACGTTGAACAAATCCCTTTGCAATCCTCGCGGCAGATTCGCTGCATGGGCATCGCCAGCACGATTTGCTCGCGTAAAATGTCTTCCAACTCCATCCCGCTGCCCTGATAGAAGCCCAATTGAGCCTCGCCTTCATCGATCTCCACCTCTTCTTCGCGCGCGATAAAAGACGCGGGCCGGTAGAAGAGATCGAAACTGGTGTCCAGCGGAAATCGCGCGCGGCCCAGGCAGCGATCGCATTCCGCCTCCATGCGCACCTCGAAGCGGCCCTGAATGCGGACTTCACCCTCGGTATTGGCCAGTAATTCGGCCGTCCCCTGCGCGTGCAGGGGACCCGCCTGCCAGATTTCATCTAGTTGAAAATCCAGGTCCCCGGGCGCGTAAGTTTCGTCGAAACGAACCTTACGCAATTCCATCTCTTTGATGCTAAGGAACATAGGAATACCCGAGGAGCGGGGAGACGCAAGTGTCATTATAGCGCAGACAGGCTCACGGGGAGTTGCGCGACACTGAGGGCAGGCGTCGGCCAACGACCCAGGAAGATGCGCGATTATCAAGGGATGCAGGCACTCTCTGACGATCCGGTGCAAGCCCTCGCACTACTGCCCCTGGATCAGGGTGAGGAGATCGAGCGCCAATGGCTGCAGAATACCCTGGCGTGGCTGAAAATCGCCCCGCCGGAGACGCGCACCGAACGCCTCCGCCATCTGGCCGAAGGCCTGCGCAAACTGCCTGACACACAGCAGAGATTCCAGCGAATATGGGGCAAGGCGTGCCCTGCACGGCTGTATTCCGAGGCCGGATTCGCGGAAGCCACGTCGCTGCCGCGAGAGCTGATCGCACGCCTCAAGCGGCGCATACTTCCCCAGTTGGAAGACGAACTCGACCTGTACGCCGCACTTCACGCGACCGATCCGGATGCCGCGGATGCCGAGTGGATCGCCGGTCTGGACGAAGCGGACGCATCCGAGTGGCGCGAGCTGCTGGGCAGTTCGGCCGGCCACATTCTTGCCGCCATTCGCCTGCTGGCGATTCGGGCCGCGTCGATCG
>Ga0182018_10003080_pt1 | contig 15547 bp, 14 predicted proteins | sample 812P2MmetaG_FD_120490 | JGI IMG/M metagenome (GOLD analysis project Ga0182018, IMG submission 120490) | Permafrost microbial communities from Stordalen Mire, Sweden - 812P2M metaG | ecosystem: Environmental > Terrestrial > Soil > Wetlands > Permafrost | place: Sweden: Stordalen | collected...
CGGCAAGTTCAAGCTCGACATGGTCGTCACAGACAATGCCGACGATACCAACATTCCGATCGGCGCCAAACTCGTGCCGTATAACGCCTAGCGGATCAGCGGATCAATATCGAAAGGGCCGGCCGGCTTCGGCCGGCGGCTCCGCCGGACAGCGTTCCGGGTCGAAGCGTCGCTGCGACCGCGGTTGTGAAATCGCCTTGATCGCTCCAGTGAGCGCCTGCTAATGCAACTTCATCGGACCAGGCGAAGAGGTATAAAGCGCGGTGGAGCAAATCAATTCTGCGACGCACAACGGTCGGCCGTACAAAGGTCTGTTGCTCGATTTTGGCGGTATCATCCTCAAGAGCTTCTTCGAAACACGCGGGGCGATGGAACGTCTGCTGAAGTTGCCATCAGGCACGCTCGACTGGGCGGGACCGTTTGACCGCTCATCCGACGTTCTGTGGCAGCGAATGCTGGTCGGCGAAATTTCGGAACGCGATTATTGGGACCGGAGGGCAAGGGAAGTCGGCAAGCTGGTGGGACAGGAGTGGGCGATCCAGGAATTCTGTGTCAAACACAACGAACTGCCGTTCGAAATCATCCTTCGTCCAGAAATGCTCGAGCTGATTTCCGCCGCGAAGCGTGCGGGGCTGAAATTCGGCATCTTGACCAACGAGCTCGAGTTGTTTCACGGCAGGGAGTGGTTGGCGACGATGCCATTCGCCGATCAGCTGGACTGCATCGTGGATGCGACGCACACGAAGATTCTGAAGCCCGATCCTCGCGCCTATGAGCTTGCATTACAGGCGCTCGACCTAACCGCACAAGAAGTCGTCTTCATCGACGACCAAAGACGAAATGTCGCCGGAGGCGAGGCGGCGGGAATGCGCAGCCTTCACCTCGATATTACCAACCATCGCGCTTGTATCGACGAAGCACGAGTCATCCTAGAACTATGACTCTGCAACTTGACGAACCTAGCGAAGCTGCGCGCGACGCTAATACGCAGGTTTACTCAGGCTGGACATCATATGGGCCTACAACCGAGTGGCGCGGCGAGCCACATAGCCAAGGTTCCGTAACGCGTCATTATGCGAATCCAAAGGTAGGAATTGTAGTGCGTCCAGCAACGACGGCCTCCGCCAAAATTCTGTCACGAGTACTGGCTCGTTGGACCTGTTCTTCTCCGCGACACACCGACTCAGCAAGTGCGCGTTTCGCGTCAAAAACTATTTGTAGACACTACAAAACATCCCCATTCAAATCATTGTTCCGACTCAAATTTTGCCGCTCAAAATTTTCGTTTTGACAGAGCAGCTCTGTCGTGAGTCTATGACCTCGCGGCTGATGATACTGTTGCGGTTATGACGATCGCAGCCGGACGACCTTCCCTCCGTCTGAGGGGAATAGCAGAACTGGCGGTGACACGGAGAGCGCCGCCCCGAGAGCGTAACTCGCTCGGCCAATTCTGTAGGACCTTCTGAACGTTGAGTAACGCGAAACCCTGCTGGCGTGGCTTGTCGTATTGGCGCGCCGCGTCGCGACGACTCACGCGATCTAAGGATAGGACCTATGCCAAATTCCACTCTCCGACTCGCCGTAGAATACTTGCCAATCAACGCACTGCGGCCGTGGCCGACCAACGCGCGCAAGCACTCGAAAAAGCAGATCCATCAAATTGCCCGCAGTATTGCGGAGTTCGGTTTCACCAACCCCGTGCTGATCGGCTCCGATCTAGTCCTGATTGCCGGTCACGGTCGGGTAGAAGCGGCAAAGTCCCTGGGCATGCAAACGGTCCCCACCATCCGTCTTGACCACCTCACGCCGCAACAAAGACGAGCCCTTATCATTGCAGACAACCGTCTGGCAGAAAACGCTGGCTGGGATCCAGAAATATTGAAAATCGAATTCCAACACTTGTCGGTCGATGACATCGAGTTCGACCTAGAAATCACGGGGTTCGAGTCGGCCGAAATCGATCTTCTTCTCGATAATCCGCAAAAGGCATCGCCAATCGATCCGGCCGATGTGGTGCCCCCGTTTGAGCGAATCACCGTCAGCCGAACGGGCGATCTTTGGTATCTTGGCGGCCATCGGATTATCTGCGGCGATGCACGTGATGAGCAGACCTACTCAACGCTCTTTGAGGTTGAGAAAGCGCGCATGATGTTCGCCGACCCGCCATACAATGTACCCATCCAGGGTCACGCGAGCGGCCTTGGTTCGATCAAGCACCGCGAGTTCGTGATGGCTGCCGGCGAAATGACATCGGCCGACTTCGCCGATTTTCTGAATCTCGTTTTCACGAACGCCACGACATACAGCCTCGATGGCGCGCTGCACTACATCTGCATGGATTGGCGTCATCTTCCCGAGATTTTGAACGCGACGCAAAGTCTGTACTCGGAAACCAAGAATCTGTGCGTTTGGAATAAGACGAATGGTGCTATGGGCTCGTTTTATCGGTCTAAGCACGAAATGATCTACGTACTCAAGGTCGGGACGGCGCCCCACATCAACAACATTGATCTGGGTCGCAGCGGGCGATATCGAACTAATGTCTGGGACTATGCCGGGGTCAATACGTTTGGAAAACACCGAATGGATACCCTTGCGATGCACCCGACCGTGAAACCGGTTGTACTGGTGGCCGACGCGATCAAGGACTGCTCTAGGCGGAAGGATATCGTATTCGACCCCTTTGTCGGATCGGGCACAACCATCATCGCAGCTGAAAAGACCGGACGCATCGCACGCGGTGTCGAGATCGATCCCGGCTATGTCGACGTGGCCATAAGGCGCTGGCAGACAATATCCGGCGGCACGGCGACCCTCGCCGTGACCGGCCATTCCTTTGCCGAACTATCACAGGAACGTATGGAGGAGGCTGCCAGTGTCTGAGGATGGCATGCCAAAGAAGTCGAAGTACCGCGATGGTCGGGCAAGCAATCGACCTCCCGAGCACACGCGCTTCAGGCCCGGCCAATCGGGAAATCCGAAAGGGCGACCGCGCGGGAAACATGGCTTTGACGCCTCTTTGAAAACGATCCTTGAGGAAATTGTGGCGGTCCGCGTGGGGGACCGAATCCGAAGGATGTCCATGCTTCAGGCCGTGCAACGCGGCTGGCTCCAACGAGCAATGAAAGGCGACGGCAAAGCGTTAAAAGCAGTGCGAGAAATAATGGAAGAGGTGCCTTCACTGGTAGGGCCCGTGCCACTGGTGCAACTTTGTTTTGTTGACGATGGGTCCCTTCCCTCCAGTGAGCCGGTACCACCTCCCGATCCACCGGATGATGAAACTCCGCAATGATCTGGCGGACCTGCCGAACGAATGTCTATACTTTAGAGAAACCCGATGATGAACGCACCGCTGTGAAGCGGAATGCATTTCGCCTGCGGCTGCGCACATAATTCCGGATTATTTAACGTCCAACCCCGCGCCTAACGTCCATTATGGAACATTTCACTTGATCGGCCGAAGTAGACGAAATGGCCCGACTCGCACCTGCGTGCCATTATACACTCGAGGTTGGCCGAAGATCCGCCTTGATAGGCGCGGCCTTCCCCAATTCGGCGTTTGGTACCCCCAAGTCATCTAACCCGGCACTCCAAGTTCCTGCTGGCGACTGACCGACTGCTTATGGCTCCCGCGAGTTAAGATGACCGCGCGACGCCAGTCCGATATCGCGGCTTCCCGTGCAGTGTATCCGGCGTTTGACTAAGTCGATCGGAAGCGAGGGCTCTTGCTAAGCTCTCCTTTTGCTTTATTTCGAGTTTTTAGGCTCAGCCCTGAAATGGCAAGGGCTGTGGTCGCGACAGTTGCACCTAACGTTGAGCATGCTTCCATTGTTACCGCGTGGCGCTGAGGATGCGAACGGGTGGCGTCTGGTCTGAGAGGCAAAGTGGATGGAAGGAGTGCCAAGGCGATGCGCGCAGCCCGTTCGATGTGGATTATGCCCGTAACCACGACATGGCGTCAAATGAAAGGCTGCCGCTTTCGTCGAGGACGATGATGCGCGAAGGCAGCGGCCGGTCACCTCGAAAATAGCGGTGCTCTTCGGCGCGTTGAGGATGGTGCGTAACGCTGTCTCGCCATCTTCAAATGAGACTGGTGTACGGATCAAAGGTCCGCGGCTTTGTCATGCGAAAGGCAGCCGCGGCTTGCGGCGAGGTGTGGTAAGAAAGATTCTCTTATGCCGCCGACAAGACAAACTTACGGAGCTCCTTTGTGACAGCATCATTGTCCAAACCGGTCTATTTCAAGCGGCTCACACTTTCCAATGTCCGCGCATTTGGAGATAGGCAACACCTCGATATGTGCGACGGTGATGGTCAGCCGGCTCGGTGGACCCTCATTCTTGGTGAGAATGGGGTAGGTAAGACAACTATTCTGCAGTGCCTTGCCTCGATGTGTCCAGTTTTGGCAGTGCCGGCTAAACCGAGAAAAATAAACTCGACACTTAATGCGCCGGCACCGACCGGGTTCGAGCCGGCCCTTTTACGCCGCGAAGACAGTGAACTTTTTGCCCTTGCTCGATTGGGCGAGGAAACAGCCAAACTTAGAGCGAATTTGGTCTCAGGGCAGATGCTCGAATCAAAAAGCAATAAGCCCTTCAATTTCTCCCTTTCTGCAAGTGTAACAGTGAAAGACGGCGACCTAGAAAAAGTGAAGCAGACGCTCGCAAAGATGAAAAAGCCAGTTGAGCCTTTGATAATTGGGTACAGCGCGGCGCGTCATATGCGATACGGGCGTGGCGAGGCCTTAGCGATGCACCCAGATGGGACGGCATCGTTGTTCGACCCAAGCATTGAGCTCGCGGACGCGAAAAATATTCTTGAGCAGCTGGACTACGCTGCTGCTAAAAAACAGCCAGGGGCAAGAGCCTTGTTGGCACGGATTAAAGATGCGTTGGCGAAGTTACTGCCTGATGTGGAAACCGCCTCGTCCATCACCCTTTACGGTCCGAGCCAGCCGAGAGCGAAAAGTCGAAAATCTGGAGTGTTGGTGAAGACGCCGTACGGTGAAGTGCCTCTTGAGTCTCTGAGTTTAGGTTATCAGACGATGACGGCTTTGACGGTAGATTTGGCTTGGAGGTTGTACCAGCGATATCCGAAGGCGGTCGAGCCGTTACACGAGCCCGCGATTGTCCTCATTGACGAATTAGATCTTCACCTTCATCCGAGATGGCAGCGTAAAATACGCGAAAGCATTTCGACCGTTTTCCCACGGGTCCAATTCATTGCCACAGCACACAGTCCGTTGTTGGCACAGTCGTATTTGGGCATGAACCTTGCGGTGGTACGTGAGGAAAATGGGCAAGCTGTTATCGAGAACGACCCAAAAGTCGTGAAGACGTGGCGGATCGATGAAGTTGTAACAAGCGCGCTTTATGAAAGCTCAGCATTTTCCCCAGAAATTGCAAGGGATCTTGAGGAGCGGACCAGACTCATGCAAAAACGCAGAGTTACTCCGATCGATAAGAAGCGGTTGGCCGACCTTAATAAGCTTGCGGATGAAGTCACCCCAAGCTTTCGTAAGGATGATCAACGAGCATTAGACATCATACACAACGCAGCGCGGCTCTTTACGTCATCCAAAAAATGATCTCAATTGTGAAGCCAGGGGCTGGCCCGGCCTCGCTCGCTGATGGTATTGCTCTAACCGCTGCGAATTGTGCACGGTACGATGTTGATTCAAGGTCATATCGAGTTGGCCGCGAGAAATTCGCATTCTCTTCGAGAGTCTATGGATCATCAAATATCAAGAACGCCTTGAAGAAGGCTCAGCATAATAAATGTTGCTACTGCGAGGCAATTTTTGAAGCTAACTATGCCGGCGACATCGATCACTATCGCCCTAAAGGAGCAATTGGGTCGGGAAAGACGAAGATTCGACCGGGCTACTATTGGTTAGCCTATCTCTGGAGCAATCTTTATTATGCGTGCGCGGATTGCAATCAGTACCGGAAGCGGGCCGCATTCCCCTTGGCTGATGAAAGTACGCGAATATTGCTCGTGAAAGACCACTTATTTTGGACCCGGGAGGTGCAAGGAATCCGCGAGGTCATATTAAATTCAAAATAGACGTTCCAATGGGGATCACCGATGCGGGCAGAACTACAGTTGATCAGATCAAACTCGATCGCGAAGCGCTATGCACAAGCCGAAGAGAGCACTTTAAGCTTTTGGATGTGTTGCTTCTGATCATTAGACTCATGAGGCACGATATTCGACCGGATTGTATCCAAGCAGTTCGTGACGCGCGTTCCGCGCTTAAGGATTATCTTAGGTCCGAAGCCGAATTTAGTGCGGCTACGCAAGACTACCTTGAGCCATTTCGCGACCTATGGAACGTTCCATTGTGATGAGCCTGTTTATTCAAACCGAAATCCCCTGAGCCAATCCACGCTGCCGCCAAACTAATGATCCGGCCAGCCGGCGCTCAGGTTCAGCCCAGTTATTCAGTCGTTTTAACTCGTGTCGAGCATGCCTCTCAATCGCGCAACGAATAAGGTATAATATCCGTTAGCGCATTAGCTCAACATATTTTTGAGTAAGCGGTCAATAAATAAAGATGGGTTGCCGCGCAATATATTCATTGATTAAGTAATTATTGCTCGTTCGAAAAGTATAAGTCCCCAATATCTCTATTTTTTTTGTTGTGAGCTAAGCCATACGAAGATGAACCGAACAATTAGCGAAATATATTCAAACCACCTCTATACTGAACTATTGCTCAACCAGGAAAATCTAGTAAATATAAGCAAGGCGTGCGCCTTGAATAAGGCTATGATAGATTATACCGAGAGCGCAGGAGCCCATCATGAATGACCAGGATCAGCCCGCACGCAACAATTCCGAATTACAGCGCGCACCGGAGCCTGAGTTACTCATCGACAGTGTGACTTTGGAACGACTTCGCGAGGAAGTACGGAATGGAAATTCCGTCGCACCGGGCGCGTATAACAGGGTCCATAATCGGCATAATCGTTAGCGGCCGTCGTGGCGATTATAGATACCGTCCTTTTAAAGATTGCGAGTCGGTGCAACATCGACTGCTCATATTGCTACGTCTATCACATGGGTAACGATCAATGGAGGTCTCAGCCCAAGAAGATAGATAATTCCACGATCAAATTAATTGCGAGCGAGCTTGCAACCTTGGCGCGTTATCAAGGGCGTCCCTTCAGCGTGATATTCCACGGCGGTGAACCGCTACTCGTTGGACCGGACCGCTTTGAACAAATATGTCAGATCTTACGGCAGGCGCTTCCCAAAGAATGCGCGCTCCATCTCCAGACCAATGCGATACTTCTCAGTGAGAAGATTATACAAACCTGTTTGGAACACAGCGTTGGCATCTCGATTAGCTTAGACGGCCCGAAGCTAATTCACGACAACAATAGAATTGACCACCGCGGCTACGGTACTCACGAAAAGGTTCTTGCGGGAATAAGAAAATTGGTGGGCCATCCCCGCAGCGCGGATCTTTTCACCGGGGTTTTGGCCGTAATCGATGTTGAGTCCAATCCGGCCGAGGTTTACGAGTTCCTGAAATCTACGGGTGCGCCACGGATCGACTTTTTATACCGCGACGGGAATCACGATGTCCTTCCGCCCCATAAAACTTCACGGCTATCCACCGAGTACGGCGAGTGGATGGCGCGGCTTTTAGATTATTATTTAGACGATAACTTTCCTACGCCGATTCGTATCCTAGACGACATGCTCAAACTTTTAATTGGAGGCGTAGGCCAAAAGGAGGGGGTCGGTCTCACCGACTACGGCATCATCGTCTTCGAAACTGATGGGACAATAGCAAAAAATGATACGTTGAAGAGCGCTTCTCCTTTTGCAGATCAATTCCAAGTTGACCGCTCAGTCTTCAATTGCAGTTTGTCTGATATAGTCGAATCCGCGGAATTTTTAGAATATCACCACTCGCAACGTCCGACTTCCGGTATCTGCCTAGCGTGTCCTAACTTACACGTTTGTGGCGGCGGCATGCCAACCCATCGATTTAGCACGGAAACTGGTTTGGCAAATCCCAGCGTGTTCTGTGCGGATCAGACTTATCTGATAGATCGAATGCGGTGGCACCTTTCGCGAAAAAGGGTGGCCGCGTGATGCTTCCTCTCTTTAAAGATGCGATCAAGTCGGCCCAACCGTTTCCACATCTGCGCGTATCTGAGATTCTGCGACACGAAGATGCCGATCAAGTTCTGCGTTGGCTCCGCGAAAAGGCACCTTGGAAACTCACGGTCACCGACTTTTACGAGCAATATGAATTTTCGCTTCTCGACTCTACACGCGCTCCTGGAGCGGAGCGGTTAGTGGAACTGAGTTTCATCAAAACAATATGCACAGAATTGAAGCGCATTTTTGAGGTTGAGGAAGAATTAGATCTTGTGGATGTGACTGCGCATAAGCTGACGCCGGGACAGACTATCCGCATACATAACGATTTTTTAGGCTTGGACGAGACCCATCGTCTCTTGATTCAGTTTAACGCGGGGTGGGAAGTGAGCCAGGGCGGTCTGTTGATGCTATTTGGAGCCGACACGCCAGAAACCCTTCAGACTGTTCTATTGCCAACCCATGGCAGCGGATTTGCATTTGAAATTTCCGCCAAGTCCTTCCATGCCGTATCTTCAATTAAGGCAGGTGAGCGGTACACGCTGGTCTATACATTTCGGCGCAGAGCGTGATTTCGACCCAGCAAAAGCTGGGTACGGCTGGTCGGAGATATCTACAGTGTGTTCCGATCCTACTGAACAAGTTCTGGTGTCGGCAGCGCTCCAGCGACTCGGTCCCTTTTGGTTCAATGATCTTGCGCCTGTATTGGCGCAATATCGCTGGTTAAAGCTCCGCACAGATTGCGGCATTGATACCTCTAATTACGGGTCCGCTCGAGTTATAAACGGTAGTTCGCAAACCGAGCGTGATGTTGTGGGCTATTTGGCTGCCCCCATTTCCGAAGCTCAAAATCGAATAATAGTTGAATGTCTTCGACCCTGCCTCGCGGAAAGATATCGTGACTGTGGTCTTGAATTCTATCTACCAAGCGAAATTGTTAGGCTAGGTCTATGTCAAATATTGAATCGAGCTATGCAAATCATTTCCAGTGTACAAGGAGCGGCCGCATCAGTATCGGCCGTCCTTTCGACTGTACATATACTGAAGCCAGAATCTCCGCAGTGCGACGTCAGCTACAGTGAACCGATATTGCCCTTCTCGATATTCGTGGGAGTCGACCCAGAGGTACGGTTGAATCGAGATATCCGCGTGGCGGAGGGTATCTTGCACGAATGTATGCACCTTCAACTCAGTTTGATCGAAGATATAACGCCGTTGGTTGCAGATAATAATGAGAATTATCTTTCGCCCTGGCGACAGACAGTTCGCCCGACCAGTGGAGTCCTCCATGCTCTCTACGTATTCCGAGTGATCCAAGATTTCTTTGGTGCAATTCTTACTTCGGCAAACATTGGTCAAGACGAGCGCAATTACGCGAAGCGACGTATCGAGGAAATAGATGCTGAGGTGGATCAGGTCGAAGATTTATCTTCTAGCCAGGATTTGACCGCCGCAGGGTCTGCCTTAGTTGAGCGATTGACGGCCGGTAATGATGTAAAAGCCCGTTGAGCAAAACCTCTGCATCAATAGATCAATTCCCGGGCTCTTTTGAAAGAACAGTGCTCAGCTTGTGCTCAGTTAGAAAATGTGATTTCGAGTTTAAATGTTTAATCGGGGTGGGTGATGTTAAAAAACATCGTGGTTTGCTGTGACGGAACCGGCAATGAAATAAGTGAAAACATCTCGAACGTGCTCAAGCTATATAGAACACTTAGAAAAACGAATAAGACCGAGCCGCACCAAGTGGCTTTCTATGATCCCGGCGTGGGCACCCTAGCGAGGCCGAACCCGTGGACAAAGCTTCAGCAAGACGCGATTGCTATTCTTGGTTTAGCTACGGGCTACTGGCTCGACGATAACGTAATTGCAGCTTACGAATTTCTAATAAGTCAATATGAGGACGATGATGATATCTACCTGTTTGGATTTAGTCGGGGCGCATACGCGGTCCGCGTATTAGCGGGCCTCATACACAAGATTGGTCTTCTTGCTCCGCAGCAGAGAAATCTCGCGGGCGCCGCTTTGACGGCGTATAAGCAAGCTGCTGGAGAGGATACTCGTGAAGCTTCTGAAATAAGCCAGAGTAGGACTTTAAACGGCATCCAAGAGGCACGGCAAGAGGCTCCATCAACTCGGGAAGACCAAGCATCTCAATTTGCGCGAATTGTCTCAACTAGATGGATCACGATTACGTTTGTTGGCGTTTGGGATACGGTTGCAAGTATCATTGTGCCTCGACCCGATAGGCTCTACGCGTTCAGTCTCCAGACGCTCCCAAATACCCGTGAAAACCCTAGTGTGAAGACGTTTCGTCAAGCGATCGCAGTTGACGAGCGCCGCAGGATGTTTCGGATGGATTCTTGGAAGCAATCTCAAAATTTCATGCATAATCCATTTAGCAGGACAAACAACTCAGAGCCCCAAGACATTAAACAAGTTTGGTTTGCTGGCGTACACGCTGATATCGGTGGCGGCTATCCCGAGAAGGAAAGTGCTTTATCTAAATATCCACTGCTATGGATGATCGATGAGGCCGTAAAATCTGGGCTATCCGTTGATACCGGGAGCGTTAATCAATTGGCATGGGGGATACAGCGGAAGGGCAGCCCATTCACCTACGTTGCGCCGAATTTCATGCGTGACCCACATGATTCAATGAGTAAAATTTGGCGTCTTCTTGAGTGGATGCCGAAAAGCGACAAATATAAGGAATGGCACGCACGAAAATCATTCTTGGGCCATTATATTCCAAATGCTGAGCCTCGTTTTATCCCTCCGGGCGCGTTAATTCACCAGTCAGTAGTTCAATGCATGCAAGCGGTGCCTAATTATAAGCCCGTCAATATGCCGGTTGATTATCAAATCATTCCGACAACGCCATCACCGTACTGAGGCGAGTCCAAAGCTCGACTCGAAGGTGGCCATATATCCGTTTCGTCATTGATTTCGCTGAGGGCCTAGACAAATTAAGCCGCGTGCACCTGTTTCCAGGGTTTCACGAGACTTAATAGCTGCTTCCGGATTTCCGGCCACCCCCGTCGCAGATCCAACGTCAGAACGCGCACCGTATGTCCTTGCGTATCAAACATGAAGTCGACGGAGTCATTAGCCACAGGATAAATCAACAAGCCCTCGCAGTGTTCGTTTGCACCACCGCGACTTTCCAGATGCTTCAAATACGCAAACAATTGATACAGATGTGTGGATCGAGCAGATATCTTGCCCCTATGTTCATTCAAAGCATCCGGCGTGAACTTGCACTCGATAACAATTTTTCTCGACTGGCTGTCTAGACATACGTCGGTATACATATCCGGCAACAGGTGACGAGCATTATTGTCGGCAGCTGCTGGGCTTAATGAATACAGCCGACCCTCGAGGCACTTCTTCGCCGAGAATATTGAGCCTGACTAACTCATATAGCTTCGGCGTGCAGCGCGTCAGGTAAGCGCCTTGGGCATGTCGCACGTCTCGTCCACCATACAAGATGAATAGGTAGCGTTTTGGCGCGTCCTCTCGGAGCTCTTGCTCAATATTAATCCGGTTGTTGGCAATGAACTCAGACAGAGCCACCGGTTGCGGAAATCATTACAGCGTATTGATCATTTCCAATTTCATTTGCAGACGGACTCCATAAGCACGAGCCGAATTCCCAACCTGGGCCACCGTGAGCGTACGTGCTTTTTGTGTCTTCGATCCATACACGAGGCGGCGGAATCTCCGGCAGTGCATGGGGACTCGACGTCCCAAGGATTTGCCCGCCACTATCTTCATCGGCGGTCGCATTTTGTTGCCAACGTTGGACGATCGGCTTTCTATAGAAATGGAAACCTTCTCCGTATTCGCCGGTAAGAACTTTTCGTATTTCAAAGATGTCTAAGTCAATGTTCTGACTGGGGCCGCTGGGCAGCAAGTCTTCAAACGCGTCCCGGATTTGCTGCTTGTTTGATCTTGAGGAAATGTTCTCAAAGTCGTCAGGAAAAACCATGTAAAGCCAAGCTTCCCGCATTGGCTGATATGCGCCCCGCGAGAAGTCTACGGCTCGAACATCCAGAGCAAAACGCCATGGGTTACCGAGCAATATACCTCGTTCACCTTCGGCCAGTTCTCGCCAGTGGATTAGATACTCATCCAGCCAGCCGAGGTGAAAAGGCCGATGTTGGTTGAAGGTTCGATCACGAGCGAGACCGTAGCTGAGCCCTTCAGCTGCCCACGCTGGGATTGAAGCCGGCTGTTTGCTCCATGAAAGGACCTCACGGACATTGTCAAGTTTCCTCTCTGGTCCGGTGACACTTGTAAAAAATTGCTGAACGTAAAGCAGTTCGGCCGCCAACTGCAAAACATCGTCGGTAGCTCCTTCGAGCTGCTTTCGCCATTTTTCAAGAAAAGACCCCTCACCTGTGTCGAACCGTTCTACGAACAGCGCATGAAGCTGCCGGAGATTTTCCAAGCTCCAAAGCTTACGGTCGGGCGTAAAAAGGCTGTCGTATCGGATGAGTGCTGTTTCACGGATGTGCTGCAACGTTACGAAAGTAGCTTCGGGGATTCCTACTAGTTTGGCCATTGGCATCCCACCAGCCAGCCAGCCTGGCGATCGCAAGCATCGCACAAGTATGGCTCGAAATGCACCCTCTAGGCTGTTGGACTGTTCATGCGCACACCTTCTCCCTTGTCGCCGGCTCTAAGGAATTCGACGCCCCCCTTTTCGAGTGCCTTTTCAATTGCGATCACTGTGTGTGAATCGGCGCGCCGTTTGCCTCCTAATCGGCGTTCAGGTTGACCCCTCCTTGGATCGCTCAAGCATTTGAACCGGCGTCAAAAACTCTGCTCTGATTGGGGTCACTGTTGGACGCCGAACGGGGTCATTATTCAGAGCCGAAACACACCCGGCGTCGGCAGGCCGACTATGGGTGGACAGGTTCTCGCCCGCGTGCTGTCTTGGAGCTTCAATCGCGGCCTGATCAGTGCCAATCCCTGCGAGCGAGGTGGCCGAATTGGTCTCCGCAGAGGCTGGGACGCACGCAATAAACGCCGGCAATTCGGGGCTATTTGGCAGATGCCCGGAAATCTCCGCAAACGCACGACTGCGTGGTGGTACCGGAAGGACTCGAAACACCAACCAGACCGTTATGGCTCCAACGACAGCTTGTCCCCCCGGCTGGCGCGCGACCCCTCCATGACCATTGCAGCTCAATTATTGCACGAAGATTGTCGCAGAAAGGACTGGACTTCGCCTTTGACCAGAGCGTCACTGCCCTCGACGCTCCGGGAGTGATCGCCCGGGATCTGCCCCGCCGGCTACGCCCACTGCGGGGCTTCGGTGGTGACGGCGCCTGATGCCGTCACAACCAAAAGGGATCCTAAAATGTCGCCCGGTAAAGCCCAAAGCAAGACAAAGCGAAACCGCGCTAAAGACCCCGCGAAGCGGGGGAACTCTCCCTCGTCTCCCGGCCGCAGGCGGACCAAACAGGAGGCAGTTCTCGCCCTTCTCAGACAGCCCAAGGGGACAACGATCGCCGCCGTTATGAAGGCGACGGGCTGGCAGCAGCACTCGGTCCGCGGGTTCTTTGCCGGCGTTGTGCGCAAGAAGCTCGGCTTGAAGCTAACGTCGGACAATGCCGATGGCGAACGCGTTTATCGTGTGACCACTGGGAAGCCATCTAAGTCGAAGCCAAATCCGAACATTCCCGTGTCGCCGACCGCTTAATCATGGCTGGACTGGACACACTGGCGATCGAGCGCGAGCTCGATCGCATTCGCTCGCTCGACCTCGCGGAATTGCGCCGCGAATGGCACAGGCTGTACCGCGGCGAACCGCCGAAAGTCAGCCGCGACCTCCTTGTCCTTGCGCTCGGATACAAGCTTCAAGAGATCGAGCATGGCGGGCTCAGCAAGTCGACGCGCCGCAAACTACAAACCATAGCAAAGGCCTTGCGGGCAACGGGTCGGGTTGGCTCCGCGCCAAGCCTCAGCTTGAAGCCAGGGGCGCGTCTCGTTCGCGGATGGCATGGCCGAACTCATACGGTAACGGTGACCGAAGATGGGTTCGAATACGCAGGGAGTAATTATCCATCGCTGACCAAGATCGCCAAAAAGATCACAGGAGCGCATTGGTCGGGGCCGCGTTTCTTTGGTCTGCCGGCGGCGGATACGGAACGCCCGACCGATGGGAGGCGTGATGGTTGAATCGGAAAAAGCGCCGCGACGGTCCACCAAAAGGCTCCGATGTGCGATTTACACACGAAAATCGTCCGAAGAAGGGTTGGATCAGGCGTTCAATTCGCTCGACGCCCAGCGTGAAGCCTGCGCGGCCTTCATCCAGTCGCAGAAGCACGAGGGCTGGACGGTGTCGCCGACGCTTTATGACGACGGCGGGTTTTCCGGCGGCACGTTGCAGCGCCCGGCCCTGAAAAGGCTCCTGGCCGATATCGAGGAAGGCCAAATCGACGCAATCGTCGTTTACAAGGTCGACCGGTTGACGCGAGCACTCTCCGATTTTGCCAAGCTTGTGGAGATCTTCGACCGCCGTGGTGTTTCATTCGTGTCGATAACCCAGCAATTCAACACCACCACCAGCATGGGGCGACTGACGTTGAACGTGCTGCTGTCCTTCGCTCAGTTCGAACGCGAGGTCATCGGTGAGCGGGTACGCGACAAGATCGCCGCCTCCAAGAAGAAGGGCATGTGGATGGGCGGCATGCCATCCCTCGGTTACGAGGTGAAGGACCGCAAGTTGGTCGTCAACCACGACGAGGCCCGGACTGTCGTTGACATCTACCGACGCTATCTCACCCTCAAGTCGGTTCGCGCGCTGACGGCCGAGCTTGCCGAAGCAGGGATAAGGAGCAAGCGACGGGTTCGTCCCGACGGTACCGAGTACGGCGGTCAGACATTCTCTCGTGGCGCCCTTTACCTGATGCTTCAAAATAGAATTTACCGCGGCGAGATTACGCACAAGGGCATTTCCTATTCGGGCGAACATCCAGCGATCATCGACCAACCGCTTTGGGACGAAGTTCAGGCTGTTCTTGCCAAGAACCGGATCGAGCGGGCGACCGGCATACGGACCGAGCACCCGAGCCTGCTCGCCGGCCTCCTATTTGACGACGACGGCGAGCGGCTAACGCCGACAAATGCGGTCAAGAAAGGAACGCGATATCGGTACTACGTCTCGACCGCGCTCCTTACTGGGACGAGAAAGGACCGTTCAAGCGGCAGGCGTATACCGGCCGGCAATCTGGAAGACCTAGTGATCAACAGGCTTCGCGCATTTTTCGCCGACTCTGGAGCGGTCCTCGACGCCGTCGACGACGAATCGAACAGCGGTCCAGGGCGAAGCCAACTGATCGAACGCGGCCGTCAAGTCGCCGATGAACTCGATTCCGCGGCGCCGAACGAGATCAAAGCGACGCTGATGACGTTGGCCTGC
>Ga0182018_10003081_pt1 | contig 15544 bp, 16 predicted proteins | sample 812P2MmetaG_FD_120490 | JGI IMG/M metagenome (GOLD analysis project Ga0182018, IMG submission 120490) | Permafrost microbial communities from Stordalen Mire, Sweden - 812P2M metaG | ecosystem: Environmental > Terrestrial > Soil > Wetlands > Permafrost | place: Sweden: Stordalen | collected...
GTCGATCATGCGGGTCATCGCCGGCGACGCCAAGGGTCGCAAGCTCGTAGCTCCCGATGTGCCCGGCCTCCGCCCGACGAGCGACCGGGTGCGGGAGGCGACGTTCGACATCCTCGAGGCTCGCGAGCTGGTGGAGGGCGCCGCGGTGCTCGATCTGTTTGCCGGCAGCGGCGCGCTCGGCATCGAGGCACTCTCCCGGGGGGCGGGCCGCGTGACCTTCGTCGAGCAGGACCGGCGGGCGGTGGCGGCGATCGAGGACAACCTGGCCCGCACGGGGTATCTGGGTTCGCCGGGCGTGCGGATCGTCCGTGGTGAGGTGGTCGTCTGGGCGGCTGCGCACGGCCGCGGGGGCGGTATCGACGTTGTGCTGGCGGACCCGCCCTACGACTTCGCCGGCTTCGGGCAGCTCCTCGCCCAGCTCGATGCGCCGACCGTCCTCATCGAGCACCGCTCGCCGGTGACCGTCCCGGTCGGCTATGACGTTTCTCGTGAATACCGATACGGCGGTACGCTCGTGACGCTGCTCGAGGCCGCCCCAGTCGCACAACAAGCTGCCGACGCATCGGTCTCGCCTGACCTGCCCGACACCGACACCGACAAGGATCACGCTTGACGATCGCCCTGTTCCCCGGCTCATTCGACCCGTTCCACAACGGGCACCTCGAGGTGGTCGAGCGAGCGACGCATCTGTTCGACGAGGTGATCGTCGCATCGCTGCGCAACCCGCAGAAGGCCGAGCCGCTCTTCACGATCGAGGACCGTGAGGAGATGCTGGCCGAGTCGCTCGCCCACCTGCCGACGGTGCGGATCGTGGCGATGTCGACGCTCGTGGTGGAGCTCGCTCGCGAGCTGGGGGCCACGGTCATCGTGAAAGGGCTCCGCGCCGTCTCCGACTTCGAGAGCGAACTGCAGATGGCTCAGATGAACCGCGAGCTCTCCGGCATCGAGACGCTGTTCCTGCCGACAGGTTCGACGTATGCCTACATCGCCAGCCGTCTCATTCGGGAGGTGGCGCGTTTTGGTGGAGACGTGAGCGGCCTCGTCCCCGAGCCGGTGAACCGGCGCCTGAAGACCATCCGATGAGCGACACCACCCAGTTCGGACCCGGTCCCGGGCTCGACGAAGCCACGACAGAACCCGACAGCGGTGTCGAGGGCGTCCTCGACGAGCTGATCGACATCATCTCCACGGCGAAATCGGTTCCGTTGTCGTCGTCGGTGATGATCGGCCGCGACGAGGTGTTGGAGCTGCTCGAGGCGGCGCGCGACGAGTTCCCCGAAGAGCTCCGGCGTGCCCGCCGGCTGCTGAAGGACCGTGAGGAAGTGCTGGCGGCGGCGCGGCGCGAAGCCGGCGAGATCATCGAGGATGCACGCGTGCACGCGGAGCGCATGGTGCAGCGGACCGAGATCGTCCGGCAGGCCGAGCACCGGGCGGTGCGCCTCGTGGAGGACGCCGAGGCCGAGGGCAGGCGCCTCCGCCACGAGGCGGAGGACTACATCGACCAGAAGCTTGCGGGTTTCGAGATCGTCCTCGATCGGACGATGAAGACGGTTCGCTCCGGGCGTGAGCGTCTTGCCGCCGTGCCGGATGATCCGGGCGACGAGGGAGAGGGCGGCGGGCTCGGTCTTGACGGCGACGCCGACGAGGACGGGCTCTTCGACCAGGACGCTTGAGTGTCTTCGCAGGCCAGAGGCCGGCCATGGCTCGTGCCGGTGGCGGCGTTGCGTCGCCGCTCCGGCTCGGTGGCCGACGTCCAGGTCACCGCTGTGATCCCCGAGCTGGCGGTGACCGACGCCTGGGTGCCGGACGGCGTCCCGGTGTCGTTCGTGGGAACTGTGGAGTCCGCCATCGGCGGTATGACGGTGAACGGCGTGGTTCGCTCTGCGTACGAGGGCATGTGCCGGAGATGCCTCGAAACCGCCGCCGGCGATCTCGTGGCCACGATCTCCGAGGTCTGCACGGAGTCACCTGACCCTGATCTCGGCTACGGTCTCGACGGCGATTTTCTCGACTTGGAACCTATGGTCCACGATGCTTGTATCCTGGAGCTACCACTCGCACCGCTCTGTCAGGAGGACTGCCAGGGCTTGTGCCCGGAGTGCGGTGTGAACCGCAATCACGAGACATGCTCGTGCGCAGCGCCCGACCCTCGGACCGATTAAGGAAACGACGATGGCCGTCCCCAAGAAGAAGACCTCGAAGTCGAAGAGCCGGAGCCGCCGGGCTTCAGCCTGGACGCTCAAGGAGCCTGCGCGCAGCATCTGCCCTCAGTGCCGCCGGACGAAACTCCCGCACGTCGTCTGCCCGCACTGCGGCTGGTACCACGGGCGGCAGGCGATCGAGATCGAATGACACCGCGGCCTGCTCGTCGCATGACCTGCCGGCGCCCCGCTCATGACAAGTCGTGACCTCCCCGTAGCCGTCGACGCCATGGGGGGCGACCGGGCGCCCGGCGAGATCGTCCTCGGCGCTCGCCAGGCGGCCGAGCTCGGTATCCCCGTCGTGCTCGTCGGGCCCACGGACGGAAGCCTCGGTGACGTCGGCGACCTCGAGGTGATCCCCGCCGCTGAGGTCATCGGCATGTCGGAGGACGCCGCCCGTGCCGTGCGGACGAAAAAGGACTCGTCGCTCGTGCGGGCCGCCGAGGCCGTTCGCGACGGTCGGGCGTGTGCGATGGTGAGCGCCGGCAACACCGGGGCGACCATGGCGAGCGCCCTCTTGCGCATGGGCCGGCTTCCGGGCGTGTCGCGGCCGTGCATCGCCACACCCCTGCCGGCGCTCGGCGACGCCCCGACCGTGCTCGTCGACGCCGGGGCGAACTCCGACTGCCAGCCGGAGTGGCTCGTACAGTTCGCCCAGATGGGAGCGGCGTTCTACACCGAGCGCTATGGGCTCGAGCGGCCGAAAGTCGCCATGCTCTCCATCGGCGAGGAGTCGTCGAAGGGAAACATTCTCACCAAGGACACCCACGCCCTGCTCACCGCCTTGGCGGAGCCCGGGTCCTCGAACGAGAAACCCGCCTTCGACTTCGTCGGCAACGTCGAAGGTCGTGACCTTCTTGCCGGCGGCACCCACGTCATCGTGACGGACGGCTTCACGGGCAACGTCGCCCTGAAGTCGCTCGAAGGGGCGCTCCGGGTCTTCATGGACATCCTGCTGCAGGTCTTTGCCGAGACTCCGGAGAACAAGGTTGCGGGCGATGTGTTGCTTCCTTCGCTCCTTCGCAGAGCCGAGCCGCTCGACCCGGAGAACACCGGTGGCGCGATGCTGCTCGGCCTGAAGGGCGTTTGCATCATCAGCCACGGCTCGTCGTCCGCCCGAGCGATCGTCAACGCCGTGCGTGCCGGCCACGAGCTGGCGAGCGGGGACCTTTCCGGCAAGCTCGCGGCTGCCGTCGGGCAGTAACATCCCCTCGCGAGAGATGAGAAGGAGGAGCCTTCAGTGGCTGAGACATCCGGCAGCGGCCTGACACGCAGCGACGTCTTGGAGATCGTCCGCAACCAGCTGGCGGAGATCCTGGAGATCGACGCCTCAGGCATCACCGAGTCGTCCTCGTTCTCTGACGATCTCGACGCCGACTCTCTCGCGCTCATCGAGCTGGTCGAGGCCTTGGAAGAGGAGCTGAGCGACAAGGTGGCAGGGTTTCGGATCGATGACGAGGATCTGGAGGATCTCCGCACAGTCCGCGACGCTGTCGACTATGTGACGGCGAAGCTCGACGCTGCCTGACCCTGACCTCGCGCCCGGCATCGGGACAGAGCTGAGCCCCGCAGTCCGCACGTTTGCCGAGCGTCTCGCCCGCTTCGGCCTCTCACCCGAGCTGACCCGCCAAGCACTGTCGCATCGCTCGTTCTGTGCAGAGCGACCCCCGCAAGCCTCGAACGAACGTCTCGAGTTGCTCGGTGACTCCGTGCTCGGGCTCGTGATCACCGACCATCTCTACGCCTCGTTCCCGGACCTTCCTGAGGGCGATCTCGCCCGCGTGCGAGCTGCGGTCGTCAGCATGCACGCGCTCGCTCCTGCGGCTGAGCGGCTCGGGATCGACGAGGCGCTTCTGCTGGGCAAGGGTGAGGAGAGCTCGGGCGGTCGTCACAAGCATTCGATCCTGGCGGACTGCCTGGAGGCGGTCATCGGTGCGGTCTACCTGACAGCTGGCGTCGAGGGTGCCCGCGAGCTCGTTCTCGAGTTGCTCGGGTCGCTCGTCACCGAGGTCGCGGCCGAGGCGCGGCTCGGCGACCCGAAGAACCGCTTGCAGGAGCTTGCCGCCCAGATGACGCTCGGGTTGCCGTTCTATTCGGTACGCGAGCGCGGCCCCGACCACGCCAAGCACTTCACGGCCGAGGCGGTGATCGCCGGACAACACCTCGGCAGCGGCGACGGTCCTTCGAAGAAGGAAGCCGAGCGGCAAGCCGCCGCCGTTGCGCTCGGCGCTCTCCTCGACCGCCGGCGCGCCTCGGTTCCGGTGGCGCCCGAGATGTCGGATGCCCGCGACCTGAACTTGACGGACGGTGCCTGAGCTTCCGGAGGTCGAGACCGTACGGCGCGGGCTCGAAGAGCACCTCGTCGGACAGCGCTTCGTGGAGATCACCGTCACCGGTCGCCGAACCGTGCGACGGCAGACGGCAGCCGAGCTCGTGGAGCGGCTGGCGGGACGACGGGTCGATGCTGTGCGGCGGAAGGGGAAGTTTCTCGCCGTGGAGCTCGACGACGGCCAGGTGCTGGTCATCCATCTCCGCATGAGTGGGCAGCTCCTCTGGGTCGCCGGCGTGAACGGCGCCCGTCGCCCGTCCGATCTGGACCGGCAGGACGGGCCGGACCGCCTGGACCGGCCGCCCGTCGCCAAGCACACCCACGTCGTAGCGCGGCTCGGGGACGGGAGCGAATTGCGCTTCGTCGATCCGCGGACCTTCGGCGAGTGGTTCGTCACGGCCGACGTCGGACCGGACGGACTTCCCGACGACTTCGGGCGCTTCGGGCCGGATCCACTCGTCGACGGGTTGCCGGCCCGCGTGCTGCGCGAGCGGCTTGCGGGCCACAAGGTTCCGCTCAAGGCGGCCCTCACGGACCAACGGGTGGTCTCCGGGATCGGCAGCATCTACGCCGACGAGATCTGCTTTGCCGCCAGGGTGCGTCCCGACCGCCGCACCGACACCTTGACCGCCGGCGAAGTCAGCCGTCTCGCCCGATGGACCATGACCCTGCTCGCAAAGGCCGTGGAGCTCCGGGGCTCCTCGCTGCGTGACGAGCGCTACCGCGACCTGATGGGCGGTCTCGGCTCGTACCAGTCGCGTCACCAGGTCTACGACCGCCTCGGTCAGGCGTGCGGGCGGTGTGGGACGCCGATCTCGCGGGTGCGTTTCGGAGCTCGAGTCGCCTACTGCTGCGAGGGTTGCCAGCACTGAGCAGGGGCGCCGCCGAGGTGTTGTCGGCGGTCGTGCGGGGTCCGCCTCTTCCCCGCAGCCATCCCCGAGGGCGGCGCATCCGGCGGATAGCGTGAGCGTCGCTGTGTACCTCAAGTCGCTTTGCCTCCGCGGGTTCAAGTCCTTCGCCGATTCGACAACGCTCGAGTTCGAACCGGGTGTCACCGTCATCGTCGGGCCGAACGGCTCGGGCAAGTCGAACGTGGTCGATGCCGTCGCCTGGGTGCTCGGGGCGCAGGGGCCTCGGGTCGTCCGCTCTTCCAAGATGGACGATGTCATCTTCGCCGGCACCTCCAAGCGGCCGGCGCTCGGGCGGGCGGAAGTGTCGCTCACGATCGACAACTCGTCACGCCGGCTGCCCGTCGATCTGGCCGAAGTGACGATCACGCGGACGCTGTTCCGGACGGGCGAGAGCGAGTACTCGATGAACGGCGCCGCCTGCCGGCTGCTCGACATCCAGGAGTTGTTGTCGGACGCGGGAGTGGGACGCCAGCAGCACGTCATCATGGGTCAGGGGCAGCTCGACGCCATCTTGCAGGCTCGTCCCGAGGATCGCAGAGCTGTCATCGAGGAGGCCGCGGGGATCCTCAAGTTCCGGCGTCGCCGTGAGCGGGCAGAGCGCCGCATCGAGGCGACCGAGGCGAACCTGCTTCGTTTACAGGATCTCCATCGTGAGGTCCGGCGCCAGCTCCGGCCCCTTGAGCGCCAGGCAGAGGCGGCTCGACGCCACGACTCGCTCGCTTCGGACCTGCGGACGCTTCGCCTGTATCTCGCAGGTCGTGAGCTGGCGTCACTGCAGCGGCGCTTGTCGGAGTCCGCCGAGGCGCGCCTCAGCCTGGAGGCCGAGGACGGGAGGCTCAAGTCCGAGCTCGCTCGCCTCGACGACCTCGTCGCCGCGACCGAACAGGCACTGACCGTCGAGCAGGGAAGCGAGGTCGTCGCAACGCTGGGGGCGGCCGAGCGGCTGGCGGAGCGCGCCCGCGGCGTCGGCAACGTCATCGCCGAGCGCCGGCGCAGCGTGGCGTTGGCGTTGTCCGCAAGCACTGAGTCCGACGTCGTCGCGTCGCTCGAGTCTGAGTCCGCCCGCATCGAGGTTGAGCTGACACAGACGTCCAGCCTGGCTGCTGAGCTCTCACCACAGCGCGAGGCATTGGAGGACGAGGCGGCACAGCTCGTGCTCGAGGAAGCTGCCTGGGTCGGGCGCGGGCGTACGGGCGAAGCCTCGACCGCGGCGAGCGCTCTCGGAGAAGCGGCCAGGCTGCGTACTGCCCGCGACGCCGTACGGGATGAGCTGGCCGATGGTCGCGAGGCGTTGGCGCGGGCGGCTGAGCGCCAGGCGGCGTTGGCTCGCCAGGTGGAGGAGCTCGAGATCTCCATCGCCCAAGGGGCCATCGGTGCTGAACGGCTGTCAGATGCGACGGCGGTCTCCCGTTCGGCCCTCGTCGCCGCCGAAGAAACCGAACGCCTTGCCGCCGGTCGTGTCATCTCCGCCGAGTCCTCGGCTCGCGAAGCCGTCGAGATGGCCCAAGGTCTCAACGCCCGCGCCCACGCGTTGCAGCTGGCGCTCGACGAAGCGCACGCCCGCGCCGGCGTCGAGCATCTCGCCGGCAAGCCGGGTGTGCTGGGCACGCTGCTCGACGTCGTCGAGCTCGAGGACGGCTGCGAGCTTGCCTTCGAGGCCGCTGTGTCCGACTCGCTCGGGGCCGTCGTCGTCGAAGGGTCTTCAGCAGCTCGAGCGGCGATCGCGCATCTCCAGGACTCCGGCATCAACGGCGCAGTGCTGCGCCTCGAGCCCGATCCCCCGGCGCCGGCTGCCTCTGCGTCTCCGTCGGCTGCGCCGGCGCCGGCGCCGGCGCCGCCGGCGACCGGTAGCGCGCCCGATCGCACGTTCGAGCTGCTCCGATCGTGCGTGCGAGCAACCCACAGCAGTGTCGACTTGCTCCTCGATCGCCTGCTCGCCGGAGTTGTGCTCTGCCGGGGCGACCTCGCGTCTGCGCTCGACGTTGCCGACTCGGTGCCCGATGGCCTCGTGGTCACTTTGGATGGTGATCGGTTCTCGGCTCGGGGTTGGCGTCTTGGGGCTGGTCGAGCTGGTGCAACGCGGGCTGCGCTCGAAGGCGTGCGCATCGAAGTCGCTGCCGCCGAGTCAGCCGCCGGCAAGGCCAGAGCGGCGGGCGAGGAGGCACGTAAGGAGCACGCGATCGCTCGTTCGACGGTCTCAGAGCACGGGCGGCGTTTCGAAACGGCCGCCGCCGAGGAGCGGCAGGCGAAGTCGCAGCGTGAGGATCTCTCCCGCAGATTGGAGCTGCTGCGCGAGCAGGCACCGCTGAGCGGTGAGGCGCGGTCGAAATGCGAGCGTCGCGTCGCCGAGGCGAGCGCCACGCTCGAAAGCCACGATGCCGCCCTCGCGGCTGCAGAGCAGTTCGAGCGCGAGATCGCCGATGTTGCGGAGCTGGCAGCGACTGAACGTCGTCATCTGGACGAGCGCGAGCGTGCGCTCGCTGCCTGCCAAGCCGACCTGGGTGTCCGCGCCGCCGGACTGGACGAGCGCCGGAGCATGCTCATCGAGCGCCGCCGCCAGATCGACTCCCGCCTCCTTGGCTACGAAACGGCTCGGGCTGAAGCCTCCGCACGCCGGCAACGCCTCGAAACCGCCGCCCGCGCTCTCGAGCGGCTCGCCGGCGCCATCGACGGCCTAGGTCGTGAGCTCGGGGCGGTACTGGCCCGCATGCGGGAGCAGCGGTCCCTTCACGATGCCGCCGTTGCTGCAATCGGCGGCCGGCTCTCGGAGGCACGATCGTCCCGCACCAGCAACGAACGCGAGCTCGCCGGTCTGCGGGAACGGTCGCAACGGGTGGAGCTCGACCTCGCCGAGCTGCGCGTGCGGCTGGAGTCAGCAGTCGAGACCCTTCGTCACGACCTCGAAACCGAGCCTGCCGAAGCGATGGCGACCGAATGTCCGGAGCTTCCTCCAGGCACGCCGCCTGCCGCCCGAGTCCGGGAACTGGAACGCGAACTGCGCCTCCTCGGTCCCGTCAACCCGCTCGCTCAGGAGGAACTGGCAGCTCTGGAAGAGCGGGATCGGTTCCTGTCCGGACAACTCGAGGACGTCCGTGCCGCCCGGCGCGAGCTCGGGCGCGTGGTCCGAGCTGTCGACGAGGAGATCGTCAACGGCTTCACCGAGGCGTTCGCGGACGTGTCGCGCCACTTCGAATCGCTCTTCTCGACCCTGTTCCCCGGCGGCACCGGCCGGCTCAGCCTCGTGGACCCGAACGACCTCCTCGCCTCCGGCGTCGAGATCGAGGCACGGCCGGTCGGGCGCAACATTCGGCGGCTTTCGTTGCTGTCTGGCGGTGAACGGTCGCTCGTGGCACTCGCCTACCTGTTCGCCGTCTTCCGCAGCCGGCCTTCTCCCTTCTATCTCATGGACGAGGTCGAGGCGGCGCTCGACGACATCAACCTCCACCGATTTCTCGACCTCGTGGACGAGTTCCGCAACGAGGCGCAACTCCTCCTGGTCTCCCACCAGAAGCGCACGATGGAGTCCGCCGACGTTCTCTACGGTGTGTCGCTGCAACCCGGTGGCGCATCGAAGGTCGTCAGCGAGCGGCTCGGCGCAGTCAGGGCCTCGCACGGCTGACTCCCGCCTCGGCGGGCGGGCGGGGCGGGGGCTCTCCCATATCGGGCTCTGCCATATCGGGACTCCGATATCGGGAGCTCTCCTGTATGTAGTTTTTACTGCCGTACATTTTTTTTGGCACAAAGAATGTACGCCGGCAAATTGAGATGTGCCGAGGTTGCTTGGTCGGGCACCGGAGCGCTCGCCGCGCCCGAACACGGTGTCCGTCCTGGCCATTAGGGCGCGGGCGCGCCAGTAGGCTCCCCGCGCCATGGCGCTCATCATCATCGTCGCCGTCGCTTTCGCGGTGGTTCTCGTGCTGGGCACCGGCGTGGGGGTGGCGACCAGGCGGCGATCTCGAACAGGTGGTCGGCCTGCGCACGAACGGCGGCCGGCCCCGCCGGCCGAAGCTCCTCTCGGGCCGGCGGAAGCGCCAGTCGCGACCGAGCCAGCCTCGGCCGCGGAAGCGGTGGCAGCGGCGCAGGCAACGGCGGACGCCGGGGCCGGGGCCGCGGTTGAGGAGCTTCGAGCCCACGAAGCCGGCGAAGGCGGTACAGAACCGGCGACGCTTGAACGCCCTGTACTACGGGATCGACTCGGCAAGGCGCGCCGGCTGCTCGGCGGCTACCTGGACGGCATCCGCGGCCGAGCGGTCGACGACGCCACCTTCGACGAGCTCGAGGAGGCGCTCCTGCTGGCCGACGCAGGCCTCGCGACCACGACGAAGGTGCTCGACGACCTACGAGCGAAGGTGCGCTCGGGCGAAATCGAAAAGGCACCTGAAGCTCTTCTCGCCGCGCTCCGCGCGGACCTCGAAGCGACCTTCTCAGGTGACAGTCCCGAGCTGGCCCTGGGCGAGGGTGAGGGACCCACGGTCTGGCTGTTCGTGGGGGTCAACGGTGTCGGCAAGACGACCACGATCGGCAAGGTTGCAGCGCGCGAACGTGACGCGGGCAAGCGCGTGGTATTGGCTGCGGGCGACACGTTTCGTGCCGCGGCAGGAGAGCAACTCGAGACGTGGGCGGAGCGTTCGGGAGCATCGCTCGTTCGGGGCGCGGAAGGTGCTGACCCCTCCTCGGTCATCTTCGACGCTGTCGCCCATGCGGCGGCCAGGCACGCGGATCTCGTGCTCGCTGACACCGCCGGCAGGTTGCACACCAAGGTCAACCTCATGGAGGAGCTGCGCAAAGTCCGCCGGATCGCCGAGCGCCCGCCGGGCCAGCTGACAGAGGTCCTGCTCGTGCTCGACGCCACCACCGGGCAGAACGGCCTCGTGCAGGCGAAGCAGTTCACCGAGGCCGTGGGCGTGACTGGCGTTGTACTGACCAAGCTCGACGGCACCGCCAAAGGTGGCGTCGTCCTCGCGATCCGGAGCGAGCTGGGTCTGCCCATCAAACTTGTGGGTCTCGGGGAGAGCGTTGCTGACCTCGTCGAATTCGATCCGGCGGAGTTCGTGGCGGCACTCTTCGGCTGAGGTTTCGGGGCGCCCTCCAGCCCCAGTAACCTGGCGTGGCTCATGTTGGAGACACTCACTGATCGCTTCGAGGGCATCCTCACGCGCCTGCGCAGCCGTGGGCGTCTCGGCGACGAGGAAGTCAACGAGGTCCTGAGGGAGATCCGGGTCGCTCTTCTCGAGGCCGACGTCAATCTCGGCGTCGTCAGGGATCTCGTCGAGCGCATTCGCGCCCGGTGCACGGGTGCGGCGCTCTCGAAGAGCCTGACGCCTGCGCAGCAGGTCATCAAGGTCGTAAACGAGGAGCTCACGACCACCCTTGGTGGTGAGGCGCTCAAGCTCCACTACGCGTCTCGACCGCCGACGATCGTACTTCTGGCGGGCCTCCAGGGTGCCGGGAAGACGACGACGGCGGCAAAGCTGGCCCGCTGGTTCAAACAGCAGGGACGCCAACCGTTGCTCATCGCCGCCGACCTGCAGCGTCCGGCAGCTGTCGAGCAGCTGCGGATCCTCGGCCAAGAGGTCGGCGTAACGGTGTTCTCCGAGCCCAGCGACCCGGTCGCCGTCGCTCGGAAGGGGGTCGCCGAAGCTGAGCGACTGGGGCGCGATGTCGTCATCGTCGACACCGCCGGACGCCTCGCCATCGACACGGCTCTCATGGCCGAGGTGCGGGCGATCTCCGACGCAGTGAAGCCGCACTACACGTTCTTCGTCATCGACGCCATGACGGGCCAGGACGCCGTCCAGACAGCGGAGGCGTTCAACGAGACGCTCGCACTCGACGGTGTGGTGCTCACGAAGGTCGACGGCGACGCCCGTGGCGGTGCCGCTTTGTCGGTGAAGCACGTGGTCGGCAAACCGATTGCTTTCGTGTCCACCGGTGAGGGCACCGCCGACTTCGAGACATTCCATCCCGACCGACTCGCCAGCCGCATCCTTGGGATGGGCGATGTGCTCAGCCTGATCGAGAAGGCCGAGCGCGAGTACGACCAGGGCACCGCCGAGAAAGCCACCGAGCGGCTCATGGCGGGCCAGTTCTCGCTCGAGGATTTCCTCGAGCAGTTGCAGCAGATCAAGCGGATCGGCCCCTTACAGGGCATGCTTGGCATGTTGCCGGGCGTCCCGAAGGACTTCCGGAACGCCAAGATCGACGACCGAGACGTGGGACGAATCGAGGCGATCATCAAGTCGATGACCTCTGACGAGCGCCGCGGGGTGGCGGTGATCGACGGGTCCCGGCGGTTGCGCATCGCCAATGGGAGCGGAACGTCGACGACCGAGGTCAACAACCTCCTTCGGCAGTTCAAGGAGATGCAGAAGATGGTGCGGTCGTTGGGGCCGATGAACCGCCTTGTCAGCGGCGCCAAGCAGAAGCCGTCGAAGCGAAAGCAAAAAGGCAGCCGCTTCACCCCGTCGACTCGAGGTCCTGGCTAAGCGGGCGTCAGTCCGGACCAAACAATCGAATTCGAAATCAAGAGAGAGAGAAACCCTTGTCCGTAAAGCTCCGCCTCATGCGCGTCGGAAAGAAGAAGCAGCCGACGTACCGCATCGTTGCCGCCGACAGTCGGTCGCCGCGCGATGGCCGTTTCATCGAGATCGTAGGCACCTACGCGCCCCGATCCGACCCGTCCGAGATCACCGTGAAGAGCGACAAAGCGCTCGCATGGCTGTCGAAGGGCGCCCAACCGACAGAGACGGTGCGTAAGCTGCTCCAGATCTCCGGTGTGTGGGCCGAATACGAGTCGACTCGTCCAGCCAAGACGGTCAAGCAGCGCACGCGGCCTTCGCGGGCAGCCAAGGTCGCGAGCCCGACGCCGAAGAAGAAACCCGCAGCCGTAGCCGCATCGGCGGCCACCGACGCAAAGAAAGGCTGAACGCCATGGGGGAAGGGTCGATGTTCGAGGAACCCGACTTCAGTCGCGGGCAGTCCGCCGGCGATGGTGAGGACGACGTCGACAACGAGCTCGACGAAGAGGATCTCGCCGACGACGACGACGAAGAGGATCTCGCCGATGACGACGAGGGCGACGACACCGACGAAGAGGATCTCGCCGATGACGACGAGGGCGACGACACCGACGAAGAGGATCTCGCCGACGAGGACGACGACACCGACGAAGAGGATCTCGCCGATGACGACGAGGGCGACGAGGCGGACGAGGCCGACGTCGAGGACGAGGCCGAAGTTGACGCCAACGGCGACGATGACGACGACGATGCCAACGGCGACGACGATGACGACGATGATGACGACGATGACGACGAGGAGGAGGGCGCCGTCAACCGCCTCCGCGGCGCGGCCGCAAAAGCCGTGCTCGAGCACGTCACCAGGACGCTCGTCGACGACCCTGACTCCGTCGTTGTGGACGTGAGTGAAGGTCGCGGTGGGATGCGCTTCTCCGTGCACGTCGCCCAGGGGGACATGGGTCGGCTGATCGGTCGGAAGGGCCGTACCGCCCAGGCGATCCGCACGCTCATCCGGGCAGCTGCAGCGAGCGACGGGACTGAGGCGTCGGTCGACATCGTCGATTGACGTCGAGCTAAACGTGCCCGAGGCAGCGGGCCACGACGAGCTTCTCGAGATCGGGCACGTCGTGAAAGCTCATGGGCTTCGCGGCGAGGTCGTGGTGCGTCTCGTGACGAACCGCCTGGATCGCGTCGAACCAGGTCAGCGACTCTTCATCCGGCAGGCCGGCGCGACGGGCGCCGCGACGTCGGAGATCGTCATCGCGTCGTCTCGTCCATTCCAGCATCGCCATCTCGTGTGCTTCGATGGCGTCGGCACGCGTGAGGATGCCGATGCCTTGCGAAACGCCGTTCTTCTCGCCCCACCGGTCCACGATCCCGAAGCCCTCTTCGTGCACGAGCTGATCGGCAGCGAAGTCGTCGACGTCGCCGGCGTTTCGCACGGGCTCGTCGCGGCTGTCGAGGCCAATCCTGCCAGCGACCTCCTGGTGGGTGAGGCAGGGTGGCTGGTGCCGTTGCGTTTCGTCGTGGAGCGACGCGGCCGGCAGCTTGTCGTCGATGCTCCGGACGGGCTGTTCGAGTGACCGACGCCGACATGCTGCGCGTCGATGTCCTGACGATCTTCCCGGAGGTCGTCGACGGCTACTGCGAGGTGAGCATCCTCGGACGAGCCAGGCGAGACGGTCGCATCGAGGTTCGAGTGCACGACCTGCGCTTCGCCTCGCAGGATCCGCATCGGGCTGTCGACGACGCGCCCTTCGGCGGGGGTGCCGGCATGGTGCTCGCGCCCGAGCCGGTGTTCGCCACGGTGGAGCTGATCGACCCGCCTCGACCGCTCCTGCTGCTGTCGCCCAGTGGTCGGCGATTCGATCAGGCCATGGCGGCTGAGTTGGCCGCGGCTGGTCGCTTCAGCCTCCTGTGCGGGCGGTACGAGGGAGTCGACGAGCGCATCTCCGATCACCTCGTTGACGGTGAAGTATCCGTCGGCGACTTCGTGCTCGCCGGCGGCGAGCTCGGGGCGCTCGTCATCATCGAGGCAGTCGGGCGCCTCGTCCCCGGTGTGCTGGGCAACGACGAGTCGAGTCGCGACGAGAGCTTCACCGCCGGTCTGCTCGAGTATCCCCATTACACGAGACCGGCCTCGTTTCGCGGCTGGGAGGTACCGGAGATCCTCCGGAGCGGCGACCACGCTCGCATCGATCGGTGGCGTCTCGCCCAGTCGCTGCAGAGGACGCTGGACAGGCGGCCGGATCTGGTGGAGGCGCGAGGGGGTTTCTCGGAGGACGAGCGCAAAGTGATGGCCGAGTTCGGGATCCTGCCGCCGGACGCCTGACGAACTTCCGGCCTTAGAGTGGCGGCCGGGTGCCGCTGGAAGGAGGGTCGGCGATGTTCGAGCGCTTCACGGATCGCGCCCGCCGCGTGTTGGTGACCGCCCAGGAGGAATCGAAGCGGCTCGGCCACAGCTTTCTCGGGACCGAGCACTTGCTGCTCGCGCTGGTCCACGAGCCCGAGGCCGTGTCGGCCCAGGTGTTGGCGAGCTTCGGCGTGACAAGCGATGCGGTCAGAGCACGCGTCGAGGCGATCGTCCCTCCCGGTTCGGGATCGACGGCGTCTCCGCCCTTCACTCCGCGAGCAAAGAAGGTGCTGGAGCTCTCCCTGCGTGAGGCTTTGCAGCTTGGCCACAACTACATCGGCACGGAGCACATGCTGCTTGGAGCGCTCCGCGAGGGCGAGGGCATCGCTGCTCAGGTGTTGTTCGGCTTCGGCGTGGATCTCGTCGAAACTCGGTCCCGAGTTGGGACGATCGGAGAGGTCAGGGGTCCGGCACGAGGTCCTGGCCATCTTCGAGGGGGCCCGTACGCCGAGGTGGACGGGCGGTCCGCGGCGGATTACGCCAAAGGGTTCGAAGCCTTGGCCGAGATGCTTGCAGAGGAGGGCGGCGACCTGGCGGAGGTCGCTCCTGAAACCATTCGGATCTCCGGTATCGAGCGTGAACACGTGCGTGGTCTCCAGATCGCCGTGGTGAAGGGGCACGTCCCGCGAAACTTCCCGAATCCTCTGCCTGCGCCTGCCGCGGTGCCGCTCGAGCAGGAGGACCCGCCCCGAGGATGACGAGCATGACGACCCGGTCAGCACGCCCTTGACCCAGGCGCCCTTCGGCGACGGCCGCCCGCTCGCAGCCTCGTCGTGCGAGTACCGGCGCGGCCCGGCTATCCTTGTCTCACCAGGAGCTCAGGTCGAGTCACCCGCTCCGGGCACCGGATCCCCCTCGTCCCTTCGGCCTCCGCCGCACCCGCTCGACCACGACCCGCACGACTGCACCACCGCCGACCGCCTTGAGGAGCGTTGTCATGAACCCAACCGATCTCGTCGATCGCGCGAACCTGCGCCACGACATTCCGGCGTTCGCACCTGGGGACACGGTGAAGGTCCACGTTCGGGTCGTCGAAGGCAATCGTGAGCGGATTCAGGTGTTTCAGGGCGCCGTGATCCGTCGCCAAGGTTCCGGAGTGCGTGAGACGTTCACGGTGCGGAAGGTGAGTTTCGGCGTCGGGGTCGAGCGGACGTTCCCGATCCATTCGCCCA
>Ga0182018_10003082_pt1 | contig 15538 bp, 8 predicted proteins | sample 812P2MmetaG_FD_120490 | JGI IMG/M metagenome (GOLD analysis project Ga0182018, IMG submission 120490) | Permafrost microbial communities from Stordalen Mire, Sweden - 812P2M metaG | ecosystem: Environmental > Terrestrial > Soil > Wetlands > Permafrost | place: Sweden: Stordalen | collected...
AGCATATAAATGCCGTTGAATGCTCCCGAAGGGCTCTGAGTATCGTTCTTGACGAGTAGCCGCTGCCCCACCGCCGTGAAAGTGAAGCCGTCGATCGTGACGGCTGTATTGGCGGTCCCAGTGAAAGTTGCGCCGACCCCGCTCACGCCATTGTTGTAGGTCAACCCGCTGGTGTCGCCCGCCGCAGTGGTAGCCGCGTTGACGGCAATAGCAGGGTTGACTCCTGCAATGCCGTTCGCTACTGCGATGTCCGTGTAAGCCGTGGTCGAGAGCTTCGTGCTGTTGTCGTTCTGCGATTGCGTCGTAGCAGCGGTGCCGTTGGGGACGGTTGGTGTGCCGGAGAGGTTGGCGGCCGTTCCTGTGGTGTTCTGATTCAGCACAGCAACCCGTCCCGCTGCCAGTGTCCCGCTGCTGATATTTGATGCGTTGGTGGTGTCTGTGGTGGCGGAGGCAGCAAAGGCCGATCCGTTGGTCTTAGTGACCACGAGCGCTCCGGTAGATGTGTTGAGGGTGCCATCTCCGGAGACGGTAAAACCCGCGAACGCCCCCGCGTTATTCCATTGCACCTGCCCGCTCGTTCCGCCAGGCGTGCCACCGCCTCCGCCCGATGGTGTGGCGCAGTTATTCGATCCGCTCGACAGCCCCTGCGAGAACTGGCCGCCTGAGCAGATGGTCGGGTAACTGGCAAGATTCGTCGCCGTGGCCGCGTTGCCGGTGGTCGACTGATTCAGCGTCGGGATGTCGACGGCGAGGATCGTGAAAGTGAGCACCTCGAACTCGGTCCCGTCGTATGTCATCAGGTAGTCGTTCCCTGCGACAAGGTTACCGGCCGCGAGCGCGGTGTTCCCGTTCTTCGTCACCGCCTTCGCCCCGAGCGTGTTGATATTGATCGTCGTCGCCCCGGTGTTGGTGTTCGCCACCTGGACGATTACAGACTGCCCCTTAGCGTATGATCCAGGGAAGGCTGTCGCGGTGGTCCCGGTGATCGTGTTGGCGGAGACAGAGAGGTCGTTGATGAACTGCGCATTCTTGAGCGTGTTGTTATCGACGCTCGCCCCGCCGACTGTTTGCCACGAGCAGCCGGTCCCGCCTGTTGAGGTGAGGACGTAGCCCGAGGTGGCGGTGCCTGAGAGGGTACAGATGCTACCGCCCGATGGTGGAGGAGTGATATGCGCGCGGGCGCCGTCAGATGAGAAGAGGGCCATGACAGCGCCCAAGAGAAAGAATGTGCGGAGTCTCATTGGTACTAACAGTACCAAATATTACTTAGCTGGAGGCATCTGGACGCCTGGAATCTTCCCCTTCTCCCAGTCCGAGTGCAACCGCATGGAGTAGTCTTCGGCGTCTTTTTCGTTATCGAAGACCCCGAGATTTTTCCCGGTCTTCATCGCGTAATCTAGACCTTCCTTCATTGAAACTGGTTTTCCGTTGACGATGGTCGGGAAGACCACGTACTTTCCATCGACTTCGGCGCTGGCCGAATGAACGGTACCCCACTCTCCGCCGGGCATCTTCGCAACTGGGAGTTTCGTGAGGTCGATATTGCCGGGAGTGGAAAGCCCCGGAGTATCCCCCGGAGCCATGTAGAGAGAACGTTTCGGAGGTGGGGTCAACCCGCCTTGATCTCCGCCGCGATCTTGCGCTTCCGCCTCGTGTGCGAGCCCGTTGAGGGCGATACCAGCCTTATTCCATGCTGCCGAACCGGTCGGCAAGGTAATCAACCGCGTCATGAGATTGGTTCCGCCGGGCGTGAACATCAGGCGCGCGGCTATGTTAGGGACAGCAAAAGCCGTTGCGCCAACTGCCGCCGCTTCGGTAGGGTTGCCAGTGATAAGCGTCCGCATGATCTCGCCTGCCGCCCCGAGGCTACCGAGTGCTGTAATCATATGACCGCTGCCGGAAGCGTTGAGCGGAGACGTTAGCCGCTTCGCCGCAAGAAAGAATTTGTCGAGTTCGCCAGTGAGTTGCTTGCCGAAAAGAAGTTCCTTCGTCTCCGGACCAAGCCTCTCCCAATCGGCCTTGACACCTGAACTTCGGTCGAATCCGCCCTCTTTGGTCGCCTTCTCGACGAGTCCATCGAGGAAGGTGCGCCCGACCGTCTTCATCTCCCGCGGTGCCACCTTTTGCAGGTCGGAGAGCGTGTTGAACACCCGATCGCCGCCGGTGACGAGGTGTTTATACAGCGCTGCCGGTTCAGATTGAAGTGAGCCAAGTAGTTCGTCGGTGTCGTAATACGAGCGCACGATGCGCCGCGCACTGCCGAGTTTCGCGTTCACGTCCGGACCAGCGCCCTGCAGCGCCTTCTGAAACTCACCTTCGCCGGCCTTGATGATCTGCTTCGCCAGACCCTGCGATCGCGTGTTGAGAAGTTCGCTCTTACCGTCGCGCGTGATCGCCTTGACGGCGCTGAGAGTGCGGTCGAAGTCCATGGCGTTCATGTGGGTATCCTTCGAATTCATCAGGTCTTCGAGGGATTTCCATGCCGGAGAGTTCGCCTTGCGCGCATCGGGAAGGGATCGGTTTAGTTCGTCATAGATAGGCTTCAATTGGGATCTAATTGGAGCCATTTCGACGGGAGACTCGAAGGTCTTAAGAATCGGAGCGCCTTGCGGATCGGTTCCTACTTGAATGGTTTGCTTATTGGCGGCCGTCGCCTTCCGGACATCGGAGTATAGATTGTCAGCCTGCCCTTTCAGGTTCGTGACCCGCTGACGAAGGCGCTGTTGCACCGCCTCGCCGGCGCCGACTGCATTCGTCTGCTGGCCGCCGCCGGACGCGATGCGCCGCTGCGCTTCCTTGGCGAGATCCTGCTCCTGTCCCGCGTAGAACTTCTCCGCGCGACTGGCGGAGCCTGGCAGGTTGGGTAGGGTCTGCTCGACACGTTGCACGCCCGTACGCCCCGTCCGCTGCCCGGCACTCATGCGCACATTGGGTTCGACAGACTTCAGCGCCGCTTCTTCAGTTGCGTTGTTCACGTTCGAGAGTACGCGCCCGCCGACACGCTTCGGAATCACCTTGCCAGCAGCCGCTGGCCCGAGGAGTTCGAGAGTATGCGCCGCCCCTGCGCCGAACTTCTGATCTCCGATCTCTTCACCAGCCTGCGCCGCCGCGGGTCCAACCAGCGGCAATGCTCCAGCCGCTGCGTGTCCCGCCGCTTCTGAGTAGTGTCCTTGCCGAATGTCTCCAGGAACTTTTTTGAACTGATCCACCTGTGCGCCGAAGATGCCCTTGATGACATCACCCGCATCGGTGGCGGCCTTGAATGAAGGATCGAAAGCCGGACGTAGAACGGTGCCAGCGGTTTTCGCCGCGCCGACCGCATCCTTGCCGAGCGTCGAGAAAAACTCCCCGGCCTGCTCCATTGCGCCTTTCGGGGTGTTGCGCTGAATATAGGCTTCGGTCTTGGCGAGATTTTTACGCTGTTCAGGATTGAAGAGTTTCTCGGGGTCGGTTTCCTTCTCGCGCGACTTCGCCATCCGGTCGAAGATATCGCCCCCTCCGGTTGCAGGCGCCGGGGATGTGGCGAGGCGGTCGAAGATGTCAGGCATACGCCTACTTTATCGTCCAACCGTCCTGCGCGGCGAGTTTGCGGGCATCATCGGCGTTACCACCCGCCATATCGAGATAGGATCGGGCTTTATCGGCGGTGATCGTTTCCCCCGGTTTTGCCGGCTTCGGTCGCGCCGGATTGCCGCGCATCTGCTGGCGTAGTTGCCCGATTTGATCGTCAAATCCCTTTCTCCGATTCTCCATTTCTTGCTTCATCTGCGCGATGACTTTCGTCGTTGTGCCCTTCGAGAAGCTGGCATTCAGGAGTTCTTCGGCTTCACGACGGGAAGCGTCCGTCGCCGCTGCGCTGCCGGTGGAACCGGAGATCACCTTGGCGTACTCGTTTGCGGCGGAGATGACGGAGTTCTTCAGGAGTTGCGTGTCGGCATCGCCGGCAACCTGCCCCTTTAGGTAGAGGGCGTACTTGTTCAGAATCGGGCTACCGGTGCGGTCCACCTTGTTCGACATATTTTGCACGATATCAAGGTTGCGAACGGTGGTAGCCTCGAAGGCCATCGCCATGTTCTTCTGCTTCTCAAGTTGCCCGAGAGCCTGACTGCTCGCATGGAACGCGGCCTGCTGCGTCGGGAGGTCTGCGGAGTTACCGCCTTGCAGTCGCTCGAGCTCCGCTGCGCGGTTGAGGATTGCCGCGCGTTGTGTCGCGGACGACTTGCCATACCCGAGCGTCGTCATCTGGCCAGTCTGTAGATACTTCTGCGCGGCGAGGTCGAGCGCTTCCTGGCTCAATCCGCCGGCGGTCTTAGGGGCGGAAGGAGACGGAGAGCCGGCAGCGGGAGGTCCGCCATCGCTCCTGGTTGGCGGAGGAGTCAAGCCACCGCCCGGCGGCTTTGGCGTTCCTGCACCATTCGTTCCAGTCGGTGGAGGTGTCGCTCCTGCTCCGCCGGTCGGCTTCTGAAATTGCTTTGGGATCGTGACGAAATTGCCGTCCGGACCTTCCTTTACCTCGTACCCGACCGGAATATCAGCCGCCTTGCCAATCTGTTTTCCAGTCGCCTTGTCGAAGATGAGGAGCGCCGGCTTGCCGGTCTGCGGGTCCGCGCCGGGCCGGATGACGACAGCGGAAGAGGAAGGCTGCACGGGTTGATAGCCGGTGATCTTGCCGCCGTCAATCACCTGGCGGTACTGTTTCGTCTTGTCCACTGGCTGGCCGTAGACGTCCGGCGTTCCCTCGGGAATGTCGGCACCAGGAACTGCCGGGCCGAACTTCAGCGTCATCGACTGCTTCACGCCGAGGCTTGTGAGTACTGCCTGCTCGCGTTCATCCTTGTTCAGCGGTCGGCCGAGAACCTCTTCGGCCTGCTTCACCTTCGATCCGAATTCATCGACGCTCATCTGGCTGTTGAACTTGGCGAGATCTTTGGTGTATTGAAGCTGGCGCTGCTCTCGACTTTGCGCAAACTCATCTTCGACGCCGAGTTTTCCGCGTTCGGCAGAGAGCGCCTGAGCTTGCTTCTCTTCCGGCGAATAGAAGTGCGGAGTGAACCCGGTGGGCGGTGGTGCCATGCCCTGGCCGGCGGACGAGGCGGCCTGCCGCTGTGGCGGAGGCGTAAGTTGAGGGCGAACCGCTGGAGTCGTGCTGACCGGCAAACCGACTGCGGCCGGCATCCCCGGCTGTGGAGCGGGCGCCGAAACTCCGGCCTGTGGGTTTACCGGCCCGGCGGATTGCGCTGGCTGTGGGGACGCTTGCCCCGGTGCCACCTGCGGCAATTGCGGCTGAGACTGCCCGCCGCCCATGTGGCCACTGAGCAGGCCGCCGATCTTGGATAGTAACCCGGGGGACTGGCTCTTCTTTCCGTTGCCGCCGCCGTGGATGACGTCTTCAATCTTCCCAAAAGCCGCCTGCTTGGTTGCGGGGTCGGCGTCGGGGGAATCGAGGATGAGTTGGTACATCTGCAACTCTTGCTGCTTTTGCTTCTGCTTTTCCTCGTAGTCGCGCTTCTCGTTGCCGATGACCGCTTGGCCGTAGCCCTGCACGAGTCCTGAGAGTATTCCGCCGTAGCCTGGCATTACGCGAAGATCCCCAATCCACTAGCGCCGGTACCGGTTGGTCCCGTGCCAGTTGAGGATCCGCCCAAGAGCGCGCCGAGTATCTGACCAAGAGCGGTGTTCTGCTGCTGCTGGTTCTCAGAATAGCCGATATCCTGTCCCCGCATACCGAGAAGTGAGGCCAAAGACTGCGCAAGTGCGCTCTGCCCGGTTCCCTGCTCTGCCGTCCCGGCGCCGGCTAGCCCGAGGGATGCGCCAGTCAGCGCAGAAGCCGCCGCCGGCTGGACGTTCTGGATCACCGAACCAACCGAACCCGCCTCCTGGCCCTGCAGGTTGGCGATGTTGCCAGACCGCTGGCCGCCCTGCGGTGCGTTATCGGTGAGGTTCTTGTAGGCGGTGTCGTACTGCGACATGATGCCGCTGGTGGTAGGCGCGATCGCCGCGGCCGTCGCCGTGGGGTCGCCAGACAGGAGTGCGGAGTAGTAATTGAGGGATGGCTGAAGGGCCGAAACCCCCTGCCCTTGCTGTGCCTGTCCGGTGCCGACGCTGGAGCCACCCACTCCGAGACTGGTGAGGGTGTTGTTGATCGGCTGATCGGTGCTGCTGTCGCCGGCTGTTTTAGCTGGACCGCCGCCGATGCTCATCAGCCCAGCGTTCTCGTGGCGCTGCTCACGGCGACGTATCCAGTCGGAGATCATTTGCCTTTCAGCATACCGCTACCGGCATGGTATCGTAAATCTGTAGTTTCGCCAGCAATGGCGTGGATTGAAACATTACCGGCATAGACAACGTTGGTAAGCTTGCTGATAATGGCGGCTAGTTACTTTATCGCTAGCCGCCAAACACGTTCTTCCATTGGCTCAAACCCCAAAGGCCCTGCAAGTTTTCCGACATTCGGAAGAGAGGTAATGAAGTAGACCGCGCTCCCCTCCGGCAGCCGGTCTTTGATCTTCAGAACCTCGTCCGCGACGATCGACGCGAGCCCGCGGAAGGTAACGGCGCCCTTCGATTCCGGCCTGATCCAGAGCGGCTCAGCGTGAAGTTGGATCTGTAGGCAGAGCAACCCGTGAATGCGACCGTCCTCATCTTCGGCGATCACCACCGTGGCGAGGTCGGCGGCAGGCATCGGCCATTCTTCCACCTCGAAGATCGGCTTCAGGCGGTACCATTCGTCTTTTTCAAGTTTGCGGTAGGTCATTGCTTTTTCTTTGGCAGAAAGTACTTCACAAGGGCAACAATTTGCTGCCAAAAAGTCGGTGCTCCCTGTTCAATCGGATTCGGATCAGGATTATCTGCCATAAATTCTCTTTCAGAAACTCGTGCTTGTCCCGCTGTGCCCCACTCTCACCCACAAATTCAGCTTGTAGCACACGTAGATGTTGCCGATGGTGTCGTATGCAATCGTGCCGGGAGTCCCGAGCGTGTTGAAGTGGGAGGGAAAGGTAGCTGTCGGCACCGGGATGGCCGCCACGGATGTTTGCAGGTTGGCGATGTTGGTCTGGTTTCCGTAGACGTACGTCAGAACCCGCTGAAAGATCGTCTGTAGCGGCAGAGTAATGCCGTTCGAAGCTGTCGGAAACCAGCGGGAAGGGGAGGCCATTAATTTGACTTCCCTATAATCACTACAGTCGAAGGACCATAGGGCATATAAGTATGCCAGTCATTCCAAGCTTCGTCTTCATTCGCAGCCAATACCGCCACGGTGCCGCGCGAGTCAAGGATGAAGTAGAGATGCAATTAATTCCTCGAAAACCACCAGCAGTAAGTCGCGCTATCGGTGTCGAACTGCACGATGAAGTATTTGCTGCCGTACCGCTCCAACTTGCATTGCGGATTTCCACACTTACATCTCTGGTCCCAGAAGGCCGGCGAGTACGGTTCAAGATGGATGGCGGAGGGCATCAGCAGCCGAGAACCTCAACTGACACCGTGGCACCAGGGGTGTCGGTGATGACATACACGTTCCCCCATCCGCAGTTTCCCTGGTCGCTCGCCCACCGCCTGGCAAGGCCATCGGCCGCCGACAGAACGAAGCCGTAGTCCGCCTCTGTTACCGCTCCGTCTCCGAAGTAGACCTTCGCCCCTCCGGACGAGGAGATCTGCACATTCACCTCGCGCGCCGACATCGGCGTGTTTGGTCGGCTAGCATTGACGAGCGCCCAGAGCTGGTAGCGCGTTGGGCTGGCTGCTGCGAGGGTGACGGTCGTCGCCACGTAAGGCCTCTGCGGAACTGGAAACGGTTGCGATGCCATATTTCTCCTATGTTATACGCCAGCAGGACATACCTGGGCGAAGCACGAAACAATTGCGAACGATCCGCTCGCATCGGTCACCTTCGCCGTCCAGTAGTACCGGCCAGGTGTGGTCAAGGTCCCTGCAATGACGCCTGTCGACGGCGTGAGCGTTGTGCCGGGAGGGATCGCGCCGCTCAGAATCGACCACGTGAACGGACTGACCCCACCCGTCTCTGTCATCGTCTGCGTGAACGATGAGCCCACCGTACTGCCAGTTGAACTCCCGCAACTCGCCGTGAATCTCGCAGTGATGATGATCGAGCAGGAGATCGGCGCCGCCACGTTGCCGACCGAATCGGTGGCGGTGAGCGAAAAAGTGAAGGTTCCAGTTGCCGTCGGGATGCCGGACAACACGCCAGTCGCCGGATTGAGCGTGAGCCCCGTCGGGAAACTCCCCGACGTAAGCGCCCAGGTGACCGCCCCCACCCCGCCGATCGATGTGAACGTGTGCGCATACGCCCCGCCCTCCGACCCGCTCTGAGGTGTGTTGCAAGAGGCGACGAAAAGGGTATCGGTGAACACTGCAAACCTAGTATAGTAATCCGGCGCGGTATTAATGAAGTCAAGAAACGAATATGCGATGCCGAGATTGCCATTTGCAAGTACGATCGCCATCGTCGAATAGATGATCCGATTGACCACCAGTCCTCCGACGGTCGCGAGCACCGCCACGGAAGCGCCGAACGTAGTATCCGCCGTGCCGCCCGTTGAATTACCCGTTCCGATGCCGACGTTGGTATTCCAGAGCCCGCTACCCGGGTTCGAGCCTTGCCCGATAATCGCCTGAAACTGATTATTCCAGAAGGTCGCGTCTACGGCGCCCTGAAACTGATCGACGCCCGCCGCCCAAGTGCGCGCCATCTTCGTCCATGATCCGCCCGCGAGCAACGAAGTCATTGTGATCTCGTAAGCCTTCGCGTCGGCCGTGCCAGAGACGTTGTATCCAAGGACGAGTAGGATGACTCCACTCGCCTGCAAGAGCGCACCCTGTACACCAGCGAACAAGTTCCCCTGTGAGAGCGGGATGGTAGCGTAAGCGGAGGGAGAAGCGTCGACGTTGGCGAGCGCGACGGTCGTGTCGTCGTGCTTCACGCAGAAGGTCGAGACGAATGGATTGCCGCCGCTGTTGCCGCCGCCCATATTGAGCACGAACGCCACGTTATCGCTCGAATCGATCACTGCCGCGCACGGCACGTTCAGGTTGGCGCTGGTGATGAGTGTCGCCGTGCCCCATGAGCCGCCCGAGTACACTGCCCAATAAGTCGCCGGGTAGTTAGCGGAGGACCCCACAGTTGAACCCACTGCCATCGCCACCACAATGTCGCCATTCGACCGCACCTTCACGATGCCGTAGAAGGTTAGATTCACGTTCGCTCCGAGTTCTGAATCGTAAACGATCATCGTCACCGCCGGGCCGCCGACAATCGTCGTCATCCAGGTATCGGTGAGGGTGTTGTATCGGGCGATGTTGACGGTCTGGTCGAGGCCGACGTATGCGATGTAAATGACGTGATTCGAGATTGCCGGCGGAGAGAAGGTGTTGAAGCAAATCGGAATCGGGTTGAGCCCGGCATCTTTTCCCTGGACGGTCCAGATCGTCTCGACCGGAGTGATGACCCCGTAGAGCGTCAACACCGATTCGTAAGTGCTCGGAGGGTAAATTGGAGACATCAGGTTGCCGGTTATAGACAACTCCCAAGCCGAACCTGTATGTTTGCTTGCAAGTACGATCGATCCGCCGTTCAATCCCTCATCGAATCCGACGTGGCTCCACGGCGCGGCCTCTTGTCCGTAGGCGAAGTACATGTCGTTCGGACTGATGCTCAGGCCGGCCAGTTGAGCGTTAAGGATGGCGACAACCGGAGGAGCAATCGAACTCGGCTGAAACACCGTGCCGAAGATCCCGTCTACCTGCAGCGTGACCACGAATTGCACGATGCTTTCAAGGAGCAAACTGATCTGAATAGTATCGTTGCCGCTCTCCGGGATTGTTCCCATGGCCAGTTGCCAAGGGATGTTCTGGTACGGCGGCCAGTCAATTCCAGGGGTTGGAAAATTAAAAAAGAGCTCGGTCTGAATGATAAAGTACGGCGGGATCGCGGGACTGCTATAAATCGCCTCGACGGTATTATAGACCTGCGGACGAAGAGACGACGTCGCATTCTGCTCCGCCCACGTGACACCGGCATTCGCCGACTTCATCATGTGGATACTGGCCGTCGTGATGTTGTTGTTGCCGGTGGCGGGGTCGGAGTAGTCGAGCGAAGGGATGTAGAGATTGTTGCCATCCGCGACGGGGCTGGCCGCGATCTGGCTGTTGGTTACTGGCGCGTCACTTAGGAGGGCGAAGGACATTATTCTCCAGCGACATCGTCTCTCATATCGCCGCTCCCACCTCAATCGAAGGTCCGCCGAAGGGCTTGACCACCGCGTACGGTTCGTTGCTGCCCCATGCTTTAAAACGCATCTCAGAGTCCTTTGCATACAGCCTGAATGGTGCCGATGAGGTCAGGCTGAATGCAACCAGCTTAGCCTTGGTAGCTGGTGGAATGAAGTACTGTTTTAGAAAAACCCCCGCCGTCGAAGGAATCGTGACCGTCTGAGTACCAGTGGTACCGTTTCCGAGGTCATAAGTCATCAGTAGCGTGACATCGGCGGTAGACTGCAGGGCAATATAGCCGTCGCGCTGGTGGAAGAATCCGCGCATCCCGAGCGAGGTCAACTGCGTCACGTAGTTGCCGGTGAGTTCCGGAGACGGCTCCCAGACCCACTTTGCGCTAAAGAAGCGCATCGCCGCCGCCGGCACGAGGTGAAGCTGGTGTTCGACGAAGGGCGTGAAAGAGTAGGGTTTCTCCTGCTTGCCGTTGTGTTGGACGGTGAGAGTGGTCTGAGTAACCCCGTCATCGGTCACCACTGCCACGGAGATGGCGTTGTTGTCGGTGTCGGCAGTGAGAACCAGGCCCTGATAGAATTTCTCGCCAGGGTAGCTCTGGTCGTTGAAATCAGGGATCAGCGGAGAATACTCTGGCCAGGGGTCGAAGATGAATTTGTAACGGAAGAGGGACCACGGCCCGCTCGGCACGAACCGCAAAAGGTGCGCCACGATGGGACTAAAGGCGTACGGCTTCTCGACGCGTCCGTTGTGCTGCACGGTGAGGTTGAAGCTGGTCGAACCGATCTCGGCATCCGACTGCACCGCCACAGTGATCGAGTTGTTTTGGGTGTCCGCTTCAATAACTACGCCGTACACGTATTTCGCCCCGACCAAGCCTGCGTTATCCCACTCCGATGTCGTCGCGGCATAGTCCGGATACGGATCGAAAGTCCAGACCTGTTTGAAGATCCGAATTGGTCCAGAGGGGATGAGTTGAATCTCGTCTGCGGTGAATGGCGTTACAGGGTAGGGAACTTCGGTTCGCCCGGTCTGGTTGATCGTTAGGTTCTGATTGAACACGCCGTCCGCCCAAATGGCGAGAGTGACGTTTGTGCCTGCGGTGTCGGCCTCGAGTAGTAACTGCCTAAAGTATTTTGCGCCCGGCTTCTCCTGATCGGTGATCGCCGTGTAGACAGGAGAAATATCTGGATAAGCATCTTTCGTCCAAACCTGCTTGAAGATCCGAATCGGACCTTGCGGAACAAGTTGGATTTCATTCGCGATGAAAGGCGTGAATGCAAACGGAGCTTCTTTTCTACCTGTGAGATTGACTGTAAGTGTTGCGACCGTAGAACCATCAGCTACCACCGCGAGCGAAACGCTATTCCCGCCCGTATCCGCTTCGAGCAATAGCCCTCTGAAATACTTCGCTCCTGGCTTCCCGTCGTCCTCGATCGCCGTATACGTAGGGGCGATATCAGGGTAATTGTCGAAAGTCCAGTTCTGTTTGAAAATTCTAATGGCGCCGGCGGGAATAAGTTGAATTTCATTAGCAAGGAACGGAGCGAAGCCGAACGGTGCTTCGCTCCGCCCTGTGAGGTTGACGCTGATTGTGTGGACGAGCGCGCCGTCCGCCCAGATGCCGACCGACACAGACGATCCGCCCGTGTCCGCTTCGAGTACGAGTTGCCGCACATACTTCGCCCCTGCTTTCTCCTGGTTTCCAATGGCGGTATAGGTCGCGGCAATGTCGGGGTAGACATCGAAGATCCAGTTTTGTCGAAAGATGCGCAGGTTGCCGAGCGGTACGAGTTGGATCTCATTGGCGACGAAAGGCGTTACCGGGTATGGAAATTCGCTACGCCCTGACTGGTTGACTGTGAACGTCGTGACAAGCGATCCGTCCGCATAGACCTGCAGGTCGACATTATTGCCCGCGCTATCGGCTTCGAGTAAAAGTTCACGAAAGTACTTTGCGCCCGATCGCCCTTGATCCGCTATCGCCGTGTAGACCGCAGCTAGGTCAGGGTAGTTGTCGTAAGTCCAATGTTGAGCAAAGATGCGAACGGCGCCAGACGGCACAAGTTGTATTTCGTTCGCGACAAACGGCGTAAGGGCGTACGGAAATTCGCTTCGCCCTGTGAGGTTGACCGTAATTGACTGGTTGTATGCGCCATCCGCCCAGATGTCTACATTGACCGATGCCCCGCTACTGTCGGCTTCGAGCAGGAGTTCTCGAACATACTTAGCGCCGGGCTTGCCTTGGTCTCCGATCGCCGTGTAGAGGGCGGTCGATTCAGCATACTCGTCAAAGATCCAACGAGCCGAGAAGAAGCGAATCGGCCCGTTGGGTATTAGCCTGACTTCGTGGCCGGTAAAGGGAGTGAATGCATACGGGAGTTCGGTACGACCGTTCAGAGTTACGGAGAGGGTTGCCTGCGTCGTTCCGTCATCCGTGACGACGTATAGGTTGATTGTTGCCCCGCCGGTGTCTGCACACATCACGAAGCCGCGGTAGTACTTGTCTCCGATGCGCCCTTGGTCGGAGAAGTCCGGAATGAGGGTTGCAAATTCCGGCCATGGGTCGAATATCCAGCGGAACTTGAACAGCGCCCAGGCTGAACCCGGGACGTAGCGCATCAGGTGCGCCACTATCGGCGCGAAGGAGTAGGTTTTCTCGCTACGGCCGTCATGGTTGGCGGTGAACGTGAACGGATTTAGACCGATTTCCGCATCGGACTGAACAGTCACCACCACGTCGTTGCCGTCCGTGTCGGCTTCGATCACCACGCCGTAGATGTATTTGGCACCGACGACATTGGCATTTTCGTACTCTGTCGTCGTTTCGGCAAAGTCCGGATAGGCGTCGAAGGTCCAGTTCTGTGAGAAAATGCGGCAGGGGCCGAGCGGGGCCAGTTGAATCTCGTTTGCGGTAAATGGCGCCACTGGATAGGGAAATTCAGATTTCCCGGTCAAGGCAACCGTGATGGTTTGCGCTAACACTCCATCGGCGTAGATTCTCAACCCCACTGACGCCCCGCCCGTGTCCCCCTCAAGTAGCAGTTGGCGGAAGTACTTGGCTCCCGGCTTGCCTTTGTCGTCGATTGCGGTATAAGTGGATGCCAGATCCGGGTACGGATCGAACATCCAATGCTCAGCGAAATTCCGGATCAAGCCGAGAGGGACGGTAGACACCTCCGCCGCGACGAAAGGCGCGAGTGGGTATGCTACTTCCGACTTCCCGTACTGATTGACGGTGATAGTCTGGTTCACTGCGCCGTCCGCGATGATCTGAACGGTGACGGGCGAGCCTTGAGTGTCCCCCTCTATAAGAATCTGGCGGAAGTACTTGGCGCCGGCCTTCGACTGGTCGGTGAGGTCTTTCTGCAACAGCGAGTACTCAGGGTAGTCGTCTTTCAGCCAGCGGACGGACTGCTCAAAAAACTCCCATTGGTTGACGTCGACAGGGAACAGGCGGATTTCGTGGGCGATGAACGGCGCGAAGGCGTAGGGTAGTTCGAGTTCGCCGGCGTGATTTACGCTCAAGCTCACGCCTGTATAAACCCCGTCCGCCCATATCTGTACGCTCCTGGTCGCCCCGAATGTATTGGCGCGGATAACGACACCATAGAACCGCTTCGCCCCAACGAAACCCTCGTCAGTGAAGTCGGATGGGCGAAGGTCGGTAACCTCCGCTTTCGCGTTCCACGTGAAACTCCAGCCGTAGAAAGAGATCTGCTGGCCGACGAACCAGTTCAGATATAAGCTGATGTTCCGGGAGTAGACAGCGTAGTTTTCCCCTGGATTAGAAGGGTCTAATACGTCAAGGATGAATTGTTCTCTGCCTGCAGGAGAAGTGAGGCTGTACGTTCCGACAATGGTTGAATTGAGGTTCGTTTTGACGAGGCACGTAACACCGCCGGCGGTCGAGGCGTCGATGTCGATCATAGCATCGCCGAATAGCTTGTCTGTCCGCGGGTCGCCGAGGTCGTAGCAGGGGGTCTGAAACTCGCAATTGAGCGTCCCGCCGAAGTCGGTATCGGATCCGCCCACGAGGCACAGATGCGCCGCAGTGCCGATGAACTCCTGATTTGCTCCCTGGCCCTCATCCTGGTAGCGGCAGTAGACCTGTTTTTCGGTCGATGAGCAGCAGTTTAAGGTGTCGTGCAGCCAGAAGTTCGCCACCATGTCGTAGAGCAGGGTGTGCGGGGTGCCGTCGATCCCTATGTAATCGAAGTAGAGAATCGAGTCGACGATGGTCAGCCGCAGGCTCTGCTCCTGCGTCATATCCGGCGCCGGGATGCCGTTGACCGTTTCCCCGTTGCCGCCCTGGCTGGAGAACAGCGGGCGGAGTTTGGCGTCGGTGATCGACACCGGCGGACCGCCCTGCGTCACGTAGATGCCGTCCTCGGAGAGGAAGAAGATGCCGGCCGGGCCGGACGTGATGGCCCACCTGGCGAAGAGTCCCTTGCCGTTCGGGATCTCCTGGGCGAGGAAGTTTCCGGAGTTCACGAGGTCCGGATAAATCTGGAACAAGCGCAGGTTCGAGAATACGAAGGGCGTGCCGTTCCACAGACAGCCGTTCTGTAGCGTCTCTGAGGCGCTGCAGATGTCGAGGCGGTTGTTCTCGGGGTTGGAGTCCGGGTTATTTCCCTTCGTCCAGTAGAGACTCCCTGGGCGCCGCGCATCGCCGCAACCGAAGATGGTCGCACCTGCGAACCCGCCGCCGTACGGACCCCAGAGGAACTCAAGCGGAGCAGATACGATTTCTGGCTGTATAACCTGAAAGGCAACACCCGTTGCGTTTGGCGGGGCGACACCGGTGTTGTCGTAGGCAGTGAGGCTCGTCGTGCTCGACGGCGGGCCGTACATGTTGTAGGGTTGCCCGTCGATAAAAATGACAGTGTTCCCCGGCCAGTTCGTATTGAACGGGTCTCCGCTGGCGTTAGTGACCACGCCGCTCGCCACATCGCAGGTTCCATTGTGGGTGTAGTCGACGGAGACAAACGGCACGAAATTGTCCGTTTGCATAAGGAGCGCCGTCTCGATCGACAGGTCGGAGTTATTGTCAAGAAAGACCGTGGTGGTCGATGGGATCGTGCCGACGAGCCGGAAAGTGAAGATCGAGCCACCCATGCGCCAGATGCGCGCGGTATCCACCTGAACATCCGCGCCGGCAAAGGAAACCGTCACCGTCACCGACTGATTGACAGGGGAAACCGCGTTGACGGGGAGGATGATGGGCGAAGGATTACTCTCGGCTCCGGTATCGGAGTTGTAGTAGGTGTAGGCATAAACATACGGCGTACCAGTG
>Ga0182018_10003084_pt1 | contig 15530 bp, 13 predicted proteins | sample 812P2MmetaG_FD_120490 | JGI IMG/M metagenome (GOLD analysis project Ga0182018, IMG submission 120490) | Permafrost microbial communities from Stordalen Mire, Sweden - 812P2M metaG | ecosystem: Environmental > Terrestrial > Soil > Wetlands > Permafrost | place: Sweden: Stordalen | collected...
CCCCACCGCCGCGGAGGCCACCGCGCGCCCGCGCGAAACCTGCACATCCAGGCGCGGGCGCTCAGCCTGGCGATTCAAGCTCTCCAGCATGGCATGCTTTAGCCCTTCCATGCCGTGCGCCGCCAGGATCGACTTGAAGTATTTGCGGTCGCGCTGGGCTTGCATCTCCCAGGCAGTCATCGTACGGCGGGAATCCAGCCGGTTCGGGCCGTAAAACGAATAGTCCTGGAAGAGCACGCCGTCCAGGTTCACCTGCACCAGCGGACCGCTGGCTATCTGCGCCGGCCGCAACAGCCGCAGGTTGATGCGCACTGGGAAATTCTGACTGGGAGGTACGTCCAAGCTGGGGACCGACACGGAAGCCTTGCCGCCCGGCGTCACTTCCTGCGCGGCTACCAGTAGCGTAACGCCGCGCACCCGATTGGGACTGGAGTTGTGCAGAGTGAGGGTCACATCCAGATCCAACACCACCGCGCTGCCGCGCTGGCTGACGTGCGACTCACCCAGGTTCTCCGAGATCAGCGTCAGCGGCGAATCCGGCGGCAGGTTGATCTTCACCGAGTTGTCGAGCGGCGTCTCCTGCGCGCACAGCGCACTGACACCCGCCACCAATAAAATCGCAAATTTACTGGACATACAAGTTATTAATCGTTACGTTGCCCGTGTCGGAATCCACATAGCCGGCCCGCATGGATCCTTGCGCGCCCGCCGAATACGTCACGTCGCCGGAGCGCACATGCAGCAGGCTCAAAGTCTGCCCGCCCTGATTCAATTCGATGCCGTTGGCGGTGGCGCGCAAGACGGCGCTTTCGCCGCCCCCCGCGAGCTGCGGCGTCGGATTGGGCCGCTGCAGGAACAAGCCCGCCGTGATCAGCGCCATAACACTGGCGCAAGCCGTCAGCATGCGCGTGCCGGACAGAAGCCCAAACGGGATCAGTGGTCCCGCGGTCCGCTCGCCGCGCACGCATTCGCCGGCCGCCAGGCCCAGCCGGATGTTGGCTTTCATCTCCGCGGCCAGCCGGTTCCAGGAAGTGGCCGGCAATTCATCCAGCGCGACCAGATTTTCGCGCGCCGATGCGAACGCCTGGACCTCGCCGTGGCACTCGCGGCAACGGTCCAGGTGACGCTCCGTGCGCCGGCGAGTGAACCAACCGAGGTCCTGGCCGGCGTAAAGAGCCAGAATGGACTGATTCGGATGCGTCATGGCTTCCTCTTTCCTATATACTTGCGCAACTTAATGCGCGCGTTGGCAATGTGCGACCGCACGGTGGCCTTGGAACAATCCAGCCTGCGCGCCACTTCTTCGGCCGGCAGGCCCTCCACATCGCGCAGCATTAGCGCCGCCCGCTCGCGCGCGGTCAACAGGCGCAAGCCGCCTTCCAGATAGTCGCGCTGCTCGGAGCGCAACAGGATATCCTCCGGACTCTCGTCGTGGCTTTCCGGCGCGGCGTCGAGTTCGCAATAGGACACCCGCCCGCTACGCCGCAGGAAATCGATGGCCGTATTGGTCGCAATGCGCGAAAGCCAATGCGCCGCCTTTTGGCCGTCCTTGAGCTGCTCCTGCCGCTGTAGCGCTTTAATGAAGGCCTCCTGGGTGAGGTCCTGGGCGTCGGCCACGTTGCCCACGATGCGGTAGATTTGCACGAAAATCCGGCGTAAGTTATCGGAAACAAACCTGTTCTGCGCCTCCAGGAGTTCCAGGCCGGGATCGACGACTTCGCTCATCAGGGCGTAAATTGCGGCTTCCACGGTCCTGTAAGTGTGACGTGGAAACACTCTAAAACGTGGAAACAAAGCTGGTAGGCCATACCTACCCCGCTATGCTGTAATTCTATCCCAGCAGAGCCGCGCGGCGGGGCCGTACTACAATATTGCCGTATGGACCGGATGGAGGCACGCCACGATCGCCAGGGAGGGGCGGCAGCCGGACGACGACCCAGGTGATCGAATGGACGGAACGCGCCTATGGTCTGTGGGCGGAACGGGACCGACGCTGGATGCCCTTTGAAGACCGCGTGCGCAAACTGGAAAACGGTGGAGCGCGATAGGCTGATGTTTTTGCCGCATTGGTATAGTGAAAGAGTGCGTTAGCTAGGCGCTCGAATCCAGTATGAGACCTGTAGCCGTAATCGGCATTGGGAAGACGCCATTTGGAGCGTTTCCCGGCCGCGACCTCCGTTCGCTCGCGGTGGAAGCCGGTGAAAAATGCCTCAAGAACGGGCACACTGCTCCCTCGCAAGTAGATGCGTTTTTCCTCGGCAACTTCGCTGGTCCTTCGTTCACGGGCCAGAATCATCTGGCGCCCTACATCTCCACCGAACTCGGCATACAGGGCGTACCGGCCACGCGCGTGGAGGCGGCCTGCGCCTCGAGCGGCTCGGCCTTCTTTCACGCCTATACCGGCGTCGCCAGCGGCGTGTACGATCTGGTGCTGGTGGTGGGGGTCGAGAAGATGACTTCGCAGCCCACGCCCAGGGTGACTGAGATCCTGGCGGGCGCCGGCGACTGCGCGGGCGAAATCAAGGCTGGTTCCACGTTCGCTTCGCTGTTCGCCATGATCGCGCGCCGCCACATGTACCAGTTCGGCACCACGCGCGAACACTTGGCCGCCGTGGCCGTGAAGAACCACGCCAACGGCGCGTTGAATCCCGATGCGCAGATGCGCAAGGTCATCACCATGGAGCAGGCCATGGCCGGCAAGCCCATCGCCGATCCGCTGAATCTTTACGATTGCTCGCTGATCAGCGACGGCGCGGCCGCGGTGTTGCTGGCGCCCGCCGAGCGCGCCGCCGAGTTCACCGATAAGCCGGTGCGCGTGCTGGGCATCGCACAGGCGTCCGACTTCGTGGCGCTCGATCAAAAGCCGGACATCACCACGTTCGCGGCGGTGCGCCTCGCCTCCGGGAAGGCTTATCGCATGGCCGGCGTGGGGCCGGCCGATATCCAACTCGCCGAGTTGCACGACTGCTTCACCATCGCCGAGATCATCGCCATCGAAGATCTGGGATTCGCGGCGCGTGGTGAAGGCGGCCCCTTCACACTGGCAGGTCACACGGCGCGCACCGGCGACAAGCCGATCAATACCAGCGGCGGCCTGAAGTCCAAAGGGCATCCGGTGGGCGCGACTGGCGCGGCGCAGATCTGCGACCTGGTGCTGCAAATGCGCTGCGAAGCGGGCGACCGACAGGTGCCGCGGCATTCGCTCGCACTGGCGCAGAACCTGGGCGGCTCGGGCGCAACTTGCGTGGTGACCATTCTGGGCCAAGTATGAGTAATGCTATGAGCAATGCCATGAACGGCCAAACTGGAACGATTTATACCGAAACCGTGATCTACTCCACGACGGAGGCGTTCGCCGCGGACGTGCCCTACCAGACGGCCATCGTGGCGCTGGATGCGGGCGGGCGTGTGACGGGGCGGATCATTAGCGAGCATGGCGAGCGCGTGCGCATAGACGACCGCGTGTCGCGCGTGGAATTCCGCGATGGCGTGCCGTTTTTCAGGAAGATCGCATGAAGCTAGCCGAGCGGATGAATCGCATCGCGGTGGAATCCGCGTTCGAGGTGCTGTTGCGGGCGCGGGCGCTGGAAGCCAAAGGGCGCAGCATCATACACCTGGAGATCGGCGAGCCCGACTTTCCGACGCCGGCGCACATCGTGGAGGCTGCCAAGCGCGCGCTCGACGAGGGTTGGACGCACTATGGTCCAACGCAGGGCTTCCCCGAGCTGCGCGAAGCGGTCGCGGAAGACGTTTCGCGGCGGCGCGGTATCCGTGTGGGCCCGGAGCACGTGTCCATCGTGCCGGGCGGCAAGCCCATGATCTTCTTCCTTATGCTGGCGCTGCTTGAGCCGGGTGACGAGGCGATCTACCCGAATCCGGGATTCCCAATTTACGAATCGATGATCCGGACGCTGGGCGCCACGCCGGTCCCCATACCGCTGGTCGAAAGCCGGGGATTCTCGTTCGACCTGAACCTGCTGCGCGACAAGCTTAGCGGCCGGACCAAAATGCTGGTGCTGAATTCGCCGCAGAACCCCACCGGCGGAGTAATCCCGGAGGAGGACATCCGCGCTATTGCGGACATGGTGCGGGACCGCGATCTAGTCGTGCTGTCCGATGAAATCTACTCGCGGATTTATTACGAAGACGCGCCGGTTTCGATCGCCAGCTATCCGGGCATGCTGGAAAAGACCATGATTCTGGACGGCTTCTCGAAGACCTATGCGATGACCGGATGGCGCATGGGCTACGGCGTAATGCCCGCCTGGCTGGTGGAAGCCGTCAACAAGCTGATGGTGAACTCGTGTTCGTGCGTGGCAAGTTTCACGCAGCGGGCAGGGATCGCGGCTTTGCGCGGCCCGCAGGAGCCGGTGGACGCCATGATCGCGGAGTTCCGGCGGCGGCGCGATGCCTTTTGCCAGGGCCTGAACCGGATTCCGGGTTTCCGTTGCACTGTTCCAGGGGGCGCGTTTTACGCCTACGCCAACGTGGAGGGGACTGGCATTTCGTCGAAAGAGCTGGCCGATCTTCTGCTGGAAGAGGCCGGCGTGGCGGGTTTGAATGGCGGGGCGTTCGGGGAATACGGCCAAGGGTATATTCGATTCAGCTATGCCAATTCGCTGGAGAATCTGATGGAGGCCGTGGCGCGCATCGAGAAGGTTGCGGTGCGGTGGGCGGCAGTTGCGGCGCGGGGGTAGGCGGGATCGAGGTGATAGACTAAGGATCAAGGCCGCTATTCCCAGGATCGCCGGCTTCCTTACCTGCTTCGTCAAATAGAAAATCGGGTCTACCTGCAAGCGGAATCTCGATCCAACTGCCGTCCCACCGCGCCTGTTCTCCCGACGCCCGATCGCCTTCACAGGGTGACCTCATCGGCGCACTCGATGTCGCTGCCTACCGGGACATATCTCCGCCCCAAAACGCGAGCCGCGTTTTCCCACCCAACCCCAAGAAAATCGCCAGCTACCCATACGCGCGCCCCCAGCCGCCCCCGGCACAGTACACTGTAAGTCTGATGGACCGCATCGGACGCTACAAGATCGTGCGCGAACTGGGCCGCGGCGCCATGGGTGTCGTCTACCTGGCCACCGATCCCACCATCGGCCGTTCCGTCGCCATCAAGACCATCCGCCTCGGCGAAGTCACCAACGCTGAGGAGCGCGCCCGGCTGCGCGAGCGCCTCTTCCGCGAAGCCCGCTCGGCCGGCGTGCTCTCCCACCCGGGCATCGTCACTATCTACGACATGGAGGCGCAGGACGACGTCGCCTACATCGCCATGGAGTACGTCAACGGCCCCACCCTCGACCAGCTTATTTCCGGCCAGCCGCTCCCCGCCGACCGCATGTTCAGCATCCTCGGCCAAGCCGCGGTGGCCCTCGATTACGCCCACCAGAAGGGCATCGTGCATCGCGACATCAAGCCCGCCAACATCATGGTCACCGAGGACGGCTTGTCCAAGATCACCGACTTCGGCATCGCCAAAATCAGCACCAATGACCAGTTCACCATGACCGGCGCCATCGTGGGCACGCCGCATTACATGGCGCCCGAGCAGGTGCAGGGACTGGCCGTCGACGGCCGCGCCGATCAGTTCTCACTCGCGGTAATCACGTTCGAAATGCTCACCGGCGAGAAGCCCTTCACCGGCGAGCAGCTCACCACCGTGGTCTACAAGATCGTGGCCGAGGAGCCTGTTCTGGCCCACCGCCTGAATTCCACACTCAATCAGCAGATTACCAACGTGCTGCGCCGCGCACTAGCCAAGAAGCCCGATGCGCGCTACCCCAACTGTGAGAAATTCGTCGATGCGCTGGAAGCGGCCTGCGCGGCTGCCAAGGGCTGGAAGCCGTTGCCGCGCGGCGGCGGCCTCAACCTGCCTACCGCTGTGGAGGCGCGCCGTCCCGCTAGTGTCTCGCTGTCCCGCGGCACTGAGGAAACCAAGCCCAGCGGACGCCGCAAGATGGGAATCCTGCCGGTGCTTTTCGCGATCGTGGTCGCGGCCGGCTTGGTGGTGTTGATCGCCTGGCAGGCCGCACCGTGGCTCACGGATTCCAGCCCCAAGACGCCCGTAACGCAAGCCCAGCCGCCCGCGCCGCAGCCTGCATCGCCTCCCGCGCCGGCGCCCGAGGACAAGAAACCCAGCGCCATGCCGCCCCCGGAAGCCGATCAGGCCGAAGCCCAGACCGGCGCTAACAAAGAAGCTAGGAACGCCGCCAGGACCGAAGCTCAGACCGAAGCCGACGGCGCCACGCCTGAGCGCGGTCCCATTCCGGCGCCTGTCGCAGCGGACCAGCATGCCCGTCTCGCGTCCCGCCAGTCTGCGCCCGACTTGTCATCCAGCCCATATCTGAAGATTTCCGTGGCCAGCATCCCTCCCGACGCCACGGCCATGCTGGACGATCGTCCCGATAGCGCCTGCACCACGCCTTGCGCGCTGGACGCCACTTCTGGACAGCACATGGTCAGCATCAGCCGCCCTGGCTACCAAACCGAGCATCGCCCCGTCACCGTCGCCAATACGGCCGTGCAACTCCCCACCGTCGCCTTGCGCGTGCCCGGCGGCGTCCTGATGCTGACCAGCAGCCCCGCCGGCGCGCGCATCCTCGTAAATGGTACGCCATCGGACCGAACCACCCCAGCGAAGCTGGAACTGCGGCCAGGCAAATACAACATAGCGATTGAGAAAGATGGCAGGCGCTCCTCCAAAGAGGTGGAGATACAGAACGGGATCACCAGCTTCGAAAAGATCGTCCTGGATCGGTGAACATGGCTCACGCTTGCTCGCCTACTGCCGCTCGCTGTCCAGCATCCGCATCTGGCGCTCGTCATACCGTGTCCCCGCGACAGCCGATGCAGGGATGCTCTCCTCGATGCGCGCCAGTTCGTTGGCGGCAAGCTTCACCCGCAATGGCGCCAACGATTCGGAAAGCTGCGTCCGCGTTCGTGCGCCGATCACCGGAACGATACGCCGTCCCTTAGCTACTTTCCGGCGCAAAATTCCAAACCTGGAGGAAGTGGGTCCCCATGTGAGCGCAGGAGCAATGCAGGCTTGGCCGAATAGAGGATGGGTTCGGAGGGGCGTTTCGGGTGGCTGATGAGGAGTCTTGGGGGGAGTGGAGGTTTGCGGCCATGTGATCGCCGATGTGGATTATGTTATCCGCAATGACGCCTAAGCCAACCCACCGCTTCATTCCGCAAAGCCCTTTGTAGCGGGATCGCTGCAGCCCATGTCGGCGTTTGAGGACGCTGATGCGGCCTTCGCAGCCTGTACGCCATCTCTGAAGTTTCTTAAACCACCGCTGCTTTTGTTTCTCTTTGCGCTGTTTGCCAGGGGTCCCGCTGGCGGGGATAGAGACGCGCTTCACCCCCATCCGCTCGGCAGACGCTTCGTTAGCGGCAGAAAAAAATCCGGGATCGGCCGCAATCGCTCTCGGCGCGCAGCCGAACTGCTGCACGTGTTGCTGCAACGAGGGAAGCAATAAGGTCGAGTCGGCTGGTCGCTTCGCCAGAACTTCGTAGTGCGTGATGAGTCGATTCTCCACCTCTTGGACCTTGACAAGTTTGCCGAATTCATTGGGCCTTTTGGCGTTGCCTTTGCGGATGACCTCGGTCTCCGGCTCGAAGACGCTGAGCAGTTTGCCCTCGGCCCGGGTATTGCCCTGCAGCACCCGCTGGCGGCCTAGCTCATAACCTGTCGCACGCGGGGAATCATTGCATCCAGTTGGCGCTTGGCTTTTCTCAGTAGCTTGCGGTTGCCCTTCTTAACGCCCTCGGCAATCTCTTGAGAGAGCTTCCTGGCCTGCCCTACGACCCGGCTCGCGGCCTGCAACAGGGCGACGTAAGCCTGCTTGAGCTTCTGTTTGCCACTCTCCGTTTTGTTGCGGCTGGCGCGGGCGATGGCCAGAACGCGCAGCTTGACCGAACGCGTCCGGTCGCGCAACTTAGTTCCTACTTGACCAGCCAACTCGCCAACCTTCTTCATGACGCGCGTCAGGACCCGCACGCCATCACCCAGCAAACTGCTGTCGGTCGGGTAGTGGATGTTGGTTTCGACTACCGTGGTATCCACTCGCAGCTTGCGGCCACGAGCCACTTTCTTTTCGCGCGATCTCCACGATGCGCTGGTGGACCTTTTCCACAGCTGCAGAACCCAGTTGACGAGCCAGCCGCCCCATGGTCTTGTCATCTGGAACTTTGCCGCCACCAAATGCGCGTGAACTCGCGAGACACCAGGTTGGCGCGTACCTCGCGCGTCAGATCCTCGAAGCTCCAGTCGCGAAAGTGCTTCAGCAGCATCATGCGCAGGATGATCTCGGCGGTGGTGCCCGGGCGCCCACGGGTCTTGCTCTTCTTGCAGCGCTTGGCGAGTTCCTGCTGGATGATCAACAGCAACGTCTCGTCCTCCAGCGCCTGATCGGCATGCCGCATCCAGGGTTCCCACAAGTCGCCCACGGCCTCAGAGATGAGGCCATCGGCAAAGCTGCGCTGCCGGCGGTGAGTAGCGATCATGACTTTTGCCCCTTCAGCTTGGACGCGTTGCGTTCCAGTCGTAACAGCAACTGATTGAGCTCACTGATCCCTTCGATGGTTTCCTTGAGCTGACGGTAACGCTCCAGCGCCTCCCGCACCTGAGGGACCTGTTCGGGGCGCAGGCTGATCTGGCGCGTCTTGCCGCCAGGATAGCCGACGTTGAGCACCCAAAGCGGATGACCCTCGCCGCGAGCGCATTTGGCGCAGCCATTGGAATGGTGGATGGAGCGCTCAAACAGGGAACCGCGGAGGACGTCCCTGACGTGGGAGAGGCTGGCCGCCAAACGGTCTCGTTTGTGAATGGCCTGCGCTCGCGTCATCACTACTGATGATACAACAATGATATTGATGTGTCAAACATTTTTTAAAGAAAATGTTGTGTCCAGGCTGGGCGTCCGCGTCACTGCCCGTCAACGGTCAACCGGATTTGTTCATCGGCGCACGACAGCGCGGTTCGACTCGATGAAAACACGGGGATTGGCCGCCGAATTTTGCGCCGGGAAGTAGCTAGCTAGATCTCGACCGGCCGCGGGGTACGACAAATTGGAACAAAGCTATGTATGTGACAAAACAGACCGCATAGGGCCTTCTTTTCTCATCACTAAGAACCGTTGGCCATTTTTTATTCGTGCTGCGCCATGTCCTCGAAACCCGCGGCCAATACAAGCTAGCGGAACTCGACAGGATGCGGTTCGCAGGCTCCCTCGCACGCAATTGAACGAATGCTAGAATGCGCAAAGCGGGGAAATCCTCGCTCGCCGATGCTGGCCGTCTCCGACGCCTATGGCAATCGCATCTTCGCCTGCTCTCGCAAGCACGCCTGTCCGCAAGCCACGCCGCATCGCCCTCACGCTGTTGATCGCATGTCTGGGCCTGTTCGGCCTGGATGCGTTCCTGTTTCGTACGCGCCTCTACATGTCGATCCTGGAACCGGATTCTTCCGCTGGACTTCTCGAATTGATCCTTAGGCGGGAAAAGGAGGCACAGAACAAAGCCGGCGATAATCTGGTCGTGACTCTCGGCAATTCGCGCATGGGCTACGTGCCAAAAGGAGTGGATCTGCGGCCGCGCCAGACGGGCTATGCCGTCCGGACCGCCGGCGTGGCCGGTAGCGATCCGCGAACCTGGTATTACCTGCTGCGCGACCTGGATCCCACGGCGCGCCGTTATCGCGCGATTGTGTTCGGGGTCGACGACTATGACGACGAGGACCACTTATTCAACCCGGACGACGATATTCGCGCCCTGCACTATTGCATTGCCCGGCTTCGGTTGAGCGACGCCATCGAGTTCGCCCGATCGTTTCATAGCCGCGAGGTCCAATGGGAAGCATTTCGCAGCACGGTGCTGAAGGGGATCCCGCTCCAGAGCGACATTCAGGCGTTTCTTTCGCATCCGCGGAAGCGGATAGAGGATGTTCAGCTCTATCATCGCGGCTTTGCCGAGTGGACCTACAACTTTGTGGAGTCATCTCGTAGTATGGTGGGCCTGCAGATCGATTGGTCCACACTTACGGCGATGTATCCTGCCGGACTGACCAAGGAGCAGAAGGACACGGTGCGTGCCTTTCTGTTGCACGAGGTCGATCCGCAGACCGGACGCTTGGCCCAGTTCCTTGGCACATGGCTGGGGCGCACCGCCGATCGCTATCGCGGGACACCCACCAAAATCGTCTTCTTCCGATTGCCGCGCGGCCCGATACCGCGTCCGGATTACTTGGTCAAGAAACGCAGCAGCTCCATCCGGGAGTTGGCGTCCCGCTCCAATGTGATCCTGGCGAACGAACACCTATTCGATAGTCTGGAGCATCCCGAATTCTTCAAGGACGCTATGCACATGAACCGGGATGGAGTGGAAAGATTTTCAGCGATGCTCGCGGACGAAGTTGCCCGCATACTGGGCCCACCGGATGCGCGGGCCGCCAGATGACTTGACCCATGCTGTTCAACACCGCACATTTCTTTTTGTTCCTGGCCGTGGTGCTGGCGCTGTTCTACACAAGCCCGCGCGCCCTAGGCAAGTATATCCTGCTAGCCGCCAGTTATTTTTTTTACGGAAGCTGGAACTACAGATTCATTCCGTTGTTGTTGACTTTGACCGTAATCGATTACACTGCCGCTATCTGGCTGGAGAAGGTCCCCCCGGGACCGCGCAGGAAAGCGGTCCTGATCCTGAGCCTGTGCGCGAACCTCGGTTTTCTAGGCTTCTTCAAGTTCTACGATTTTCTGGGGAGCAATCTGGCATGGGTACTGGACAAGCCCGCCAACGCGTTCTTTCTGAATATCGTGCTTCCCCTGGGCATCAGCTTCCATACCTTTCAAAGTATGTCGTACGTTATCGATGTGTATCGCGGCGAGCAGCAGGCCGTGCGCAATCCCATCGACTATGCGCTGTTCATCTGCTTCTTTCCGCAACTGGTGGCGGGGCCCATCGTTCGCGCGCGCAATTTCTTTCACGATCTTCTCCATTGGGAGCCGCCCTCATCCGAGGATGTCTCGCGCGGAATCCTGCTCATGGCCCTCGGCCTCACCAAGAAGATGGCGTTTGCCGATCAGTTCGCCAAAGTGGCCAACGAATATTTCAAGAACGTGTCCGGAAATCCGGGCATGCTGACCGCCTGGAGCGGAGTAGTGGCGTTCGGCATGCAGATCTACTTCGATTTTTCGGGCTACACGGACATGGCCATCGGCATGGCGAAGCTGCTGGGCTTCCACTTCCCCGTGAACTTCCGGCGGCCGTATCTGGCCGCCAGCATCACTGACTTTTGGCGCCGCTGGCACATCTCGCTATCCACCTGGCTGCGCGACTATCTGTACATCTCATTGGGCGGCAATCGGCGGGGACGCTGGATGACCTACCGGAATTTGATGCTCACTATGCTGCTCGGCGGGCTCTGGCACGGCGCGAGTTGGAACTTCGTAATCTGGGGAGGCTATCATGGCGCGTTGCTCAGCCTGGAGCGCGTCTTTCGCGGCAACCGGCCGATCCGGGAGGATTGGAATTGGCTCTATCCGCTGAAGGCGCTCGTCACTTTCGCGCTGGTCATGATCGGTTGGGTTTTCTTCCGCGCGGCCGATCTTCCACAGAGTCTGCAGGTCCTCCACCAGATGTTCCGGACGTCGCGGCATGCGCGTGGACACCTGCTGCTGGCCCCTTGGCACATCGAGTTGATGCTGATAGCGTCGCTGCTGGCGCTGGCGGAGGAGAAGTTCGAGTGGTTCGAGCGTCTGCTAAAGGCGCCCATGCTGGCCTACGCTTCCGCGCTTGCTCTGATGTTCTTTTGTATCGAAGTTTTTGGCGTCATCGACGCTTCGATTCCATTCGTGTACTTCCAGTTTTGATGTCGTACGGTTAGTGAAATTTGATGTCTGAGGAGGGAGTATCTCCGATCTTCATGCCGCCGCCCCTAACAGTTTCCCACTTCCAATAAGACAGAGGGAACTTCGCGGGGAATTCTTTCGCTGCATACTCGAATCGGATGAGTCTGCTTCCGGGATACTCCACTAAGATCTGGCCCGCAAACGCCGGCCGATATGTTTGGTATCCGGATGGGACGCTGAAACATCCACAAGGCGAAGTCATCCGCTACGCCAGCGGATGCTTGCCGCCTACTTCCAGAGGTCCGGGGCCCTTCGTTTGCTGCATTATAGTACAATCCCCTTCATGAGAATCACGGCCATCGACACCTACATCGCCGGCAATCCCTGGAAGAACTGGGTATTCGCCAAGGTGTCCACGGACGAAGGCGTTTACGGTGTCGGCGAAGGCACGGTGAACTGTTTTGGCAAGACCGTGGAGACTGCCATCCACGAGTTGAAGCCGCTGGTGATCGGGATGGACCCGTTCCAGGTGGAGATTATTTCGCAGCGATTGGTACGCGATGTGTACACGGAAGGCGCGCAGATCCACATGTGCGCGGTGGCGGCCATCGAGATCGCGCTTTGGGACATCATCGGCAAGGCCTGCAATCAGCCCATCTACAACCTGTGGGGCGGGCAGTGCCATGAGAAACTGCGCGCGTACGCCAATGGCTGGTATCGCGGCCCGCGCACGCCGGACAGCTTTGCCGCCAAGGCAAAACTGGTGGCCGCGCGCGGCTACACGGCGCTAAAGTTCGATCCGTTTGGCTCAAGCTGGCGATATCTTTCGCGGTACGATTTCGATCTGGCGGTGGATATCATCCGGGCGGTGCGCGATGCCGTGGGGTCGCCGGTGGACCTGCTGATTGAAGGGCACTGCCGCTTCAACGTGGCGACTGCCGTGGAGTTCGCCGAAGCCATCCATCAATTTCGGCCCACGTGGTTCGAAGAGCCGGTGCCGCACACCAATATTCCAGCCATGGTGGAAGTGGCGCGCCGCAGTCCGGTGCCCATCGCGACCGGCGAGAGCCTGTCGACCAAGCAGCAGTTCGCGGAGTTGCTCAAGCACGAGGTCGTGAATATCCTGCAGCCGGAGCCGCTGAACCTGGGGGGGCTGTTCGCCGCGCGCAAGATCGCGGATATGGTGGACGCGCATTTTGGCGTCATCGCGCCGCACAGCGCGCAGGGGCCGGTTTGCTCGGCGGCGTGCGTGCAGCTCAACGCCTCCATTCCCAACTTCTTCATTCATGAATTGTTCGACGAGTTCAACGAACCGTGGGAGCAAGAGATTGTGACGCATCCCGTGCATCAGGTCAACGGATACATCGAGGTATCCGACCGACCGGGGCTGGGTATCGATCTGAACATCGAAGAGATCCTGAAGCATCCGTATCAACAAGAGAACTACCTGCCGCTGTTCAAGCCTGGGTGGGAGAAGCGGGAGCGGCAAGTGCAAGCCGCGCCGGGCATAGGCGAGTGAAATGCGGGCAGGTCCGGCAGTGCTCACCCTCGTGCAGCGGAAAATTCAGCCGTTCCTGGGCTTCGCGGAATTCGCGCACGGCCGCTTCGGGAGCGTCGAATAAGGATGGCCGCAGATCCACGGGCACGGCGGTGTTCGGCCGCAGGAAATAGACGTACGCTTCATCCGGCGCGCGGCCGTTGAGCCGCTCCAGCGCCAGCGCGTACAGGCGCAACTGCAGCGTGTATTGTTCCGCGCGGGCCGGCGCATCCGCCGCGCCGATCCGATCGGTCTTGTAATCCACCAGCACGGTTTTGCCGCGGTCTTCAAACCACAAATCGACCTGGCCGCGCAGCACCAGATTCTCCACCTCCATGAGGAAATCGAATTCGCGCTCGGTGGTGGCCGCCCCGGCGGCGCGCCGCCCTAAAGGGCTCCTTCGAAACATATCCGCCAGCTTGACTGCTTCAGGATCGGGCGACTGGACGACGACGTCCGCCAGCAGCGCATGCACCTGTTTGCCAAACTCGCTGGCACTCAGATCGGAGCTGGAGTCCGCAGCTTCGGTGGCGTGCGGCCTGGCCTCGAATCCCAGATACCGCGAAAGGTAGTAACGCCGCGGGCAATCGGCAAACATGGCGATGGAGGTCACATTAGCTTGCGAGTCGTGCTGCTCGGTCAGGGCCGGCCGCTGCAGCAACTGCACGGAGACAGCCGGCTCATCGCGTTCGCGCGGCACTGGCCGTTGGGGTGGTTCTTTGACATAGCGCACTCCCAGGCGCTCCGCCACTGTGGCCGCCCAGTTCTGCGGCTTCTTTCCATTCGTCGAGAACGACAGCACCAGGTGCTCTTCGGCGCGGGTCATCGCGACGTAGAGCAACCGGTTGCCCTCTTCCTTTTCGCGCTGCTTGAGCTCCTGCCGGATAGCGTGCTGGAACACATCGTCTTTGGCATTGTCTTTATCGGGGCTCCCCAACGGATGATGCCAGCGCGCGCCCAGACCGATGCGCGGCGAAAACGAAATCGCTCCGGGCTTCGAGTCGATGCCCTTGTGCAGCGCTGCCAGAAACACCACCGGAAACTCCAGCCCCTTGGCGGCGTGTACGGTCATGATCTTCACCGCGTTGGCCGAATCTTCCGGCGGAGCGTCGGGCTCGCGCGGCTTGGATTCCCTCAGGATCTCGATTTCCTCCACGAATTCCGCGAGCGTTTGCCGCACGCTTGCCGCCCGCGCCTGCGCCAGGAATTTTTCGATATTTGCCGCGCCGCGCGTCCCCGTGGGGCACTCATAGCCGCACTCGTCCATACCGCGCAGCAGCAACTGGTCGATTGGCGTGTAGTCCCGCGTCGCGCGCCAGCGCGCCAACCGATCGCGAAAGTTTGCGAGCTTCTGGGCGTCGCCCGGCGCAAAGCTCGCCAGCTTATCGGGCGCGAGACGTTCCACCGCGCTGCCAATATTCCCCAGACCCTTCAGGTGCAAGAGAGCTTCGTCGGACGCCTGCACGAACGGCGAGCGCAGCACCGCCGCCATGCTAATCTCATCCCGTGGATTCGCCAACACGCGCAGCAGATGCATCAGGTCCACGACTTCGCGCGTCTCGTAGAATCCTTTCCCGCGGCTCACCAAATAGGGAATTCCGAAATCGTCAAAGGTGCGCGTGAACTCGCCAAGCACCTCGGAGTTGCGCACCAGCACGGCGAAGTCGCGGAACTCGGCGACCCTATTGCGCAACTGCAATTGGCCTCCGAGTTCCAAAATGCGCGCGGCCACCCACTGCGCCTCCAGCGTGAGCGCCGCATCGATGTCGTCCGCCAGCGCGGCCAGCACTTCGACCGACGGCTCTGCCTTCTCCGGGAACCGCAAGCCCGGCACCAGCCGCCGTGCCTCGATACCTTCGGCGCCGGCGGCCACCGCCTCCACCGCTTGCAGAATATCGGGACGGCTGCGGAAGTTCTCGACCAGTTCCACCAGCCGCTGGGCATCCTGCGCGATGGTATCGCGATATGCGCGGAACACCCGTGGTTCGGCGTGGCGGAAACCGTAGATCGACTGGTTGATGTCGCCGACCGCGTAGAAGCGGTTGGGCGGGCGCAGCAATTCCAGCAGCGTGGCCTGTTGAAGGTTTGTGTCCTGGAACTCGTCCATCAGCACCCGGTCGAATTGGTTTTGCAGACGGCGCCGG
>Ga0182018_10003085_pt1 | contig 15524 bp, 14 predicted proteins | sample 812P2MmetaG_FD_120490 | JGI IMG/M metagenome (GOLD analysis project Ga0182018, IMG submission 120490) | Permafrost microbial communities from Stordalen Mire, Sweden - 812P2M metaG | ecosystem: Environmental > Terrestrial > Soil > Wetlands > Permafrost | place: Sweden: Stordalen | collected...
CGATAGTAGTCCTGAATAGTCAGAGCGTCGGTCACCACCGCCGTGGGACAGAACGTGGCGAGCCACTCCGACATGAGGTACCAGGCCTTGGCGAGCCTGTTCCACTTCTTGCGCCGGCGCTCGATGCCATCCACATTGAGCGCCACCGGCATGCCCAGGACGCGCGGCCACAAAGTGAAGATCGCGTTGGCGCCGTTGCAATACAGCGCCACGTCCACGCGGTGCGTCAGCAGATGCAGGGTGCAGATGAAGGTATGCGCCAGGGTATCGAAATACTTGTGGCGCACGGTGGGCAGATACTGGAGGCGAACGCCGCGATAGGACGGCTGCGCGAAACGCTCGCGGCAGTAGACCGTAACCTGATGGCCCCGGGCTGCCAGACGAGTGGAAATTTCCTCGGCGAAAGTCTCGAATCCACCGTAGTTCGCGGGGATTCCGCGGGTGCCGAGGAGGGCGATGCGCACGGACTACGTCTTCGCGGTTTCGGAGCGGGAAAGCACGCGCACCATCTTTTTCGGCGCCTGCTTGCTGACCGGCGCATACTGGAACCAGCTCGCCATGTATTGGTCGTCCACTCGCTGGCTGGCTTGAATCCGGCTGCGCTTGGCAAGCACCCGCTTCAGGTTTCGCCCCAGGAACCAGAAGGCCCTCAGGGACGTGTGCTCCCACGTCAGGCAACACATCACCACGATCAGGTCGCGCGTGGTGATGGAGAACCAATTCCGCCAGTAGAGGTCCGGCGAAATGTTCTTGATGCGCATCAGGAAGCGGTTTTTCACCGAGTGCATGTTGATCTCGGGCGGCAATGCGCGGCGGTTGCCGGGCAGAACCTTGCGCACGTGATACCCGCGGGCGTACGGGGCGTACAGGCATTTCCAGCCCATCAACTGGGCGCGCCAGGCCACATCGGCATCTTCGCGGTAGACGAAGAAATCGGTATCGAAGAATTCGCCGTCGAGCGAAATGTCTTCGATCATGGAGCGGCGGTAAAGCGCCGCGGCCGCGGTGGCGCCGAACACGTACTCGTACTGCAGGTAGTGGCCGTTGTCGACTTCCTGGCTGCCGCGATCCAGATGGCGCAACATGGGGTTGAAGTAGATGCCGGTGGAATCCACCACGGGTTTTTCGGGGATCTCGAAATGCGACGTCATGGTGAGCAGCTTGCCGCACACCGCGCCGATGCGCGAATCGAATTGACCGGCGTCCACCAGCGCCTGGATAAAGTTGGGCAGCAACAGGACGTCGGGATTCAGCGTCAGCACCCAATCGCCGTTGGAGAGCTTGATGGCCTGGTTCTGCGCGGCGGCGAAACCGATGTTTTCCTCGTTGTAGTAGACGCTGCAGCGGTCTTCGAACTGTTCGAGGATGTCGATGGTGCCGTCGGTGGAGGCGTTGTCGACAACGATGACCTCCTTCAGCCGGTACTTCTGCTGGAGCACCGATTCGAGGCAACGCTTGATGAAGCGGCCGCTGTCGTAGGTGACTATCGTGACGGAGACAAAGTCGTTTTGCGCCATGAACAAGAACCTGAGAGGCCGAGCTTTCTGTACATCTATTTATCCTGAATCATTTGGGGCCGGACGAAACCGCTCCATCCCCCCAGCCGAATAAAAAGCAACGGCCGGCGTGCCGCACGACTTTCCGGTATGCTGCCAGGGGTTCCAAACTGCCTTGTAGGACCGCCTCCCCCAAACCCCGCAATAGAGAGCCCGTTACTACTGCCAGACAAACCACCCGGAAGGCTGGCGGATGAAAGTGTTTGGCTGAATATCTCAGTAAACTACAATACCAATAAACGCGGCGTTTCTCTACCGATAGCTGCGAAATCGAGTGGCCTCCCCGGTGTCGTGCAACCGCCTCCGGAACGTAGTACAATTGGTAGCCCCGGTTGGCGGCGCGCCGGCAGAAATCCACATCCTCGAACCAGAGCGGAAAAAAAGCCTCGTCGAAGCCGCCCAGTTCCTGCCACACGGCTCGGCGCACCATCAAGAACGCTCCTGCCGGTTGTTCCACGGGAATCCGCGCATCGTAATTCAATTCCAGACCGCGATATCGCCGGTTGGCCGGATTGTTCGGCCAGATTCTGTTTAGCAATAGAACTTCCAAAGCCAGAACCAGGGCAGTGGGCAATTGCCGGACCATGAAACCCACCTGAGAATGGCCCTGCGCGTCCACCAACCGGCCCCCAGCGGCGGCGGCTCCCGGCAGGCGGCAAGCCTCGCACAGAGCGTCCAGGCCTCCCGCCACTTCCGCATCCGGATTCAACAATAGCACGTAGGGGGTGTTCAATACGGCAAAGCCTTGATTGACGGCAGCCGCGAAGCCCCGGTTAGTGGAGTTTGCCAGCAACCTCGCACCGCGGCGGGCGACCTCCGCGACGGTGCCGTCGGAGGATGCGTTGTCCACTACCACCACGTCGGCGCCGGCACGCATAGCGGACTCCAGCGAGGCTCCGATGTGTTCCTGCGAATTATAGGTGACGATGACGATTCCGATATCCGGCATGTGTCACTTTGCCCCACCACCCGTCAGAAGAAAGTACAACTTCCAGTAGGAATCGAAACCGGTGGACGTTTGCAGGTCGCGGATGAGGCGCTCATTCGATCGCAGCAAATCGTCCAGCACGGCCGGCTCGAAAGGCACGCAGGATTTTCGCGCCGCGCCAAAATGCCGCAGACCCTGGACGATTCCGCGGACCCAACCGAGGGCGGCTCCATGACGTAGCGCCAGTCCGCCCCAGAGAATCTGCGCCACCACGAGTGCGCCGAACCAACGCCGCAGCAGCCGCGCGGGATAATGGCGAGCCACCAGGAAGATCTGGTTGCGAGCGATGCGGCGCACGGTTTCGGAATGCCAGCGGCCCAGCGCGGCGCTTCCCTGGTGCCAGGCCAGCGCGCCCGGCACGTAGATTCCGGCAAGCTCGCGGGATGCGCATCGCAGGCCGAAATCCACATCTTCCAGGTACGATTCGAAACTGGTTTCCAGCAGGCCGGCACGGCGGAAGATCTCGGCGCGCAGCAATACGGCGGTGAAAGGCGCCGACCAGATTTGCCGCTCGGCGGAGAAAGCGGCCCGGTCGGTGCGTCCGCTGCCCACTCGCCACGACGTTCCGCCGCGGCACATGGCGTCGAACGTGCCGTCGATCCGATCGGTGGAACCCGCCACCAGGATCTTGCCGGTGGCGAACCATGCACCGCCCGCCTGAGCGGCGGCCAACAGCCTCGCCAGGTAGTCGGGCGCCATTTCGACATCGCTGTTCAGCACCGCCAGCCATTCGCCGCGGCTCTCTTGAATCCCGCGATTGACGGCCTCGGCAAAGCCGGCATTGCGGCCCATGGCAATGACGCGGGCGCCGCGCTGGCGAGCGGCTTCGGGAGCGCCGTCTTGGGAGCCGTTATCCACCACCAGCAGTTCCGCGGCCGGCAGCGTCTGGGCATCGAGCGAGTCCAGCAGGCGCACCAGAAGTTCGCGGCCATTCCACACCGGCACGATGGCGCTAAGCAGCATGCCGCACGCTCCGCGCACGATGTGGCGCAGGCACTCGGGTGATTGCTTCGGTGGCGGGAACAGGTTTCTGCCGCCGGGGATCGTCCGACCCCGGTTGCAGTTGTAGCCCGGTGTTGAAGCCAAGCGCCGGCATGCTCATCGGAAGAAGCGCTTCCGTGCGAGGAAGGCGAGGTTCTGGATTCCGTCGCGCCACGGGCTCAGTTTCATTTCGCCCAAACGGGAGGAGTAAAGAATCGAAATTTCGCCAAACCGGATGCGCGGATGGCGCAACGCTTCGATCTTGATCTCCTCCGAGAAGGCCATGCCGTCGGCTTCCAGTTTCATGTCTTTCAAAATGGAACGGCGCAGCACCCACATGCCGGATTGCGAATCCCGCACCCAGCGAAAGAACAGCACCGACATGGCCAGCGAAAGCACCAGGTTGCCGAATTTGTGTTTGAAACTCATGGCGCTGCTGTCATGCACCGGAAAGCGCGAGGCGTTGAGGAAATCGACGTGTAAGTGCAGGAAGGCTTCCAGCAGGTATGAAATTCCATCCACGGGATAGCTGTGGTCGCCATCCAGCGTAACGATCAGGTCGCTGGTGGCGCAGGAAAAGCCGCGCCGGTACGCCCGCCCATAGCCGCGCAGTTCCTCGTGGATGACTTTGGCGCCCAGAGAAAGGGCGACGTCCGCGGTGCGGTCGGTGGATCCGTTGTCTACCACGATAATCTCGTCGACGAACTCGGGCATGGCGCGCAGGACCCGTTCGATTCCCGCTTCTTCGTTGAGACAGGGGATGATAACGGTAATCGTCTGGCCTTTATACATGCGATTTCCCGGCAGACTTTTTGGCTGCCGGCGGCGTCATAATGGAACAGGCGCCGGATACGATTGCGCGCGCCGCCCTTATCATGAACTCGATCAAGCTTGCTTTGCTCGTTCCGGTGTGTTGCGCCGCGGCATTGAGCGCCGCGGACCTGGCCGATGTCCACACGGTGTACGTGCTGCCAATGGCCCACGGGCTCGAACAGTACCTGGCCAACGCCCTGACCAACGAACATGTCTTCGTGATTGTGACGGACCCGAAAATGGCCGACGCGGTTCTCACCGACCACGTTGGCGCGGCTTTGCAAGAGAAGTTGGATACGATGCTGGCGGCGCCGCCGCCGGAGAAGGCGCTCAAAGAGGGCGAGAAGGACGACCCCAAGGGCTCGCTGATGGAGCCGGCCAACAAACTGGAGAATCCCGCCGCCAATTCGACCGTGGGACGCAGCAGGGGTACGGTATTCCTGGTGGGAACCAAGTCGCGCCAGGTGGTGTGGTCCGTATATGAGCTTCCGAAGGACGCCACGTCGAAGGAGTCGGATCGCATCGCCTCCGCTATTGTAAGCCGTCTCAGGAAAGACATGGGTCTGGGGAAGAAGTAAAGGGTGGATCTGTGAAGGCCCAAGAAAAGCAAACACCACGGTAAGCCGAAGCCTGCCGGGGTGTGAATTCTGCAAGCCCGATACCTTTCGGCAGAGCGGGAACACTTTTCATTCTACTTCTCCGTGAACCGGGACTGTGTCACGCTCACGAAGACGCGTGGAGAACGGTCCGTGGCGGAAACCTCGGATCGACAGGGATCGCGGTAGGGATACCGGTTGCCCGGCACCCCCCGCACAGACCCGTGCGGGCGCTCATGAGCGCACACGGTTCTTATCTTGGATGTTTGGCGCTAAACCGCTCCCAGGGATAAGGATGCAAAATCGCCGAAGCCGGGAGATAGGGAGCGACGATCCGGTCAAACGCTTCACCACGGAGGACCCGTTGCCCTCCGCGCCGCACCGCTCGCCACCAATTGCGAATCACATTGTGCCGAAACGACCGCAACCGGGGAGAATTCCCGGCACAGCATGCTAGTTGAAGTAGCCCTGCACTACGGCGCGTAGCCATTTTCCGGTGTCCTGAATGGGGTCGTGCATTCGTCTGCGCAGTTCCGCTTGGATTGCTCTCAGCTTCGCCGCCATCCCGCGCAGGGTGATGGTTGTCTCGCGTTCGCGACTACCCCCTGTCAACGCTTCCCCATCCGCCTTACGGCTGATCCTGCTCCGCTACGGCTGACCATGCATGACTCGGGGCCAAGATGGCTCGCTACACCTTTCTTGTACGGCTCTCTCATCCGCTACTCAATGCCGGTTTATCCGGCGCACCAGGCTAAAGCATGCCCCACCCACTGCGCGGATCGAAGATTACTGTAACGGCCGGCAAATAGCCCTCACACCACTCGCGGCAAACGCTGGCGGCGGAGGGTCCACTCCTCGCTGACGAACAGGCGCGGCCCTACTTCGATCATCCTCGGAAGCAGGTTGAAGAGCGCGGCGGGCGTCCATGGTTTGCCCTCCCGAGTGCGGTGCCCGCGGCGGTTCAACTCCTCGGCGACCTGGGAAAGCGGGCAGTCTTCCACGATCATGTCCAACGCGAGGATAATGATTTGCCGCTCGGTGGGATTCTCCACCAGGCGCAGGCAGTCGCTCGACACTTGCAGGCCATAGGGGATCTCCTCCGCTTTTTCCGGCGGGTTCTCCGGCTTGCCGGCGGGGATTTCGTTCTCCGCCTCCTTTTCCCATTCCAGGGCGACCAGTTTCCAGCCGGCGGCCATCCGCTGGTTCAGGTATTCCAACGTGGGGGAACCGGTGAGGGGTTCGCGAATGCGTACGCTATTGGCCATGGACACCTCCAATTGGCGGGGATTATTGCACCTGAGGTGCCGCTCTGGAAAAAAGAATACTTAGCCGCCGATGAACGCCGATAAACGCAGATAAGAAAGGAATTGGTTTTATCGGCGTTCATCGGCATTCATCGGCGGCTAATTATTTCTTGCCTTTCCGCCGACCGCCCATGGGACGCGGTGTCCGCCTCTGGGATCATCGCGAGCGCAGGGCTTTCAAAGTGTTCACACGCGCGGCGCGCCATGCGGGGATATGGGTAGCCTGGATGGCCCCACTCGGAAAAGGACGGCGCCGAAGATGGCTGGGTCGGTCGCGCTGAGGTGGGAGAGCATGCCGGAGAGCAGACGGGTGAGCGCCATGGCGGCGCCGATGGCCGCCAGACTCGGACGCACCGCCTGGCCGAACACCAGCCGCGCGATGTCGTCGCGCTGCGCGCCGGTCGCCTGGCGGATACCGATTCCCGTGGTCCGCTTCGCGACCGAATAGGCCATCACGCCATACAACCCGCTCAAGGCCGGCAGAACAGCCACGGCGGCAAATGCGCCGATTGGGAACATGGTCTGGCGCTGCCCGGTGAACTGAGCTCGTCGAGGGAGCGCAGGTTGGTTAATTCGTAGAGTGGCCGGCTGTGCGGCGAAGGGGGCACGGCGTCCTCCGTCGTGAAGTGTTTGACGGGATTGTCGCGCAGTATCTCCCGATTCCCGCGATTTTGCACCCTCATCATTGGAGCTGTTTTGTGCCGGACACCGGATTCGTTGACAGCTTTTCAGGAAGCGGAGGAGCAACCCGTGGCTGCGGTTGTATCCTAATGACTGCATGGTAGAGACGATACAGTGGGTGGACGGCGCCGTCGTCATGATTGACCAGACGCGGCTGCCGCTGGAAGAGAAGTACGCGACCTGCCGCACCTATCAAGAAGTGGCGGCGGCCATACGAGATATGATCATCCGCGGCGCTCCGGCGATTGGCGTGGCTGCGGCCATGGGGGTTGCGCTGGGTGTGCTGCACGCCCGAGAAGAGAATCTCGACCGGCAGGTAGAGACCGTTTGCGATACCCTCGCGGCCACGCGTCCGACGGCCGTCAACCTGTTTTGGGCCATCGGCCGGATGAAGCGCCTGTACGCGTCTTTACGCGGACGGCCCGTCGACGAAATCCGCCGCCGGCTGGTGGAAGAGGCACTGCTGATGCGCGAGGAAGATATCGCCATTTGCCGCGCCATCGGGCGGAACGGCGCGCCGCTGGTCCCCGACCATAAGACCGTGCTGACGCACTGCAACGCCGGCGCGCTGGCGACGGCGGGATACGGGACGGCGCTGGGTGTGATTCGCGCGGCCATCGAAAGCGGCAAGGTGGTCGACGTGTACGCCGACGAAACCCGCCCGTTCTTGCAAGGCGCGCGGCTGACGGTATGGGAACTGCAGCAGGACGCGATTCCGGCCACGCTCATCACCGACAACATGGCTGGCCATTTCCTGCATTCGGGCCGCATCGGCTGCGTGGTGGTGGGCGCCGACCGCATCGCCGCCAACGGCGATGTCGCCAACAAAGTGGGCACGTATTCGGTGGCCGTGCTGGCGAAGGAAAACAATGTCCCGTTTTTCGTGGCCGCGCCCATCTCCACGCTGGATCTGACGCTCGCGTCCGGCGCCCAAATCCCCATCGAACAGCGCTCCGCCGCGGAGGTAACGCATGTCTTCGGTCATCGAGTGGCTCCGCTGGACACCGCCGTTCAGAATCCCGCCTTCGACGTGACGCCGGCGCGTTACGTAACCGCCATCATCACGGAAAAAGGTGTGGCGCGCGCCCCGTATGAGGAGTCCTTGAAACAGTTGGCAGGCTGAGGCGGTGTGCTAATTTGGAATGGAAATGCGAAAAACTCTGACCACCCTGCTGTGCGCGACGGCGTTGGTAGCGACTGCGGCGGACCGGCGCGCTCCCGGCTTTTCCCTGGTGGATAGCAAAGGAATCGAGCACGACCTGGCCGACTACCGCGGTAAGCCCGTGCTTCTGGCGCTGATTCAAACCACCTGCCCCCACTGCGCCGCGTTTGCCGAAAACCTGCAGCAAGCGCAAGAAAAATTCGGCGACAAGGTGACTATTTTGGCGGTGGTCACTCCACCGGACACTCCCGCCAAGGTCACAGACTTCATCGTTGGCCACAAGATCGCCTACCCCATACTTTTCGATTCGGGGCAGATGTCGTACTCGTATATCCTCAGCCAGACTCTGAACTTCCCGCAGTTGTTCATGATCGATGCCGGAGGCACCATCCGGGCGGAGCACGTCTACAGTCCGCTGACGCGGGAGATTTTCGAAGGCAATGAGCTCGGGCCGGCAATCAGCCGCATGTTGAGCGGCAGCGCGCCGAAGAAATAGCCCGCTACTATCGCCAATAGTACAATCCACTGGCGGTCCGGCGCCTGTTATATACTGCGATTTACTTCAGGAATGGGAGAGGTTGCCGGTTCCGATGTTTCCTATTTTGCTGGCCACGTATGGAACTGTATTTGTCGCCGAGATCGTAGGCGACAAGCTGCTTTACACCACCGGCGTGCTGGCCACGCGATACCGCTGGGTACCGATCCTGTGCGGTATGGCAATGGCGTTCATGTTGAAGATGGGGGTGGCCGTATTGGTGGGCAAAGCCATCTCGACCTTGCCGCCTTGGCTGGTGGCGAGCATTACGGCGATCAACTTCTTCGCCATCGCGTTCGTGCTCTGGCGGAAACCGGACAAGCGCGAGGTGAAGCCCAAGGAATACCCGGCTCATCGCGCGATGTTGGTTTCCTTCGCCGCCATTTTCTTTTCCGAATGGGGCGACGTTGGACAGATCACGGCCGCTACCATGGCGGCAAAATTCGCGGCTCCTCTGGCGGTATGGCTGGGCGCGGTGTTGGCCATGGTCACCAAGGGCGCGCTGGCGGCGTCGATTGGCGCGAGCGTTCGCGGGTGGATCCAACGGACCTTCGCTCCCAAGACCATCCGCTACGCGGCAGTGGGGCTGTTGCTGCTTCTAGGGACGCTTTCGGTGCTCGAAACGTTGAACATTACTTGATAAGCCGGAAACGCCGGCTCTGCTTTCGCCCCGCGTCCGCCAGGTGGTAACGTACAAATTCATGGTCTCCAAAGAGGAACGCGCCACCGCGCTCCGCTTCATCGTCTGCCTGGGCGTGGTCAGTCTGTTCGCGGACATGACCTACGAAGGCGCGTACAGCATCATCGGCCCCTTCCTGAAGGATCTGGGCGCCAGCGCCGCCGCCGTGGGGCTGATCGCAGGCCTCGGCGAGATGATCGCCGCCAGCCTGCGCTTCTTTTCCGGCCGCCTCGTAGACCGCACGCGGGCCTACTGGACCGTAGCCATCTGCGGGTACATTTTGAACTTGGTGGTGGTGCCGGCCATGGCCTTCGCCGGCAACTGGAAGATGGCCGCGCTGCTGGTGGTGGTGGAGCGCACCGGCAAGAGCCTGCGCGGGCCGGCGCGCGACGTGCTGCTCTCCGAGGCTACCAGCAAGATCGGCCACGGTTGGGGATTCGGCGTCCACGCCGCGATGGATCAGACCGGCGCCGTGCTCGGTCCGCTGCTGATGGCTGACGCGGTGATGCGTGCGCACCATTTTGGACCGGCATTTCTCCGCCTGGCATTTCCGGCGGCGGGCGCGTTGCTTGCCCTGCTGGTGGCGCGCTTAGTCTATCCGCAAGCGGGCAAGGCCACGCCGCGAAAGGTGCAAAGCAAGACACTCCCCGGAGTTTTCCGGATGTATGTGGCCGCCGCGGGCGTGCTGGCTCTGGGCTTCGTGGACTTCCCGCTGCTGGCATATCATTTCCAGGACAGCGCGCTCGCCAAACCGGCGGTGATCCCGCTGCTGTTCGCGGGCGCCATGGGAGTGAATGGGCTGGCCGCATTGATTCTGGGGAAGCTGTTCGACCGCTTCGGCATCCCGATCCTCTCGTTCGGCATCCTCATCTCGCTGGTCGGTTTGCCATTGGGATTCCTGGGCGGGTCCACGGCCGCGGTTGCCAGCGTGGCTTGCTGGGCGATTGGCATGGGCGCCCAGGATGCCACCCTGCGGTCCGGCATCGCCCAGGTGGTCTCCATGAATAAGCGCGGTAGCGCTTTCGGCGCCTTCAACGGGGTCTACGGCGTGATGTGGTTTCTGGGAAGCGCCACCATGGGTCTGCTCTACGGTCACTCCCTGATGGCGCTGGTGGTGTTCGGCATGGTGGCGCAACTGGCGGCGGCGATCCTGTTCTTCCGGCTGCGGACACCGCTGGCCTTGGCCGCTGCTGCTGCCGCGCAATGAGTCCCGGCGTTCCAGTCTGCCAGACTGCAACGCGACGCTGCCGCCAGCGGAGCGTAGGCCCCGGCGGGCGGAGCGGTTGCCGCCGCCGCGAGACCGCTGGGCCGCCAGCCGGCGCCAAGACACTTCGCAACTCTACACAGCCCGCAGCCGCAGCATCACGTAGATCAGACCTAGCACGCCCACACAAAGTCCAGCCGACCAAGCTGGCCAACCCGTGCCCCGCACCGGAATCGCCTGGTCCCCCCCGGCGGCAGTGATGACGGCGCCGGACATGCCAATCAGTAGGAACAGAGGAAGGTCATAGGTGCGCGAGAGGAAAAACCCGGTAAACATGTAAACGCCCAGCGATAACCTCAATGCCATGGCCCACTGGGCCAGGGCTGGGTTCGACTTACCCACTATTTTAGGGACGCGGTTCAGTTGCATCATGGTCACCACCAGGATGCTCATCCAGAAGAAATAGCCCACCAGTCCCAGTTCCGCGGCGCACAGCAAATAGGAATTGTGGGCCGTCATGCCCAGCCTCGCCGAGAAGCCGCCGAAGCCGATCCCCCACACGGGCGAATGTTTGAAATAGGCCATCCCTTCGGACCAGAGCGCCAGGCGATCCTTTCCCCCCGAAAACGAGATCGTCCGGCTGCGGAACGTATTGGCTGCCAGTAGGGTTAATCCTCCGATGCCCGCCGAGAGCAGCGCGCCGGTTGTCTTGAAGCGCCTGATCAGGAACAGACCGATGAGTGCGACCAGCCCCATCTCCGCGCCCCGCGAGCCGGTGAAGTACACTCCCACCAGGAATAGTATCGCGATGGGGATCGCACCCATGAATCCTAATCCCAGGCCGGCGCCCTTGTTCCTGACGAACAACATCGGCAGGATCATCAAAAGGAACTGCCCGAATTGGTTTGGGTCCTGCAACATACCCAGGCCTTGAATCCGCACGTCGTCATGACCCGACAAGCCACGCTCCGCCAGCACGTAGGGCGTGGACACGTGACTGGCGCGGGCATAGGGGATCTCCAGGAAGGCATTGGTCATCACGAAGATGGCAACCAGCACCAGGATGGTGCGCATGAGCCCCAAACGGAACGGGGTGCGGAGCTGCACGATCCCTACGAAGTACACGATGACATTCGGCGTCAGATAGAAGAGCGTTAGCAGGTTGGCGCCGAAGCCGCCATGGGGAAGCCAGGAGCCCAAAGCCCACCCGAAGAACAGAATCACCAGGATCAACTGGGTGCGAAGTTTGCCTATTTCGGGCGACTGCAAGCGGTCCACCAGCGCCAGGGGCAGGCTCGCCAGTGCCAAAATCAGGTTTGGTCGAAACGGCGCCAGGGCGGGGACCATGTCCACCGGCGACAGCAAGTACAGCCCGATGTATGCCAAAACCAACGCTAAGCCCATATTCGTAACGCCGACTCACGCGAGGCCCTCGGTCGCCGGTTCCAGTCGGTGAATGCGGCAACGACTGAGTTTAGCATGCGCTTCTCTGACGGCCGATTCCTGAAAGCATCGAGGGTATGCCCGGCGCAGTGGCCTCCTCACCAAAGCATAGTTGGTTTTCTGCTGTTGTTTTCCGACTCTCAATTAGCCGATAGTAAGCAAAGTCGGTATCGTCCCTTTGCCAGAACCCCGCATTCTAGTGCCGCGAGAGATAAAGGTCCCGAACCTCCTCAGCCGGCACCTCAGTTGCAGATCCCACTATGGTCATGTGGGCGGCGCCAAGCAGGTCGTCAGAAAATTCCTTCTGTGTAATGAGCAGGTGGCTCGCGGATCTTGCCCCGGGGGCTTGCCGGCGCGTAGCCATGCCGCGCGGGGCCCGCCCACGTTACTCTTGGCACTACCGCTATGGACAAGTCCCGGGGAAGTCAGGCTGGGTTGTGTCTTCACGCAAACCACTGCCGATCCAGAGGGACGAGGCGGCGATCTTGTTCTTCCGGCTGCGCACACCGCCGGCATTGGCTGCTGCTGCCGCGCAAGGAGTCCTGGCGTGATAGCTTGGATTCCATGACGTGGCTTGTCTGGTCGTTGCTCTCCGCCGTATTCGCGGCGCTCACCGCCATCCTGGCGAAAAAAGGGGTTGCCGGAGTGGACGCCACCCTGGCGACCGCCGTGCGCACTTCGGTGGTGGTGGTATTCGCCTGGCTGTTGGCGTTGGTCACCGGGACGCCGCACCGCTTCCAGCCGTTCACCACGAGGACGTGGCTATTTCTGGCCTTATCGGGCGTGGCGACGGGACTGTCGTGGTTGTTTTATTTTCATGCTCTGCAGGTGGGCGAAGCCTCCCGCGTGGCGCCCATCGACAAACTAAGTGTGGTCTTCGTGATCATACTGGCGACCGTGTTCCTGGGAGAGAAACCGACTTGGGGCAAAGGAATCGGTGTGCTGCTGATCGCGGCGGGCGCTATTACGATCGCGATCGATTGAGACTTTGCGGCCCAGACTGGCGGCCGGACTCCCTGGGGGGATGCCCGGGCCACGTCAAAGGCATCCCGACTGGAATGCGGCTCGCACTTCCAAGCGTGGACGTCACGGTCAAGGCGCCAGTGCGCGACCCAGCAGCGAACCGCTCTTGGCCTTCCGGCCGCCTTGGCCCAACCGGACGAGTCGCCGACCATCCGTTAGTCAGTTTCGGCGCAAAATTCGTTCTTGGCGGGAACTGCCCTTCGGGTGGCGCAAGGGCGGACCGGACCGCCGAGATTATGGACCAGGTTGGGCGATTGACGTTGAGGAGCGCACGGCTCAGCAGCTAAAGAGCAATGGCGCGCGCGTTGATCCCTCGGATGATCCGGGTCTTTATCCCAGAAGGCCGGCAGCGCAACTGTTCGAGGCGTCATGAGGGTCGCCGGGCATCGCCGCTAGCGATTACTTGCCCCGCCATCCAGCGTTTGACTCCGCCGGACCAATGACTCAACGCAGCTTTGGCAGTCTCCGTCCCATACAGGTCCCTCAGAGCGGTCTTTCCGAGCGCCGCGGCCTTGATCCGCGCACAGTCTTCCCTCCCAGCCCACTAGCGATGCTCTCCAGAGTCCATGCCAGCTTTGCCTGGGCTCCGCAGAACGCTCACTCTCGCGTGAACTGTCGCACGCTACGCTCACTTCGACTGCTCCCAGGGGATCGGGTGCACGTGCCAGATGTAACTCCAGCGGCCCCCTGGCAGCCGGCTCGCGGGCTGGACCAACGTCGGGTCTTTGGACACCTGGCTGAGCATCACGTCAATGCCGTACCGCAGATTGAAAAGCGTGTACCTACCCGAATACATGTTGACCACGTTAACCGCCAGGCTCCTGCTGGTGGTGGGCGTGTAGAATATGAAAAAACCAACGTTGAACGCGATGCACAGTGCGGCCGTTGCAGCTTGAACTTTCGGGCTCAACCTCTTCATATGCAGGAATCCGAGGAGGACAATCCCCGCCGTGCAGCAGTTCAGATAACCAGCCTCACCGAAATAGACGAACGTGAAAAAAAGCAAGCCGGGGAGCACCCAAATCCACAAGTCGAGTTTACGGCGGTCCCAGATCGGCTCGCGGCCGAATAGCCCCGCCAACAGGATAGGCCAGAGCGCAAATCCGAGCGCAACCACGAATCGCGTCACGCTGGCCAGTGCTCCCCGAGTCAACCCCTTGGAAAGGACCGAGACCTTCGTGACGGTGTCGGAGGCATGGCCATTTCCGATGAGCGGAGCGGTCGCCGTATTTTGGACGTTGGCGTACGCGACCATCGTCGGCACCAGCCAAACACAGCAGAAAGCTGCTGCGACGCCGACAGCCAGTATCGCTTGCCGTCGCGAGGGCCAGAAAAACAGACGCCAGAAAAACAAGGGCGCCATGAATACGCCGTCGGAAGGTCTCATCCCCGCCCCGATCGCCACCGCAACAGCAGCCAGGTACAGATATTTACTCTGCGACTCTTGCCGCGCCCGCAAGAGGCAGTAGTACGTAAGGACTGGAAAAAGCAATTGGGTGGCGTAGGTGGAATGTACCGACCCCGAAAACCACGCGTAAAAAATGCAGGCGTAAACCGCCGTAGCCCACCGGGCAATTCTGCGGTTTGGCAGGACTCGCTGGGCACACGCGTAGAACACGGCTACTCCCAGCGGGGAGCAGATCCAGTTGATCACGCTGAGGCCCAGCTCGCCGTTCGGAAACAGCCCCGCCAATCGGTTGAAGAGCCAATACCCCGGCGGCTGGATAATGTAGGTTCCATCGTGAATCGCCCGAAGGTGCCTCCACCCGTCGGAATAGTAAGGCGTCGCCGTGGTGAGCACTCGGCTGATGAGTACTGCTACCGGAACCAGCCAACAAAACCAGTCGACTTCCGGTCTGTTGGACTTCTCCCAAGTGGGGCCCGCTGCCGCAATTTCCACGCCTGAGACCTCCCTAACCGATGCACAGGATTGTCGGCAACCTCTGGCTGTCGCCCTCCGTCACGCCGGCGCCACGAATCCCCGGACCAGGAGCCGACGACGTATCACCCCTCCCGTCATTCTACCGTGGCCGCGTCGGTCTGCCGAGAAAGGCGGGTTTCCATGCTGTCGGAAGCCGCGCGGCCAGCTACGTTCCAGCTATGCTCTAGTTAGCTCGTCGTCTCTTGCGCCGGAAAGTTTCTAAGGCCCTGGTCTCCGGCCGGCCTGCGGGACAACGAGGTAGCCACTATCGGCGATCTGCCCTTCAGTGAATGATAACGTTCCCGCTCGGGGTAATCTGGCCTGATATGATCGAGCTTGAGCTCGAACCCACACTCCCGTTGATGCTCACTGAACCTGCGGTAGACTCAAACTCAATCGAATTGTCATTGGCCGCGACCGTGAATGGGCTCCCAGAAACCGGCGTACCGCCAATTGTGACGGCATAGCTCCCCGGCGTCAGCCCCGCAAACAAGTATTGCGCCGTACCACTATGCGTGGTGGTGAACCCGGTAATGTTCGCATGTGTCACACCGCCGCGCGCGAACAGCATAACCGCGGAACTGGTCGAGGCACCGCATTGTACTCCCGTCCAGTTGGCGTCCGGGTTGATCGGAACC
>Ga0182018_10003086_pt1 | contig 15516 bp, 16 predicted proteins | sample 812P2MmetaG_FD_120490 | JGI IMG/M metagenome (GOLD analysis project Ga0182018, IMG submission 120490) | Permafrost microbial communities from Stordalen Mire, Sweden - 812P2M metaG | ecosystem: Environmental > Terrestrial > Soil > Wetlands > Permafrost | place: Sweden: Stordalen | collected...
GAAGAGCGCGCCATTTCGCTCTAGTTGAAGATGTGCCCATCCAACCAAGGCTCGCTCGCAATCGTTTCAGGTCAGGAACCTTCCGATTCCAGTTCCCAGCGCGGATTCACCCAGCGCGCCGCGCAGATCTTCCTCGTGGAGTCGCTTTTCGTACAAGAGTTTCCCGAAGACGCTCTCGCCCCAGGGCAGCGCATCGGTAGATCATCCGCCAGAATGTAGTGCACCGTCCGCCGGTTTCGCCCGCTCCAGATCGGCGCCGTCTTCACCCAATCCGGCTTGTGCACGGACGCGTTCTTCTCGAAACACGGTTCTCCCTCCACTCCGTCGGGATACCGCTTTCACGTCAGGACTCGTCCCGCCAAGTGCGGAATAATCGCCGGCGCGATCCGCGCATAGTAGTCAATCACATCCTTCTCGGCAAACCCCGGGGCAGGATAAAGCACCTTCTCCAGATTCGTGAGTTTGAGGTCCCTGCGCTGAATGTCAACGGCCGAGTCAGTCACATGCGCTCCGCGAACCATTGTGCAACAAGAATCGCTTCGGCGTCAGGCCGCACCGGCGCGCCCATGTGACCGGATTCATCCCAAAGAACACTCGTCCCCCGTTAAGTCTCTGCGTGTATTCCCACTTGCATTGCCCCAGTCGACGTGGATAGTCTTTCGCTTGAGAGAGGAGTCGCGGTATGAGCAAAGTGCGAGTTCTGGTGGGCACGCGCAAAGGCGCATTCATTCTTACCGCAGACGGCAAGCGCGAACAGTGGGATATCACCGGTCCCCACTTCGCCGGCTGGGAGCTTTACCACTTGAAAGGATCACCGGTGGACCCAAACCGCATCTACGCGTCGCAGACCAGCGGATGGTTCGGCCAGCTCATCCAACGCTCCGACGATGGCGGCAAAACCTGGCACCAACCGGGAACTCCGCCCGGAGAACCACCCGCGCCCGGTCCACCGAAAGCCGCGAGCAATAAATTCGTCTACGACACGTCCGCCGAAACTGGCAAGCCTCTGACCACGCATCAGTTCTACGACGGCACCCAGCATCCCTGGGAATTCAAGCGCGTCTGGCATATCGAACCGTCGCTCACCGATCCCGATACGGTCTACGCTGGCGTAGAAGATGCCGCCCTGTTCCGCTCCACTGACGGCGGCGAGAATTGGCATGAACTCTCCGCCTTGCGCGGCCATGGTACCGGCCCCAACTGGCAGCCCGGCGCCGGAGGCATGTGCCTGCACACCATCATTCTCGACCCCAGTGATCCGAAGCGAATCTTTGTCGCGATTTCGGCTGCCGGTGCGTTTCGAACCGACAACGCCGGCGCATCGTGGAAGCCGATTAACAAAGGACTGTATTCACAATACATCCCCAATCCCACCGCCGAGGTCGGCCACTGCGTGCACCATGTCGCCATGAATCCGAAGCGTCCGAGCGTGCTCTTCATGCAGAAACATTGGGATGTCATGCGCTCCGACGACGCCGGCGACTCCTGGCGCGAAATCAGCGGCAACCTGCCCACGGACTTCGGCTTCGTCGTCGATGTTCACGCGCACGAGCCGGAAACAATCTACGTCGTCCCCATCAAGAGTGACGGCGAACATTTTGTTCACGAAGGCAAACTCCGTGTCTATCGCAGCCGCACCGGCGGCGACGAGTGGGAACCGCTGACCAACGGCCTGCCCCAGAGCCACTGCTACGTCAACGTGCTGCGCGACGCCATGGCCGTTGATTCACTCGACAAATGTGGTGTCTACTTCGGCACCAGCGGCGGCCAAGTCTACGTCTCGCCCGATGCCGGCGACACTTGGAAACCGATCGTGCGCGATCTGCCGGCCGTGTTGTCAGTGGAAGTGCAAACGCTGGCGTGAGCGATTCAGGGTGGCGGGCAATGAGTAACGCTGCTTCACACCAGACAATTGTTCGAGCGAAGCCGGAATTCCTTCGACGCCTAATGGCCGAACTCGCCGGAAACGCTCACATTTCGTTTGAAGGCGATCTTTCGCACTGTCGATTTATTGATGACCTCGTTTTGACCCGGGACGAAATACCGCTGTTGGAGCGCAACACTCTTGCCCAACACACGATTTTATTGTGTTACGTTTGGTGAATGAAACTATCGAGCCGATCTTCAGGCAGATCCAGGCGGCCGGTCTAAAACGCGCAATTCTCCACGTGCAGATTGAGCGAGACGGTGTGCTGCAATTTGGCGCCTTACGACAACTTCCGAGACGGGTGCGTCGTAACGGGGCCCCGTATTGGTCCAGCATTATTGAATGAGCTAATGGCAACAAAAGTTCTTCGCGAGTTCAAGATCGCAGTACCACGAAAACGACAAACATGATCCGCATCATCCTCCCGCCCCACCTGCGCACCCTGGCTGACGTCTCCGGCGAGGTGCAAATCGAAGTCGCCGTTCCGGTCACGCAGCGTTCCATCCTCGACGCGCTCGAAGCCCGCTATCCCATGCTGCGCGGCACCATTCGCGATCACGTCGCCCAGCAGCGTCGCCCGTTCCTGCGATTCTTCGCCTGTGAGCAGGATTTGACCCACGAGGCCCCCGATGCCCCGCTGCCCGCCGCGGTCGCATCAGGAAAGGAGCCGTTCATCGTCCTTGCCGCCATTGCCGGCGGCTAAGACAAGCTCGCAGCCAACAAATTGGGGGTTCCTTCGTAACCTTCATGCCCGGGTCGTCCAAGCTCTTCCCGCGTTTGACAACCTCCGTCCGCACGCACTTTCAAACTTCTGCCCCTGCTGCCCGTCTAAACATGTTCCTGTCTCCCTCGGAGGTCCGATACGCGCCCCATGAAACCGATGACAGGCCCCATTACAAGCGACGACACGCCGCATCCTGAAAGTCGCTTCTTCTTTTTTCTTCTCTCGGCCCTCGCCTCCGCTCAGGACGTTGCCTCCTTCGAAGAGCGCATCCCGGTCAAGAAACTGCCCAACAGCCTCACGCTGATCTTCTGCGAACGTCCCGAAGCTCCAGTCTTCTCCCTCTACGCGCGCGTCGATGCCGGCTCCGCCCAGGATCCCATGCACGCCACCGGTCTCGCCCACATGTTCGAGCACATGGCCTTCAAGGCCGCTGGGGATTGTCCCGTACGAAGGGGGCAGTTCCGGGGAAATCCACTTCAACGTTTCAATTGGAGGCGATGTTGATTGATAAGGCGTGGTGGTGGGGTGTGTTGCCCTCATAACCCAATGATCGTAGCTTGAGAGCCGGTCCAAAGGAGATCGATGACCACGCTCTGGATCAGGCGTCACTCAGCCTTTGACATCATGAATTGAAAGCGATGGCTGAATCGGTTCGGTGGGGCCATTGGAGAAGATAAATGTAGTGAGCAGATAAGCGCTTTGGAGGATCAGCCCTGACGAATTGGGGTCTCTCAGCTTTCCTTGGTCGTAAACAAAGCGAATTTTTGCGCGGCGAGATAAGGATGGGGAGGCGATCTTACCTTTCTTGCAGCAGCCTCGCCGCGCTCGTGCAAGCCTCAGCAGGCAGCTTTGAACCAAAGCAGGCGGGAAGAATCGTCAGGTGGACATCAACAGCGTATATTTCTCGGGGTTACGGTCGAAGGTTTGCTTGCATCCCGCACAGCAGAAGTAGACATCGGTTCCTTTGTGCGCTGATTTGTATCTTGCCCCACTCACATTCACAAACATGCCGCAGACTGGGTCGCGAGCTTCGTTATTCGGCGCTTTCGGATGTGAGACTGGCAGGTTCAGAACTGGAAAGCCTGCCAACGGGCTCCTAGGCTCTTCAACTGCTTTCGCTCGAGTACCCTTTAGCTGGATGATCTCGGCAAGAATGCTCACCGCGATTTCCTCGGGCGAGGTGGCGTGGATATCGAGGCCGGCCGGCGCGTGAATGTGGTTCACTCGGTCGGAGGGAACTCCCGCTTCACGCAGATACTCGATCACCTTCTGAGCCTTGACCTTGCTAGCCACGAAAGCAATATATTCAGCGCTGGTTCTAGAGGCTTGTTCGAGCGCTTCCTCGTCATTCTCTCCCTGGGTCGACACCACGATGAAAGTGTCGGTCGTGTTCTGACGCTCGTTCAAATTCAGTTCGCTCAAATTCGATCCCGTCTGCAGCAGGTCCACATCCGGAAACTGCTCCCGGTCCGCGCCGGGAGCAACTACAGAGACTCTGTAGCCGATGGCTTTGCCCAGCCGGGCAAGCGTTTGCGCGATGGGAGAGCGTCCAAAAACCAGGATGTGCGGTTTCGGCAGGACAGGCTCGATGTAGATATCCAAGGTGCCTCCGCTATGGCAAGTCATGGTGTAGTCCACAATTCCATCTTCCGGCGCGGCCGTGGGACTGATCCGCACTAGGCGCGGCTTGCCATCCGCCAGCGCTTTCAACGCTTCCTTGATGACCACAGGTTGAGCACAGCCACCACCGATCCAACCCCACATCGTTCCGTCCGAGAAAATAATGGCCTTGTCGCCAGGCTTACCGGAAATGGGAGCCTGGAAGCGCACCACGGAAGCCGTGACGAACGGCTCACCCTTTGCCAATAATTCCGTCGCTTTGTTCAGGAACTGATCAAACATGCTTCACCCTGCCGTGCTCACCATGCTATAGATGCCTCTCCAGCGCAAGCAGGCTCTCTAGGTTGTGAGCTGGAGCGAAAACATCGATGTGCGGCAGGGCCGCGCGCATTCCGCTGGTGATTGGCTGGTAGTCTTTCAAGCCCAGCAGCGGGTTCAACCAAATGAGCCTGCGGACGCGTCGCTTCACTGCGCTCAATTCCGCGGCCAGCGCACCGGGTTCTCCTGTGTCCCAGCCGTCACTCAGAATCAGAAACGAAGTATTACCGGATCGCAGTTTCCTGCTGTGGAGTTGGTTAAACTCTCGCAGCGAGCCGCCAATGTTGGTACCGCCGGACCACCCAGCGGGCTGCTGCGACAGGGCTTGCAGCGCCCCCCGCAGGGGCGCGCGCAATAGACTCGTGATTTCGACCAGGCTGGTGCTGAAAAGAAACGTATCCACACGCTGGAAGTGTTTTTGCAAAGCGTAGAGGAACTTCACCAGAAACAAACTGTACGGGCTCATGGAGCCGCTGATGTCGAGCAAGGTTACCAGCCGGTGCGGGCGGAGCTTCCTTTCGCGGTATCTTAGATTTATCGGTTCGCCGCCGCGGCTAATGCTTCGTCGGATTGTCCTGCGCAAGTCCACCTGACCCCGCAAGGTTCCGATTCGCCGCCTACGCTGCAACCTACGGCTCATCTGCTTGAACAAGCGCAGTGCAATCTGCTCCAGCATTGCCAGGTCGTTTTGTGGCAAAGTTGAAATATCCGCCTTGCTCAGGCGTTCGTGCGCGCTGGCACCGGCGAGTGCCAGGTTTCCTTCTTCTTCGGACAAAACGTCATCGCCAGAACCGGTTGACATCAGGGAACTCTGGTCTCGTCTGGTTGCGCCGGAAGAGCCTTCTCTCTCGCGATGTGTCGTACGGACCGAGAACCGCTCGGGACCAGCGCCTTTCCAAAACGTCTTGAAACATTCCTCGAAAAGGTCCCAGTCGTCCTTTGACGAACACAATACGGACCGCAAACCAAATTTCAGAGCTTGCTCGCTGTCAACGCCGAGGGCTACGGTTGCCTCCAGCGCGTCGAGAGTACCTTGCACGCCGGCGGGAAGGCCCTTGTCGCGCGCAAAACGGCAGAACTCGACAATAGTTGTGGTCGTGACGCCCGGCTGTTGGATTGAATCCATCATTAGTTCTTGCTCTGCTCAGTATTGTGGGAAGGCACATACCTCAGGGCGAAAGCCCGCACTCTTCTGATCGCCAACGGCAAGGCTAAAGCCGTGCCTGACCCACAACCAATTTGAGAAACGCGCCCTGAGTTCTCTTCAGTAGCCTCGCGCCAGATGTTTCTCCAGCCCAGCACTCCTGATCTTCACGCCATCTTCGACGGATTTGGAAATGCAACCGAGCGTGTCGTCGATGGCAGCCTCATCCATTCGCAGCTTGCCCAAGGCGAGCAGGGCTTGGGCACAATCCAAAGTCTCCGCCACTCCGGGAGGCTTACTCAAAGCGAGTCCCCGCACCGACTGCACATATCCCACCACCTGCCGAGCTAACTCTTCCTCAATGCCCGGTAATCGGGTGCAGACGATCTTCATTTCTTTTTCCAGATTTGGATAGTCAATCCACTGGTACAGGCATCTTCTCTTGAGAGCGTCGCCCAGTTCGCGGCTGCGATTGGAAGTTAAAACTACATAGGGTACATGCGTCGCATGGATGGTGCCCATCTCTGGAATCGTGATCTGATAGTCTGAAAGCAACTCGAGCAGGAAGGCCTCGAACGCCTCATCTGCACGATCGATTTCGTCGATCAGCAGCACGGGCGCAGCGTCTTCGACAAGAATGGATTGCAGCAAAGGCCGCTCCAGAAGAAACTCACGGCTGAAGATGTGCTTCTCTTTCTCCTCGACGGATTTATTCGATCCTTCTTCGATCTTGATGGCCAGCAGTTGCTTCTGGTAATTCCACTCGTAGACCGCCGAACTGACGTCGAGCCCTTCGTAACATTGCAATCGGATCAGCCTCGTCCCCAGAAATGAAGCAAGCACCTTGGCGATTTCAGTTTTCCCCAGGCCAGCGTGTCCTTCGACGAGAATTGGTTTGCGCAGCTTGGTGACTAAATAAAGCGCTGTGGCCAGCGACCGGTCGGCAACGTAGCCCAGGCGTTCAAATCCCGACACAATCGCGTCGACACCTTGGCTTGCAGCACCCGGAGGAGGAATTCGGGACGCGCCCATGGCAGTAACTTTGATTCCTGCTTACTCGCTCAAGAACCACCCTCAGGATTCTTGCCGCGAAACAGCCCCTTCGTGGCTTGCCAAGCCAGCGAAGTGGCCTTGATGGGCGTGACCTCCGCGCCGGCTACTTGCGCCGTGGCATTGTCAGAGGTTTCCCGCAACCGAGCCTGAAAATTCTTGATGAACTCTCCGAACATAATATTTGAGACCTCTGTAATCACGCGGGAGCCCATCTGCGCCAGAATCCCGATGACATTGATCTCGGAAACACTCGTGACTTCTGTGCCGCCGTTTTCCAGAGCACGAAGCTTCCCCGACATACTCATGGAGGCGCTGCCACGGCCGCGCACATCTTGCCCTTTGCCTAGAATCTCGATCTCATGGTTCTGCGCATCCAATCGCAGAATCTGGACTTCACCGTTATAGTCGGTGACGCTGGGCCCGACCTTTACCTTGATCGCACCTTTATATGTTTTCTCATCCACCTGCTCGGTGATTTGCGCGCCGGGCACACAGGTCGCGACCTTTCGTGGATCACTCAGGAACATCCACACGCTCTCTACCGGCCCCGGTACCTGGAACGTCTTTTCAATCTTCAGCGTCATCGGCTTAGCTTGTAACGCCTTTCTCCTGCAAAACCTTCCACACTTTCCAGGGCGTGACCGGCATATCGATGTGCTTTACCCCGAAATGGGAGAGTGCGTCGACAACAGCATTTACAAAAGCGGCGGGAGAACCCACGTTAGGCGATTCTCCCACTCCCTTGGCCCCAAACGGATGATGCGGAGACGGCGTGCAGGTTTTGTCCGTCTCCCAGTGCGGAGTTTCGACCGCGGTCGGAAGGAGGTAATCCTGAAAACTCCCACCCTGGATGTTGCCGCTCTCGTCGTAGTCGATCTGCTGCATGAACGCGATGGCCAGCCCCTCGGTCAAGCCGCCGTGAATCTGGCCTTCTACGATCATGGGATTGATGATGTTGCCGCAATCGTCGACGGCGACAAAGCGCCGCACCTTCACTTCCCCCGTGCCCTTATCGATATCCACCACGCAGACATAAGTGCCGAACGGGAAAGTTAGATTCGGTGGATCGTAGTAATCGACCGCCTCCAACCCCGCCTCAAGGCCGGGGGGAATGTTCGTATACGCAGCGAATGCGATTTCCTGAATCGTCTTGCTCTTGCTGGGAGCGCCCTTCACAAAAAACTTGCCCGGTTCCCATTCCAGATCGTTCTCGTTGCATTCCAGCAAGTACGCTGCGATCTTTTTCGCCTTGTCACGAATCTTGCGGGCTGCGATCGCAGTCGCAGCTCCCGAGGTTGGCGTGCTCCGACTGGCGTAGGTTCCCAGGCCGTAGGGAGCGGTGTCGGTGTCGCCGTCTTCGATGGTCACGTCGGCAGCAGGAATTCCCAGTTCCTGCGCCACGATCTGGGCGTACGTAGTTTCGTGTCCCTGGCCTTGGCTCTTGGTACCCATGCGGGCCATCGCCTTGCCTGTGGGGTGAATGCGAATCTCGCAACTGTCGAACATCTTGATGCCGAGAATATCGAAGGTGTGCGCCGGACCCGCGCCCACGATTTCCGTGAAGCTCGAGATCCCGATACCCATCAATTCGCCTTTTTCCCGTCTCTCTGCCTGTTCTTTACGTAGCTGCTGGTAGCCGATCTTCTCCAGCGCGAGGTTCATCGCAGCTTCATAGTTGCCGCTGTCGTAGGTCCAGCCCAGCGACGACTTATAGGGGAACTTCGCCGCCGGAATAAAGTTCTTGCGGCGAAGTTCGGCCGGATCCATCTTCAACTCCAGCGCGAGTACATCCACTACCCGCTCGATCAAGTAGGCTGCTTCAGTCACGCGAAACGAGCAGCGGTACGCAATTCCGCCCGGCGCCTTGTTCGTGTAAACGCCATCGACTTCGCAGAAGGCCTGGGCGTACTCGTAGGAGCCGGTGCAGATGCTGAACAATCCCGCGGGAAACTTGGTGGGCTGGGCTGCGGCGTTGAACGCTCCATGGTCGGCGAGCGTCTTTACGCGCAATGCTTGCATCTTACCGTCGCGGTCGGAGGCGATCTCGGCGGTCATGTGATAGTCGCGGGCAAAACCGGTGGACTGCAAATTCTCGGAGCGCGTCTCAATCCACTTCACCGGCACACCGAGAGTGAGTGAAGCCACGATGGCGCAAACGTAGCCGGGATAAACCGGAACCTTGTTGCCAAACCCGCCACCGATATCCGGCGAGATCACGCGAATATTGTTCTCTGGAATGCCCCCAACCAAAGAAAAGACGGTTCGGTGCGCATGTGGCGCCTGTGAAGTCATGTACACCGTGAGCCGCCCGGTGGCTCGGCTGAAGTCTGCCACGCAGCCACAGGTTTCGAGCGGCGCGGGATGGCATCGCGGGAAGAAGGCGTTCACGCTGGCCCTTACTGCGGCTTTCTCAAAAACCTGTTCGGTCGCTTGCCGGTCACCGACTTCCCAGTGGAAGATGTGGTTATTCTTCTGCTCGCGGTCTTCGCGCAGAAGTGGGGCGTCGGGATCGAGAGCTTTCTTCGGATCAACCAGCACGGGCAGCTCTTCATATTCCACTTCCACCAGCTCGGCTGCATCAGCGGCAGCGTAGCGATCTTCCGCAACGACGAACGCCACCTCTTGCGATTGGAAGAGCACCTTGCCGGTCGCCAGCACCATCTGCTTATCGTAAGAAAGCGTCGGCATCCACGCCAGGTTAGCCTTGGCAAGATCTTCCCCGGTGATGATGGCCAGCACTCCGGGTAGCGCCTTGGCTTTCTCCGTGTTGATGCTCTTCAGACGTGCGTGGGCATACGGACTGCGCACAAGTTGGCCATAAACCATGCCAGGCAGATGCACGTCGTCCACGTAGTTGCCCTTGCCCTGGATGAATCGCAAATCTTCCTTGCGCTTGATGGAATGGCCCATACCGCCGATTTCAGGAGATGTTTTGTGGATCACTTTGCCACTCCTTCCGCCACGCTGGCTTCGCTCGCGGCCTTAGCCATCTTGGCCGCTGCATATTGCACGGCGCCCACGATGTTCTGATACCCAGTGCAGCGGCAGAGGTTGCCGGAAATTCCTCGGCGAATCTCTTCCTCGCTGGGATTGGGATTGTTATGCAGCAGCGCGTACGACGACATCAGCATCCCGGGGGTGCAGAAGCCGCATTGCAGGCCGTGCTCCTGCTTGAACCCCTCCTGCAACGCATGCAGCTGGCCGGCGCTGCTCGCCAGGCCTTCGACGGTGAGAATCTCGGCGCCATCCGCCTGCACGGCAAACATGGTGCACGATTTCACCGTTTTTCCGTTGAGCACCACCGTACACGCGCCGCAGTGGCTGGTGTCGCAGCCGATGTGAGTGCCGGTCAGTTGCAAACTTTCGCGGATGAAGTGGACCAGCAGAAGTCGCGGTTCGACCGCCGCTTCCCGCTCCCTGCCGTTCACTTTCAGAGTAACCAACTGTTTCTTTGCCATCGCCAGTTCCTCGTTCGAGACCCAGACTACATGGAAACTACTTGCCAGCTCTTTCGGCGGCGCGGGCGAGAGCTCGTTTCGCCAGTTCCTTGATAAGCCCCTTCTTGTATTCCGCGGGGCCGCGCAAATCAGAACTTGGTTGCGCGTCATCGGCCGCCAACTGCGCCACTTGGCGGATGTTCGCCTCGTCGAGTTTTTTCCCGCGAAGAAAGTTCTCCGCCTTCTGCACCTTAATCGGCGTAGGACCAACATTCGTCAAACCGATGCCGACTTTTTGAACTGCGCCGCTGCTATCCAGGGTTAGCTGCGCGGCGACAGCCGCGGTGGCGAAATCTCCCACCTTGCGTTCCAACTTGAAGTAAGCGCCGCCGCTGTGCGGCAGAGCCAAGGGGATTCGAATCTCGGTGAGTATTTCGTCTGGTTGCAGCGCGGTGCTGAACAGCGACAGAAAAAATTCCTCGATGGGTATGACGCGTTCGCCGCGTGATCCAGTAGCCACAACCTGCGCGTCCAAAGCAAGCATGGTTGCCGGATGATCATTGGCAGGATCGCCATGCGCCAGGTTTCCTGCCACCGTGGCCAGATTGCGGACCTGCGGATCGGCGATCACGTGAGTGGTATCAATAAGGATGGGATATTTCGAGCGAATCAGCGGCGAAGCCTCCAATTCGGCTTCGCGCGTGAGCCCGCCGATCTTCAGAAAGCCATCCTCTTCCTTGATGTAGGACAACCCGGAGATGCGATTGATGTCAATCAGGTAGCCGGGGCGGGCAATCCGAAGCTTCATCATGGGGATGAGGCTTTGTCCTCCGCTGAGAATCTTGGCATCCTCGCCATGTTGCTGGAGGAGCGTGATCGCTTCTGGAATTGTCTTTGGGCGCAGGTATTCGAAGGCTGGTGGGATCATTGCTTAACCCTCGTGGGTGGCGAAATCCAGCCCCGCATCGAGGCGAGGACACTGGAGTAGGTGCTGAGGAAACCTTACCACACAAAGGGCGTTCGAATAAACCGGAGAAATCCTGCGCCTTCAGCGCCAAACCAGAACTCAAAACTGCCTTTACTTAAGATGCATCGCGGTTTCCGCCGACCGCGACCTCCAATCCTCAATCGCCCTCCGAATCGCTTCCGGAGCCAGGTTGCTGCACCTCATCTTGTAATCCGGGATGCCGCCCAGCGCTTCGGCGACCGCTTGCTCCGATATCTGCGACGCCTCCTCGACGGACTTGCCCAGAACCATTTCTGTGGCCATTGAGGAACAGGCAATCGCGACGGCGCATCCCATGCATTTGAACTTCGCTTCCTGAACAATGTCCTGCTCGATCCGCAGCGTGATCAGCACTGTATCGCTGTCCACCGGACTCTTCACGATTGCCTTGCCCGAAGGCTCGGCGATGCTGCCCACGTTTCGCGGCGCGGCATAATGGGCTCGGACTTGTTCACTGTACATCGCGCTGGACACTACGAAATCCCCGTGTTTGGATTGCACTCCCGGGTTCTCGGGAACTATCATACGTGACGGCATGTCCTCGGATCTCTACGCCAAAGCCGCCGAACTTACGGCCCAAGGGAAAACTTTTGCCGTAGCCACAGTGGTTCGGGTGGAGGGGTCTTCTTCGGCTCGGCGCGGTTCCAAGGCCATCATTGACGCTCAAGGGAAGCTGGTTTTCGGCTGGGTGGGCGGCGGGTGCGCCGAAAGTGCCGTTCGCAACGAAGCGCTGCGCTCCATCGAGGTGCGACACCCGCTCGTGATCACGCTCGACATGACCGACGAACTCCTGGGTGTTGGGATGCCCTGCGGAGGGAAAATGGAGGTTTATATCGAACCGGTGTTGCCTCAACCCGATCTGCTCATCGCCGGTCATGGGCGGATCGCCGAGGCCCTGGCCACGTTCGCGCACCTGCTCGGCTTTCGCATCATTGTGAACGACCCCGGCGCCGACCAGACTTCATTCCCACAAGCCGAGCAAGTGATTGCCGAGGATTTTGACCTGGTTCAGACACCCATCGGATCAAACACTTATGTCGTGATTGCCACACAGCACAAGAATGATCACCTCTGGCTGCAAAGGGCTCTGCGAGGGGAAGCCGCTTACGTGGCTTTGATCGCCAGCCACCATCGGGCCAAGCTCGTACTCGACTACCTCGCCGCAGAGGGAGTGCCGGAGGACAAGATCGCGAGAATTTTTGCGCCGGCAGGCCTCGACTTGGGTGCTACCACTCCAGAGGAGATTGCGCTCAGTATCGTGAGCCAGATCGTAGCCTTGCGGCGTGGCGGCTCCAGCCGCTCGTTACACCTTACAGAGCTGGACATGCCGGACAGCGATGTCTCCGAAAAAGTAATCACCCAGTGCGACGCGCACACGCCAGACTGAGCGCGGACCATCTTTACGACGATCCGAAGATTCCCCGATCATAGTTCTCTGACCTTGGTGGCCGGATTTCGAACCTCGCTCACCCGCTTCCGCCTTTCAGAAACGATTTCCGCCATAATGCTGAGTGCGATTTCCTCTGGAGTCTCGGCGCCTATCTCTAGTCCAGCGGGCACTCGCACGCTGGCCAATTTGTCCGCCACAACTCCCCTCATCCGCAGGCTGCGAACGACTTCATCCCCTCTCTTCTTCTTAGCAACAAGTGCGATATAGGCGCTGTTCGCAGCCAGCGCCTCTTCAATCGCCTCCTCATCGCACGTGCCGCGGCTCGCCACCACCACGTTCCGATCGGGATTCGCCCCAAGCACGGAAAAATCGAGCGCGTGAAGCACCCGATCTGCATCGGGCGAGTCGGCAGCGGCCAGCAGCGGATCCACCACGGTCACCGTGAATCGCATCAGCTTTCCCAGCTTCGCCAAGGCAGCTGCCATCGCGTCCCTGCCGACAATGACCAACTCCGGCTGCGCAGTTGTTGCGCCGCCAAGTTGTCTCCCGTGAAGATCCGCGGTTTCGAGCAAGGCCTTCTCTCTCTCGGTGCGACCGCCGGCACGGCGCAGCGCCTCAAAATCGCTCTGCCGGTCAATGTCCAGCAGGATTCCCGCATCGTCCACAGGCAACTTCACTATGCCTTCGAGATGGTCGCCGAAGATTGCGCGGCATCCGACATCGCCGTTGAGGGCCATCACCTCGGCGAAAACCGAGCGGTCCAGGAGCACCGGATTACCGCGAAAACCCCGGTAAGTTGGAATCACGATCTGCGCTTTGGAGCGATGATGCTCCGCCATCAATAGTCCGAGCGTCGCGGGCCGGACAAACGGCTGATCCGCCAAAACGATGAGCGCACCTGCGCATTGTGGATCCACAGCCGAAAGTCCAGCTTTCAACGAAGTTCCCATGCCCTGCTGATAATTCTCATTGAGAACTACGCGTGCATTCTGCACATCGATTTTCCTTCGGATCTCCTCCGCTGCGAATCCTAGAACCAGGACGATTTCCTTCACCACGGATGCACCCACGTGATCGAGGACGTGCTGCAATAGCGGACGATCATCCAGTAGCAGCAGTTGCTTTGCTGTTCCCATCCTTGTTGAGGTTCCTGCCGCCAGAATTACCGCCGCAAAGGGGGAAGGGATGGCCATCATTCGACACCACAATTCTTAGTTTAGTATCCGCCCAAGGCTGATGCTCACCGCGACCCAACACTTGGTTCATCGGATAACTGCGCCAATTTCGGTCGATCTCCTTTCGGTAGAGTTTTGCTTCACACTCAAAACCTACCTCAAAGGGGTGCCCTTTTATAATGCGTTACGAGTAATGTGACCCTTATTTGACCCGAGTTGTGCCTGGCGTGCTTTCGGCGATAAACGGTTCCAAAAACGGTTCCAAGTTTGGTCGCGGAGAACCGTTCGCATGGTGTATGGTCCCGATATGTTCGAAGCCTCCGAGCGCGAGTGCGAGCGACACATCCGAAGCGGAATTCGAAATCCGTGGAGCGGAAGCGCGGCTTCAGGCCGGGGCATACCGCTTGATCGAGATGCGCCGTGCGTGCTCTCGCGTTTTCACTACATCATAGGCGAGTTGCATCCGGAGAAGGTGATCCATGTCCGGGCCGAAGGCCTTTTCGATGCGTAGGGCCATTTCCGGCGTCAGCGCGGCCTTGCCGTGCAGAAGATCGGAGAGGGTAGCGCGGCGCACATGCAAAATCTCCGCAGCCTTCGATACTGTGAGGCCGAGAGCTCCGATGACTTCGGTTCTTATCAGCTCGCCCGGATGGGGCGGGTTCTTCATGGGCATTTCGGCCTCCTAGTGGTAGTCGATCAGGTCGATGTCGCTGGCGGGTCTGTTCGTCGTAACGGAAAGTTAACCGCCAGTTTCCCGTGACAGTCAGGCTCCATGATCCTTTCAGATCGCCTTTAAGAGGATGCAACTTCCAGCCGGGAAACCGACCGAGCTGCTCCAGCGTCTCGGCGGTTTCGAGGGCAAACAGAAGCTTGCGCAGCTTGTCGGCCATTGCGGACGGCACCGCCTTGGCGTTTCCGTCCTCATGAAGGCGCCTTAGGCCTTTATGGCGAAAGCGGACAAGTTGCATGTTATCGTTTCACTATTCCAGTATGTACGGTTATGCCGTACACGTCAAGCGGTTTATTGTAGAAGTCCGCGTCTCTGTCCGGATTGAAGCTGGACCCGGTGCGGTGCTTGATCTGAGGCGATTCGCGGCGCTCTCTGGCGCTGGCACGGCGCTGTACAGCGCTCGAAAAATGAACGTTAACTTCTTGATTCTGCGGGATCTCGGAGAACTCGCAGGGTGCCATCGTCCAAACCGGAGTAGGGAGTCACAACGATGCCGGAGCTACGCACACAATCTGCTGGGGCCAAAGTTACCGAGAAAGAATACGCCGAGATCGAGAAGCTGGCCGAATCGCGCGGCCTGAAGGTGAGCGAGTGGTGTCGGGAAACCCTGCTGGCGAGGGTGAACGGCCAGGAGCTGAGGGCCGCCACTGATTGCGCCGGCACCGGCCAGGTGGCGCTCATGGCGGCGTTGTCGGCGCTACGGGCAATCCTGCTCAACGTGCTGTTCAAGCTGGCGAATGGCAGAGCCTGACCGCGGACGAGTCGCAGCGGTTGATCGACCGGGCCGATTCGGACAAGTTGAGGAAGGCGCGGGAGCGGCTCTTGCAGGCGCAAGAGTCATAAGGAAAACAGAAAGAATAATCCGGATCGTTTTTTCGTGGTTTCGGGTTCCACAAGGAGTAGGGCAGTCGGTGATGAACCAGGCGGTGGGTCGCGTGAGCGTAGGCCTTGGGCGACGAAGTGGCCGATGTCGAGTCTCGGAGCGAACGGCA
>Ga0182018_10003087_pt1 | contig 15513 bp, 14 predicted proteins | sample 812P2MmetaG_FD_120490 | JGI IMG/M metagenome (GOLD analysis project Ga0182018, IMG submission 120490) | Permafrost microbial communities from Stordalen Mire, Sweden - 812P2M metaG | ecosystem: Environmental > Terrestrial > Soil > Wetlands > Permafrost | place: Sweden: Stordalen | collected...
CGATGGTTGCCTGGCATGGCGCGGATCGGTGATCCCGTCATGGCCGGTCCAAGCCCACGGCTGTCCGGTTTAATTCCCAGTTAGGGACAGGGCTTTTTCACGTCATGGCCGGGCTCGTCCCGGCCACCCACGTCTTCATTGGCCGCGCCAAAGACGTGGATGGCCGCCACGAGGGCGGCCATGACGAAACGAAGTCGCCCGCCAAGTACAGCCCCTGCTATTCAGTCCAAACGAACCGGACAGCCGTGGTCCAGGCCCGGCCATGACGTGCGAAAAGCAACAGCCGTCACAACGATATCGGACAGCCGTGGGCCTGGGCCGCCCATGACGGGGAGGTTACGAACTCTGCGGCGACGCCGCCAACAATCTTTCAATCGGGTCCCAGACGAACGCTGTCTGCACCACGCCCTGGCCGGCGACCTGGACCACCGCCTCAGCCGCCGAACGCCCGCCAAGCCGTTCGTAAAACCACCGGCTCGGGTTATCCCGCAGCACCCATAAATATGCCGATTTGCAACCCGCCTCGGCGAGATGCCCGGCGGCGGCGCGCAACAGGCGGCGGCCGACACCACGCTCGCGCCAATCATCCAGCACGTAAAGCGTTTCGATCTCGCCTTCGCCCAAAGACCGCCCGCTGACCTCGCCGCGGCGAGCCCGTCCGGCGGTGGTGAAGCCGATGATGCGTGCCGCGCTGCCGGGCGCCACGTCGACACCCGAGGCGATCGCCACCATCACACCGGTGCCGCTTCTGATCGCCTGATCGTAATAAACCGCCTGCCGGGAAACCGATAATTTCGCCAGATAGTTGTCCGGCAGGATACCCGGATAAGTGTTCCGCCACGCCGCCACATGCACCGCCGCGATCGCCACCGCGTCAGCCGGCCTCGCTTTCCGGATCGCGATCACGCACGCCGCTCCAGCACCGCGGCGAAGAACCCGTCCGTGCCATGCCGCGCCGGAGTCAGCGCCAACATCTCCCCCTCGGGCGAGGGGCTTTCGAGCGGCCACGTCTGGGCCAACGGCACCAGAACGAACTCCGGATGGCGACGCAAAAACTCGGACACCTGCCCTTCATTCTCCTCTTGCAGCAGGGAGCAAGTCGCGTAAACCAAACGCCCGCCCGAACGGACCAGCGCCTGCGCGGTGTCGAGGATGGTGGACTGTTTTCGCGTCAATTCCAATAGGTCTTGCTCGGACAGCCGGTGCCGCGCGTCCGGGTTGCGCCGCCACGTGCCGGTGCCCGTGCATGGCGCGTCGACCAGCACGCGATCGAATGCTCCGGCGCGCCGCTTCGCCCATTTATCGCCGGGCACGACGAGGTGACGTTCGACATTGTTGACGCCCGCCCGCCGCAACCGACGCACCGCGCCCTCCAGCCGGGACGCCGATACATCGCACGCGACGATCTGTCCCCGGTTGCCCATCATCGCCGCCAAAGCCAGCGTCTTGCCACCCGCTCCGGCGCACCAGTCCACTACCCGCATCCCCGGCGCCGCGCCGGTCAGAGCGGCGATCACCTGACTGCCCTCGTCCTGAATTTCCACCAACCCGGATTGGAACGCCGGTCCGCTCGTCACCGGCCGGCGGCCATCGATGCGCAGACCCCAGGGCGACAGCGGCGTCGGACGCGCATCCCAGCCTTCCGCCTTCAACGCGGCGAGCGCGTCCTCGCGCGTGCCCTTCAGAGCGTTGACCCGCAAATCCAACGGCGCCGGTTCGCTCAGTGCCGCCATTTCAGCCGCCAGACGGTCGCGGTACTGGGCTTGCAACCGGGGATACAACCAGTCCGGCAGTTCAAAACGTACCGGTTCCGGCATGCCGGGTTGATCGAGCGCCTGCCCCTCGACTCTCCGCAACGCGTTATATTCGCTTCGCTCCAGGCCGGCGGCCGCGAAACGGTCGCCGGAGAAGGATTCGGCGACTCCCGCCAACGTCCATCCCTCGGTCAGTAGCGACGCCGCTACCAGCAAACGAGGTGACGCTTTCGGCACGAACCAGGTCAGCCGCCGCCGTGACCGCAGTACCCGCCATACCCGGTCCGACACAGCCCGCCGATCGCCCGAGCCAATGAACCGGCGTTCGCGGAAAAAATCATTCGCCACGGCGTCCGCCGGCCGGGCCGGCGCCGCCTCGATCGCCTCCAGCAGAGCGATCGAGGCTTCAAGCCGCGCGGCGGGCGTCACCGCGGCGGCAGCGGCAAAGCGGTGAGGTCGGCCAGTTCGGTGGCCACCATGCGCAAACCATACTCGCCGGGTTGGCCGGTCCGATTGACCCAGAACACCTTGAACCCGGATGCATGCGCGCCGAACGCATCCCACGGGTTGGAGGAGACGAACGCCATCTGGCTCGGGGCAAGCCCGAACCGTTCCGCCGGCAGGCGATAAACCCGTGGATCAGGCTTGAACACGCCAACCGATTCGACACTCAGGATGGCATCCAGGACTGGTTCGAGGCCCGCCGATCGGGCCGCCTCCGCCAGCATCTTTGGTTCGCCGTTCGACAGGATCGCGGTACGCAGTCCCTGATCGCGCAGCCGCCGCAGGACCGCCGATGCTTCCGGATAGGCATCAAGCTGGCGATAGGCCATCAGCACGTCGGACAGCAAGGCCGTGTCGGTGATCCCATGCCTGGCGGCGACCCAGGCCAGAGCATCCTCGGTCAGCCGCCAGAAATCGCGATGATGCTTCGGGCCGGCGAGGCTACGCACCCAACTGTATTCCAATTGCTTCTGCCGCCAGTCGGCGCTGAATTGTGGCCAGCGTTCGCCCAGACGGTGCGCGTGCTTCGCCATCGCGGCGTGAACGTCGAGCAGCGTGCCGTAGGCGTCGAAGACAATCGCCTGAATTTGATCCATGGGTACGATTGATACCGTGTTCTCCGACACGCCGCCACGGCGCGGCGCGAACGATGTCTTATCGTATTAATGAAGAGAGCATCAGCTTGTACGGGGCCATGAAAGGAATTCGAAAGGATCACGTCGCGGGCTGATCTCCGGGTCGAATCCACTTCTGTCCGGTTGAGCACCGGTCGAATACTCGACGCGATACCGGCCGGCTGTCGCATCTCGTCATGGCCGCCCTCGTGGCGGCCGTGACGGGCAAAAAGCACCAGTCGTCAACACGATCTTTAACCGGACAGGCGTGGGTCGAGTCCCGGCATGACGGGTCAACGAAGTCACTGGTATCCGCTGCGACCAGATCGGCCGTCACCGGCCTGGCGCTTCAGTCCTGACGGTAATTCGGCGCTTCCCGGTCGATCGCCACGTCGTGCACATGGCTCTCTCGCAGACCGGCGCCGGTGACGCGGCGGAAACGCGTATTGGCCTGCAACGCCTCGATGTCCGCGCTGCCTGTATAGCCCATGCCGGACTTCAGGCCGCCGACCAGTTGGTGCACCACGTTGCCGACCGGGCCCTTGTAGCCGACCCGGCCCTCCACGCCCTCGGGCACCAGTTTCAGCTCGTCCTTGATGTCCTGCTGGAAGTACCGGTCCGCCGAGCCGCGCGCCATGGCGCCCAGGCTGCCCATGCCGCGGTAGGATTTGTAGGAACGGCCCTGGTAGAGGAACACCTCGCCCGGCGCCTCATCGGTGCCGGCCAGCAGGCTGCCCACCATCACCGAGTCGGCGCCGGCGGCGATCGCCTTGACGATGTCGCCGCTGGTGCGCATGCCGCCATCGGCGATCGCGGGGATGCCGGCCTCGCGGCACGCGGCGGCGGTTTCCATGACGGCGGTGAATTGCGGTAGGCCAACGCCAGCGACCACGCGGGTCGTGCAGATGCTGCCTGGGCCGATACCGATCTTCACCGCGTCGGCACCGGCGCCGATCAGCGCACGCGCCCCCTCCGGAGTCACCACGTTGCCGCCGATGACCTGGACGGCGTTGGAGGTCTTCTTGATTGCCTCGACCGCCCGCAGCACGCCTTGCGAGTGGCCGTGCGCGGCATCGACCACGATGATGTCGACCTCGGCCGCGATCAGGGCCAGTGCCCGCTCGATGCCGTCCGGGCCGACGCCGGTCGCGGCGGCGCAGCGCAACCGGCCCAGCTCGTCTTTGTTGGAAAGCGGGTGGAGCTCCGACTTGTCCATGTCCTTGACGGTGATCAGCCCGACGCAGCGATAGCTGTCGTCGACCACCAGCAACTTCTCCAGCCGATGGCGGTGCAGCAGGCGGCGCGCTTCCTCCGGCGCCGCGTCGGGGCTGATGGTGACCAGGTTGTCGCGGGTCATCAGCTCGTAAACGCGGATCGAGGGATCGGTGGCGAATCGGACGTCGCGGTTGGTCACGATGCCGACGAGCCGGTTGGTGCCCCGCTCCACGACCGGGAATCCGCTGATTTTATGGGCGGTTTTCAGCGCCATCAGTTCGCCGAGGGTCTGGTCGGGATGCACCGTCAGCGGGTTCACCACCATGCCGGACTCGTATTTCTTGACCTGGCGCACCTGGACCGCCTGCTCCTCGGGCGTCAGGTTTTTGTGGATGACGCCCATGCCGCCCAGTTGCGCCATGGCGATCGCCATCGCGCTTTCCGTGACGGTGTCCATGGCGGCCGAAATCAGCGGGATATTGAGCCAGATCCCCCGCGTCAGCCGAGTCCTGGTGCTCACCGAACTGGGCAGAATCTGTGAATAAGCCGGCACGACGAGGACGTCGTCGAATGCCAAAGCCTCCTCCACCCGGTTGGGCGGAGCGTTGCGATTGTCCTGGGGGATGTCAAGCGCCATGGATGCGTGGCCTTTCCGCGACCTTGACGCCCCCTCATAAGAGCGCGGCCGGGGTTCCGCAAGCACCAGGTTGTGACGATTCTTTTTCAGCAACCGATCCGGTACTCGGCCGGCGGACGGTGGCAGCCCAGATCGGGGTCCGCTCCGACGGCATTTGGCGACCTGGTTCCAGCGGATCTGAATACCCGGGTAGTCAGCCTGACGACGATGACCAACCGTACGGGATCGAACAAAGCCATTTGGGCCGGTCGCGTCCAGAAAGTCTCCGCCACCACAAGCGGCGAAAGTGGTGACACACGCACGCATCGCGCGAGTCGTACCAGGTTCGTTTTGGCGCCACACGGATATGCGAGCCGCCCGCGAATGACTTCCCGATGCGCGCAATGGCGTCCACGCGCGCGAAAAATATCACGGCTCCGATCCGCAATTCACCAATTCTGATGATACGCCTCGCCCGGACCGAACCAGCAAGGAATCCATGGCCCGGTCCATCGGTTACGCGCCAGACGATCCCTGGTCAGATGTGAGCCAATCTGATGTTGTTTAATCCTTGCATTGACAGGGACATGGCACTTAATTGCACATATCACTTCAAACGGCACAACAAGCCGGGCAAACGGGATCATTCGGATGACGCGGGGCGCCACGAAAAAGCCTCGAACCGACAGCACAGGAGGAAATGTTTGGGAACCTGAATTCGGCCCCGCGCGTGATGCCGCGGATCACCTTGATCCAGAGTCCTCACGTTGCAAGCGCCGCGAACCCGCCCAATGCGAAGAGCCGCCGGCACGCGTTCCATTTAAATCGCCGGCACGACTTCCGCGCAGGGCTTTGCAATTCACACCGAACGGCCATCCGGCCGTCTTCATCATGGAATGGTACAATGATCCAGGGCTACATGATCTCCTCGTCAGACAGCAAGAAGGTCGCGGCGCAACTCAAAGACGCGGGCTGCGACAATGTCCACCGCGATACCCGCGGTGCGAAGGCGGAACGCGCCCAGAGGCGCCGCGCCATCGAACAGCTTAATCCCGGCGACGTGCTGGTTGTCGCCAGACTGAACCAGATCGCCGACTCGACCCTGGACCTGCTGCGGACGCTGACCACCATCTCCGACAAGAAAGCCATCTTCCGTTCGCTCGCCGAACCCTGGGCCGATACCAATCTGCGTGGCGTTCGTCTGCTGACGTTGCTGGAAGGCATCGCCACGTTCGAGCGTGACGTGCGCAGTGCCCGCACCGAGGCCGGTCAGGCGCGTGCCGTGGCGCGCGGCGTGAAACTGGGCCGTAAGCCGAAGCTGACGCCGAAGCAGGAGCAGGAAGCGCTGCGCCGCCGCAAGAAGGGTGAGACGCTCGCGACGATCGCCGAGACCTATAACGTCAGCCACAGCACGATCTCGCGCCTCGTCGCCTGATCGGTTCGCGCCGCCCGCGTCCGTCATCCCCGGGCTCGTTGAAACGTCATCCCCGGGTTCGACCCGGGGATCAATCGCGGCATGATGCGGCGATTGTATATCGTGTTGACCACTGGCGCTTTTTCCACGTCATGGCTGGGCTCGGCCCAGCCATCCACGTCTTGACCGGCGGCGCCAAAGGCGTGGATGGCCGCCACAGGGGCGGCGATGACGACATGTCCCGGCCGGCCAATGTTGCCTCGAGTCTTCGGCCACCGCTCAACCGGACAGAAGTGGGTCGAAGCCGAGGACGACGAAGTTCACCGGATTGAACTCCTACCCGGCCGGGATCAGACGAATTCGTCTGTTATCTACACCTAACCCAACCCGGCCATCGCGCAACGCGATCGCGTCTTCGCCGAACACGGTGCGGCGCCATCCGTGCAGCGCGGGCACGTCAGGCGCATCCTCGGAGGCGATCCGATCGATGTCGTCCGAGGACGCGATGAGCTTCGGCGCCACCCGGTGCTCCTCGCATCGTGCCATCAGCAGAACCTTCAGCAATTGCACCAAAGCCGCCGAAGGCCTGGCCACGTCGCGTTGTCTGGGCGCCGCGGGCAAACTCGCTTCCGGCAGGGCGATGACCGGCGCCACCGCTTCCAGCAACGACACACCCGTGCGGCCCTCGGCGAAGCCCCGCGAAATCCCGCGTGCACGCCCCAACGCCTCGGGATTGGCCGGCGCGATGGCGGCGATTTCCATCAGAGTCTCGTCCTTCAGCAGCCTTTGGCGCGGGATATTGATCCGTTGTGCCTCCTGCTCCCGCCACGCCGCGAGTGCGCGCACCAACGCCAGAAAGCGCCGGTTGTTGCCGCGCAGCTTCAGCCGCTCCCAGGCGGTTTCGGGGTCGCCGCGATAGGTGGCGGGATTGTTCAGGATCGCCATTTCCTCGGCGACCCATGACAGCCGTCCTTCTTCCTCCAGCCGCGCGCGCAACTGGCGATAGACGAGGCGCAGCCAGGTGACGTCGGCCGCCGCGTAAGTCATCTGCGCCGGCGACAGCGGCCGGGCGGCCCAGTCGCTGAAGCGGTGGGCTTTGTCGATGCTGCCGCCGGTGAGGCCGGAGACCAAAGAGTCGTAGCCGGCCTGATCGCCAAAGCCCGCGACCATGGCGGCGACCTGGGTATCGAACATCGGCGACGGCACGGCGCCGAACCGATGGACGAATATCTCCACATCCTGGCGCGCCGCGTGGAACACCTTGGTCACCGCCGGATTGGCCAGCAATTCGCCCAACGGAGCCAGATCGATCCGATCGGAGACGGTATCGACGACGGCGACCTCGGTCTCCCCGGCGAGCTGCACGAGGCAAAGCTCGGGATAATAGGTCCGCTCCCGCATGAATTCGGTGTCGACGGTGACGAACTCCTCGCTCGCGAGCCGGCGGCAAAGCGCGGTCAGAGCGTCGGTATCGGTGATGACGGTTGGCGGCGGGAAGTCCGGGATGGCGGCTCGGGGCATAATCCGGTTTTACACTCGTGCGCGGTGAAGGCCAGTGGCGGAAGAAGCCAACTGGTTTCGGGGCGCTGCCTCCCCTCCTCGTTATGGTCCTCCTGACGACCTGATCGGGGGATTGAGCGGACCATCTGTCGCGCCACCGCGTTGATGCGGATGGTCTGGCAGAGTCGGACCATGACGCGACAGGAACCGTGGCACGCGGGTTCCGCGCTTGACCTTGCCGGTTTGCCCTGTCTTTTCTCCCGCGCTCCGGCGGCTCCCGCCTCACTTCTCCTCCCCAGGGGCACCGCCAAATTCGTCAGGATGTGATTTTCCATGCATGCATACCGCTCGCACACCTGTGGCGCGCTCCGCGCCGCCGACGCTGGTCTGACCGCTCGCCTGTCCGGTTGGGTGCATGCGAAGCGCGACCATGGCGGGCTGCTGTTCATCGACCTGCGCGACCATTACGGCATCACCCAGTGCGTGTTCGCCGCCGGCGGGCCGGTGTTCGCCGCCGCCGAAGCGGTGCGGCCGGAGAGCGTGATCACCGTCACCGGCGCCGTGGTCGCCCGCGAGGAAGGCACGCTCAATCCGAAACTGCCGACCGGCGAGGTCGAGCTGCGGGTCACGGATCTGGTGGTGCAATCGGCCGCCGAAGTGCTGCCGATGCAGGTCGCCGGCGATGAGAAATTCCCTGAGGACATCCGCCTGCGCTATCGCTTTATCGATCTGCGGCGCGAGAAACTGCATCGTAACATGATGCTGCGGTCGAACGTCATCACCTCGATCCGGCGGCGCATGATCGAGGCGGGGTTCCTGGAATATCAGACGCCGATCCTGACCGCTTCCAGCCCCGAGGGCGCGCGGGACTTCCTGGTGCCGGCGCGCATGCACCCCGGCAAGTTCTATGCCCTGCCGCAGGCACCGCAGCAGTTCAAACAGTTGCTGATGGTCGCCGGTTTCGATCGGTACTTTCAGATCGCCCCCTGCTTTCGTGACGAAGCCGGGCGAGCCGACCGTTCGCCAGGCGAATTCTATCAGCTCGACTTCGAAATGAGCTACGTGACGCAGGAGGATGTGTTCGCGACGATCGAACCAGTGATTGCCGGCGTGTTCGAGGAATTCGCCGAGGGCCGCGCCGTCACGCCGGCGCCGTTCCCGCAAATCCCCTACGATCAGTCGATGCTGGAATACGGTTCCGACAAGCCTGATTTACGCAATCCGTTGCGCATCGCGGATGTGACCGCGCATTACGCCGGCTCCGGTTTTGGCCTGTTCGCCCGGATCGCCGCGTCGGGCGGGATCGTGCGCGCGGTGCCGGCGCCAGGTGCCGCGGCGCAACCGCGCAGCTTCTTCGACAAACTGAACGAATGGGCCCGCGCCGAGGGTCAGGGCGGACTGGGCTATATCGTATACGAAACGGACGGACCGAAGGGTCCGATCGCGCGCAACCTGGAACCGGAACGCGCCGAGGCGATCCGTGCCGCCTGCGGCCTGAACGCCGGCGACGCGGTGTTCTTTGTCGCCGGCAAGAAGGATGTGGCGGAGAAATTCGCCGGAGTGGTGCGCACACGGATCGCCGGCGAACTCGATTTGCCGGAAAAGGATGCGTTCCGGTTCTGCTGGATCACCGATTTTCCGATGTACGAATTCGACGAGGAAGCGAAGAAGATCGACTTCAGCCACAATCCGTTCAGCATGCCGCAAGGCGGGGTGGAGGCGCTGAACACAAAGGATCCGCTGACGATCAAGGCCTTCCAGTACGACATCGTTTGCAACGGCGTTGAATTGTGTTCCGGCGCGATTCGCAACCATCGCCCGGATATCATGCTGCGTGCGTTCGAGATCGCCGGTTATAAGGCCGAGGAGGTGGAAGCGCGTTTCAGCGGCATGTTGAACGCGTTCCGCTACGGCGCGCCTCCCCATGGTGGCGCCGCGCCCGGCATCGATCGCATCGTCATGTTGCTGGCTGATGAACCGAATATCCGCGAGGTGATCCTGTTCCCCCTGAACCAGCAGGGCGAGGATTTGCTAATGGGTGCACCCGCCGAGGTGCCCCCGGCGCGGCTGAAAGAGTTGTCGCTGCGGATCGATTTGCCACCGAAACCGGTTCGCCAGGGCTAGCGCCACTTTATTGTCATGGTTCGACTCGGCCGTACGGGATGCGCGTATCTCGATCACCTTCAGCCGCCAGATTTAAATCGCGCGGGAGTAAACTGGCTTTGTGAAACGTACGGACGTTCACGGCACGGTGGTGAGGCGATCAGGTAAGCAAGGCTTTACACGGAGAACACCGAGAACCACGGAGGACCACGGAGCAGAAAGAAGATATGGCGCTTCGCGCGGTGCGCGCGAAGCGCTTAATGCCGTTCTGCTCCGTGCTCCTCCGTGGTTCTCGGTGTTCTCCGTGTAAAGCCTTTCTTGCCATCGTTCAGGCGCCCAGATCCACATCGGGCCGCCGGCATCCGCGGCGGGATACGTGCATGCCAAAGGGCTCGCCGGGCCAACTGTCACGGCCTGGAATGATGCGAGTGGCCTGGATCGTGACGAACGAGCTGGACCGGGCTTTGACCTGAACGACGCGCCATCCCCCACCAGTCTTCTTCATGCCGGTCTTGTCCATGGTTGACTCCGACAGCCCACATCACCATTTTGCGCCCGCGCCATGGACCATTTCCGCGCGCACCAGGCTGGATGGGGCTGTAGCTCAGTTGGGAGAGCGCCTCGTTCGCAATGAGGAGGTCAGGGGTTCGATTCCCCTCAGCTCCACCATCCCGCCCGATCAATCAGGCAACCGCGAGTCCAGACCGGACGCATGGATGAACCAGGCGGGACCGCGCGACTTCGGCCCGGAAGCCCATCCGCTACCGCTGATCGCCGCCCAGAAACTCCAACTGCCAGCACATTTCCTGCACCGACAACGGAAAGCTGTTGCCAGGCCCAGGTTTGAGGGCGGACCCCGGCGCCAGACGCGCCAACAGAACCTGCGCCGCCATACCGGCCTGCATCGAAAAACCGGCTTTCCAGGCAAGACTCACCAAACCCTTGGCACTGCGTAATGACACCGCGCGGCGTACCGCCGGCAATGGCACCTCGGCGGCGGTGGCGAGCATGATCGTCATCTTACCCGCGTCGCCTTCCCGCGCGGCGGCAAGCAAATCCGCTTCGGTCGGTTTCGTGCACGCAACGGATGGTTCGCCGGCCCCGGGTTGGGGGGCCACGGGTTCGGGAGCCAGGGGTTCGGGCCGCAGCCGCGCCGATACCCGTGCGCGCAAATTCTCCGCCATGCCAGGGGAGAGATCGCCCCGCTCGGCCAGCACCTCCAACAGGTGATCGGCCACGATCCGCGACAAAGTGCTGACCGACCGCTCGGACAACGCCGGCCGGCGCACCAAAGGGCCATGCCAGGCGGGATGATCGATGGAGCGATCCACCAGCGCGTCCAGAGTCGCTTCCCTGATCTGCGCGGTCTCGTTCATCAACAAGGCGAGCACCACGTCGCTGGTCCCGCCGGCCGCGAGGGCGTCGCTGACGGCGGCCTCGATCGCGGGCCGCCGCGCCACGGCGAGCCGCGTGCCGGACGACGGCGCCTCGGCCACCAGCGCCACCAGATCGTCGGCGGTCAGTAACGGCGAAAACCGGATGACCGGCTCGCACACGCTCACCGCCTCATCGCGGGCGAGAAGCTGGACGATGGCGCGCGGGATGTCCGGCAGGTCCTTGATGACCTCGGCGATCGCGGCGCGAACGCGTACCGTCTCGTCCTCGGCCAGCGCGGTCAACGTCGCGAGAGTCTCCCGCCGCAGCCGCGACTGCGCCTCTTCCGACAAAGCCGGCGCCAGCATGCTCAGTTTCCGGGCCAGCAAGGCCCGCACCCGGTCATCGGCGTCGCGGGCCAGAGCGGCGTTGGTCTCGGCTGGCGCCGCGGGGTTCAGCGCCAATGCCGCACGCACGGTCACGGACTCGTCCGCCACCAGGGCGTGGAGCACGTCCGGCGTGGTGTCGGGCTGCGCGCCAAGGCGCACGCGGGTGGCCTCGTCCAATGCCATTTCAGGTGGGGGCCATGTCAGGGCCGTTTCCGCAGTGAAACGCGCCAGTGTCCGCGACCACCACGCTTGACCTGATACATCGCCATGTCGGCGCGGCGCATGAGGCTGTCGAGCGGCTCCTTATCGGCGGGGTCACGGCAGGCGATACCGATCGACATGGTCACCAGCGGCAGGTCCGGACCGGTGATCTCCGCGAGGTCGTTGGGCACGGCGTCGCGCAGGAACTCGGCCCGCTCCGCCGCCGTCATATGATCCGCGCCATCCAACCAAATGGCGAATTCGTCGCCACCCAGCCGGGCGATCAGGTCGGTGGGGCGGAAGGTCTTGCGCAGCAGGGCGGCGGTGCGGCGCAACACCTCATCACCGGCTTCGTGCCCCATGCGGTCATTGACCGGTTTGAAATGATCGAGGTCGGCGAACATCAATGTGCCCGGCACATTCTCCCGTTGCTGCCGCGCCGCGTGCCGCTCCACCTCCTCAAGAAACGCGCGCCGGTTCAGCAGGCCGGTCAGCGGGTCGGTGCGGGCCTGCAAAGTCATTTCCAGTTGGATCGCCTCCCGCTCCAGGAGCATGCGGACGATTTTGGCGACCGCACCGATGAGACGGAGGTCGTCATCGTCCCAGGCGCGCGCGTCAGGCGGACGCCACGCGGCGAGGCTCGCGCTCTGCCCCGACCTGGTGCGGCACCCGGCGACCAGCAGCGGACGGCGGCCAGTGACGATGATCTGGGGTTCAACCGAGTGGAGGTGGTGGCTGGCGATGCCGGCCACCATTTCGGCGCCGATACCCGATGCATGCGCCAGCCGGGCGGGGGCCTTGTCCGTGGCCGGGAAGATCACCGCGACGCCTTCGGCGCCGAGCGCATCGACGAGCGTATCCAGCGCCGCGCCCATCATCCGGGACGACACGATTTCCTGCCCGGTACGGCGCAGAATATGGTCCACGACCTCCGACCTTCGCAGCGCCGCCGCCGCCTGGGCCAACTGGACGTCCAGTTCCGAAAGATCCAGTCCCACGCCACGTGCACCAGTCACCCGGCCCTGCGCGTCCCTGATCGGCGCCGCGTGGAACGAGAGACAGACGATGCCGCCGTCGGCGCGTTTCAGCCACGCCTCCCGGTGGCGGATTCTGGCGGTGACGCGGAATGGATCGCACACGGCACCGCCACTTTCCGCGAGCAGTGCCGCGGCCGGCTGGCCGATCAGCGTGTCGGCCGCCCAGCCGAGGGCGGGATCGGGTGTGATGAGGGTAAAACGGCCCCATTCGTCGGTTTCGAACGCGAAATCGGCGGCCAGGTTGACCAGTTCCCGCCAGCGTTGGCGGCTGTCGATCAGGGCCCCCTGCAACACCTCAACCGGAGTAGCGGCGATTGGAGGGGCAGTTATGGCGGTATCCGGCATCTGACGGCGATCCTCTGACGGGATGCGTATTAGAGGCGAAATGGATTAATGAAGTGTGAACGGCGGCCGCGCTCGCCGGTTTATTCCCACACGCCCCCTGACCACCTGGGCTTGCCGGTCGCGGGCCTGGCCACTATGAACGCGGCCGGACGCGTGTCCGGCGCTGCTGTAGCTCAGTGGTAGAGCACTCCCTTGGTAAGGGAGAGGTCGAGAGTTCGATCCCCTCCAGCAGCACCAGTCAAATCTCGGATTTCCGCCAATTTTCTGAGGTGTCCGCGTATATCGGACAACTGTATTCGGCAGAACAAGGCGGCAACTGGCACGAGTTGGCACGGAATATCCGTGCCAAATCCGTGCCATCAGTTCACGAGCCGTTCCTCGATTATGGCGCCGGTTGCGGTCTTGGTAGCGCTCGTCCAATGCAGCCGTGCCGCCTAACGCCGCCCAGGCATCAACTCGATAGACCAATCCGGCGCCGCACCGTGGCCGTGTTCGCGGTGCCCGGCGCACAGATAGACCGGAGCCGGTTTCCCACCGCACGCTTCACAGCGCAACCGGGCGATTGCATCCTGGAATGTCCTGTCACCGCGGTCGCCACGTTGTTGGATTATCAGGCGCAATGGATACAGGACCGTCCCCTTACAACAGTGCAATTCCAGGCGGCAGTCCGGCCAATCGGACAGGCGTTGTGACGGGAGGAATGGCGGCGGGTGCATCGCCGGAGGGTAAGCAGAGAGCGGATCAGGAACAAGATTGCCCCGCTGTGGTTAGGCCGCGCGCGATCAGTGCCCCAAGGCGCGTCCGATCCAATCAGCGAACGCCGCCACTGCCGCAAACCTGATCACCGCCGCAGCCGAACGCAGCGCCTGAACGATATAGATTAGCTTCGCCACGCGCGCACCGAACCGAGGCACCCAAAGTGAGTTGAATAGTTCCGCGAAGTCTGCGAGGCGGTCCCCCTGGCGTTCCAGTGGCGTGAAGAGGCAGACAATGAATTCTCCGATGCTGGGCGTAAGCGCCCCCCCTCCGCGGGTTGCCTCGCGTTCATTCGGTTGCGCAACAACCGGAACTGGATCGAAGGGCCGGTCGGCCTCATCTATGCGCTCTATCGACGTGTGGCCATCACTCACTACAGCCCGCATTTTGCGGCTGAATTCGGCCAAATTTATGCCGTCCTTGATAACAATGACCGCCTGTCGCCTTTCGACCCCGTCTCTCATCCAGAGCCTTATATATTTATCGCCATCCGTAACATGAAGCTTCCGTGCCCACTCATCGGTCTGCTGGTCTGTGGTCAGAGGGGTAGTGGGTTCGATGCTGACGCGCTTCATGCGGGCGCCCCCATTGGCGGACCTTTTGCCCAAAGGCGTCTATCCGCCTCTCTGGCCTCCGCTAGCGCAGACTGGCCAAGCGCCTCGATTTGATAGAACCGCTTTGGCTTTCCGCCACGCTCAGGGGTCGGTTCTCCGAGGCGGGACGACACGAACCGCTTTTTTTCCAGCCGGTCCACGGTGGAATAGATCGCGCCAAGACTGAGCGATTTCCCAAACCGCTGCTTGATTTCGTCCGCAATGGAGATGGCATAACCCTGCCCGCGCAAATGCACGATAGCCATGAGGACACGCCGCTCTAACTCGCCCAAACCTTCCCTCGCCACCCCCGGCGCTCCATAATCCATGTTATGTAAGGATAATACACCGGAACAAACAGAACCGCAAGCATCAATGGCACGAGGGAGAACAATTTAGGCGGCGGTGCGCGAAGAGACTTGCGTTCCATCTCGTCCTCGCCTATATCCCCTACATTGCGCTTCTAATGGTGGACCACACATGGCACGAGACACGCTCGGCACCTTCGAATACCAAATCCTGTCCGTTCTGCTGCGCAACCCGCGTGACGCCTATGGCGCCACGCTGCAAGAACGGATCGAGGAAACCACGGGTCGGGATGTCAGCATTGGTGCCCTCTACACAACTTTGGATCGTTTGGAGCGAAAGGGGATGGTGTCGTCATGGTGGGGTGAACCTACCGCCGAACGAGGTGGACGGCGGAAGCGGTATTATAGGATCGAGGCGTCTGGCGAGGACGCGGTGGAACGGACCGAGGCTATACATTCGCGGTTTTGCGGAGGATTACCCCTGCCGCAGGGGGGCTAACCATGACCGACAAACCTTTCAAAGTTGAATGGCCGTATTGGATGCGCTTGATGTCCGCTCAAACAGGCGTCGAGGACGAAAAACAACTTAGTGCCATGATGGAGGAATATCGTCGCGGAACGCCAACTATGAGCGAGCCTACGATAGGACACGCTCGCTCATATGACATTGTGAGGTGGACCCCGGAAACTGGACAGGTAGCTAAGAGAGAGTCTTCCCTTGGAGCGGCCGTTTGGCCGAAGGTGAGACATGACCAATACTCGGAAGAAACACAGTTCTGAATTCAAGGCG
>Ga0182018_10003090_pt1 | contig 15497 bp, 14 predicted proteins | sample 812P2MmetaG_FD_120490 | JGI IMG/M metagenome (GOLD analysis project Ga0182018, IMG submission 120490) | Permafrost microbial communities from Stordalen Mire, Sweden - 812P2M metaG | ecosystem: Environmental > Terrestrial > Soil > Wetlands > Permafrost | place: Sweden: Stordalen | collected...
TACCGTCAATGCAGCGGACTACGCTGGATGGTATGAGCCCGATTCCCCTCGCACGGAACTCACACATTTTATTGGACGCCTCGTGCGTCTGAGCCGGGTTCGGTTCGAAGACGGCAAGATGATCTCCTCCGCACTAGGAAGTTGGCACCAGGTCCACATACCGGTCGGAGGGGCACAGTTTCGTTTCGAGGATAAGGAAGCCCCGCCCGACCCGGTCGCAACTCTTGAGTTGCTGACCCCCAACACAGAGGGTCGATTCATCCAAACCGATTCGCAAACTACGATGAGGAGGATTCCGGGGTGGTTCGCGATCGGAGAAATTCTTGTTGCTGGGTTCGTGGTGCTCTCAATCTTCTCGATCGTTTTCTACGCGCCGTTCTGGATGATCGGCGGCCTGATGCGTAACCGCCGCCGTCCCGCCGAGCGCGTCATGCGCTGGTGGCCACTAATTGCGGTTTTCAGTCTGGTTGCCTTCGTTGTGATCTTTATCCTGTGCAGCGAAGACCTGATTGAACGGCTGGGAAATTTCACCGTGTGGTCGGCTGCGTTGTGGGTGGTGTCTCTTCTGTTCGGATTGGCATCGGTCGTGAGTTTTCTGGTTGCTCTACGAGGTTCGAGCGAGGGAGTCCGTCCAGGCGTCCGCAGGTTCTCGCGGATCGTTTCAACGGCACTTTTGATAGCCGCTGCTTACTTGACCTACTGGGGCATTATCGGAATACGAACCTGGGCTTAGGTCGGGGACAACCGCGCAGAAAACTCGGGGAGGCTCGAGTTAGCGCGCGCCAACCCCTGCGCGCGTAAACTCTCCGTCGACCGGGGGCGCCACGGGCGTGACGGGCAAGCTGGCCACCCAAATAGCCAAGCTTCTCGGTGCGGGTCGCGTGGTTGCCGCAGGACGCAACCAAGAGGCCCTGAGCACACTCCGTAAAACATGGCGCAGACGCAACTATTCGCCTTGACATGCTTGCGCAGGAGCTCACGGATGCATTTGTGGAGCAAGCCGGTGAATCCGGGTTCCAGGTCGTGATCGATTACGTGTGGGGCAGTCCCGTAGAAGCTTTTCTCGCTGCACTCACGGAAAGAATTTGCGGTTATCAAGTCGGAGACTCGGTTTGTTCAGGCCGGGGAAAGCGCCGGGGCGACGATCTCACTTCCGGCAGCCGTGCTTCGTAGCACTGCGCTGACCATCCTCGGTACTGCGGGTATTCCACCCCAGAACATTCTGGTGGATGCATTACAGAAGGTTATGGCGCATGCTGCCAGCAGAGAGCTTCAAATAGACACCGAACGTATTCCGCTTGCTGATATTGAGAATGTCTGGACCCGCGATCAAGGCCGCTCCCGTTTGGTAATGATTCCATAGCTGCGGACTGTCCAGTCGCCAAGTGGCTGTTGGTAGCTACAGGAAGCGATTCGTCAGTTGACGATAAATCGCGATTACGCGTTTTGACCCTTGACCGAAAGTCGGGCCGATTCTCGGTGAGCGTAATCGCCTTACGCCAATCATTCTGATTCCGTCGGTCATGCTCACAGGTTGGAGGGAGTTTGTCACTCGTCCGCAGTTAGTGCGTCAGCGACGGCGGAATAATTGGTTGGCTAGGATCGGTTCGCTCCGCAAGTCTTGCCCTTAGGGTGTCCAGTTCGGGGCAACGGCGACGGAAAACTCCTCTCGCATGGCTGGCGACCTGAGGGCTTCATCCCTTTCCGGTACGACAAGTATTGCCAGCTTGCGGCGATGTACCTGCTTGGCATCGGATCTCTCGCGCATGCGCTTCCGCCGGATGCCTGGTACGCCTGGGAGCGCGATCCGAACTCCTACGCGAACTATCATTACATTGGGACATCTCTTCTGTGGACCTATCAATATTCCTTCGCGTGGTTCGACTTCCGTGGCCGCCGCGAGAACCGGTGCGGCAAGACCGACTGGTGGGCAAATTGCCAGGTCGCCACCCGCGCCCATCGTGAGTGGTGTTACACCGATCTGTCGAAGGAGTTTCCGGGCTACACTCCGACGATCTGGGGCATTACGAGTTCCTCAAGCCCGAAGGGCTATAGGGCATGGGGCGGTCCACCGATGCACTCGAAGGTTGATGGGAGCGTGGTTCCGTGCGCTGCGGGGGGCTCGCTGATGATTGCGCCGGACATTTGCATTCCGGCTATACACGCCATGAAGGACAAGTATGGCGACAAGATATGGGGCAAGTACGGCTTCGCCGATGCCTTCAATCCCCTCACCGGGTGGGTCTCCACCGACACTCTTGGTCTCGATGTCGGCATGACGCTGCTGAGCGCTGAGAATCTGCGCAGCGGCAGCGTGTGGAAATGGTTCATGGCGAATCCGGAGCCGCAGAGGGCTATGCAGCTTGCAGGGATCGATAAGGTCTAGGTGCGTGACCAGAGCATGAGCAAGATTTCCCAATGTTGTGAACACGCCCGGTATCACAGTGCCGGGCATCAACTAATAACTCGTCGATTGGCGAAATATCGATAACACTCAGAATCCTCTTGGAAGGGCGAAGAGACGGCGCAAGCTTGTGACATCGCCTGTTAGCGACAGTTGAGCAGGGGGGCAGGGCAATCACTGCCTTCTTAGTTAGCGGTCTTCCCCGCCCGGTAGGGATCGAAACATTAAGTCTTCGGAGCAAGTCGCGGGGGACACGATCACGTAAGGCCCTTCGCAGCAAACGAAATGAACCGGCCCATATTTCAATCGCCATGCGTCAATTTGCGCCTTACTTGCATGACAGTTCGTGCATTGGATGTCGAACGTAAGCATTGTCGGTTCCCCAATGAACTTCGCTCTATCACCCGCTGGCCGCTCCATTCCTAGAAGCGACTGTGAACGCCAGAACTCGACACGCTCACTCTACAGCGATTAACTTCTGGCGCAAGTCGATTTGAGACGATTACAGTACCTAGGTAACCAGCCTGAAGTGGCAGGATCGGCAAAATCTCAATGAGTGTAAACGCCTGGTTTCGTCAGTCATCACTTCCATTTTCCGTGGCGTTGACCATCTAAGCTGATCGAAGCGAGACAATTGGGTCCAAGGAGGCGACCCGCCTTGCAGGAAGCGCAGATGCCAAGATTGCCGTAGTCATTATGATCAGGACGCCAGCCAGACAAATCATTGGGTCGGTAGCACTAACCTCGAAGAGTAGAGACTTAATCATGCGCGACACCGCTAGCGAGCCAAACACACCGAAGGTGCACCCCAGGAGCGCAAGCTTGGCGGCGGAAGACAGGATCAAACCTGCAATCCGAGTACGCTGGGCACCAAGCGCCATGCGAATGGCGATCTCGTGCGTGCGAAGCGAGGCAGAGAAAGCGACCACCGCATAAATCCCGGTGAGGGCAAGGAGAAGAGCACCCAAAGCAAAAGCAGAGATCAGACCAGTATTGAACCGCCTCGGCGCCTCTACGTTTGCGATCGCTTCGGTCATAGGTTGAACTTGCTCTAGCGCGAGAAGCGGATCAATTTCGGCAACGGTCGACCGCAGAGTGTGAACCATCTGCTCGGGAGGAAGCGCGGAACGGACGGTAATGTATCCACCAGCGGGACCTGCGAGCTTTCCAGTGTGATCGGAGCCGTACAAAATATCGGGCTGCTCCATGGGTGTATACCATTGATCTCTGCTCGGCTCATCGCGCGAACCCATTTTCGTATCAGCAACAACGCCAACCACCGTTGCCCACGGTAGTTTCATCGGCGGACCACCAACGTGCATACGTTTGCCCACAGCATACTGGCCTGGCCAGCAATGTTTTGCCATGGACTCATTCACGATCACAACAGGTCGAGAATCGGAGCGATCGTCTGCGTTGAAGTAACGCCCCTCCAGTAGCCGAACGCCCATGACACGAAAGTAGTCACCGAAGATAACCGAGAATACGGCGAACTCGGGTTTCCACCTGTCGGTGGATTTTCCCTCGATCGTGTATGCAGTCATTGGGTACCTGCCTGTTGCAGGTGCAGCGTTAATCATGCCTACAGCCAAGATCCCTGGTTTGTTCGAGAGCCGGTCCACAATCTCGCGACTAAATGTCGTGGCAGAAACGCTGGTTGAGTATTGGTTGAGTGGCAATTGATAGCCGGCGAGCAGCACATGATCGGGATGGAATCCTGGATCGACAGCTTGCATCTTCTGGAAGCTGCGCAGAAGTGCGCCGGATGTGATGAGCAGAACCAACGCTACAGCGATTTCTGAAACCACGAGACCTGAGCGTAACCAAGTATGACTGGCGCTACCCGTATTGGTCGGGACGCCTTCTTTGAGGCTTTCCATCGGGTCCGTTTTAAGGGCGGCGAACGCAGGTGCGAGGCTACAGAGAGCGCCAGTTGCGAGGGCGAGCAACAGAGCGAATCCGGCCACTGTGCCGTCTATCGCAATCGAGTCGATACGCGGCATCGAGTCAGGCAGAACGCGCAATGTGATGCGGATGGCGGCTGCAGCGAATGCCAAGCCAACCAGGCCCCCGGTCACTCCGAGCAGGAGTCCTTCAGATACGGATTGGCGAATAATAGCAGCGGCTCGCGCGCCGAGTGCAAGCCGAACGGCGTACTCGCTACGCCGCCGGATCGCCCGGAGCAATAGAAGTCCAGCCACATTGGCACCAGCAATGAGCAGGACAATGGAGACGGCAAAGAACATTTCTCTGAGTAACGGCCGAACCTCCGAAACCTCATATTCAAGGAGCGGAGAGACATCACCGCGGATGTGAATCCTTGACTGAGCGACCGGCAGATTTCGCATGATCTGCTGGGCAACGCGGTCAGCATCTTGTGCAGCCTGCGAGAGGCTGAAGCCATCTTTTAGCCGAGCGACGATGTGGTATCCCCAGAATCCGGCATGCTCGTCCGAAAGCTCGTCGGCGGTCAGGCTCATGGGCACCCAGAGCTGTGCCTGGTCGAGGTAACCGGCTGCTAGGGGAAAATCAAAGCTGCGCGGCATCACGCCGATGATCGAATATGCCTTGCGATCGAGGATGATCGAGTTGCCGATGACGTGAGGATCGCGGTGATACCGACTCAGCCACAGGCCGTAACTGATAACTGCGACCGGTTCATGTCCGTCTTCCTCCTTTTGCGTAAAGGTGCGGCCTAGGATGGGAGAAACACCGAGCGTGGGGAAAACGCCCGCGGTGAAGCGAGCGCCATTCACTTGTTCGGGAGTTGCGCCGCCGGAAACCTCGTAGCTTGCGTCGATGTAGCCTCCGGTGCCGGAGAAAGCTTGTGTGGCGCTCGCGTAGGTTCCGATCTCGCGAGCAGTCACGGGAGTCCTGGGGTTATTTCCCAAATGATCTCCTAACAGGACGAGGCGGTCGGGATGGTTGAAGGGCAGCTGACGCAAGAGTATGCCTTCGACAAGGGAGAAGATGGCAGTGGCGCCACCGATGCCTAGACTTAGGTTGAGAACGAGGGTGAGTGTGACCCACGGCGTTCTTCGCAGTTGCCGATACGGAAAGCGGAGACCCGGTGCAAGCGTATACATGCTAGTTTCCCCCGATGGCGTCGTGACTAGCCGACATTAGAAAACTTTACGCCAGGCTTTTCAACCTGCAAAAATTCGCCTATCTGTGCGCAAAGAAACTGGCGCTTGGGGGCGCCATTTCGCCGCTTCCAGGCGAACGATACTCTGCTCGCGTTCTTGGAATCGCTCTGACTACAACCGCGGGGGGCGCATTTCGGATGCGCCCCGCATTTTCCACGCTGCCCACGTTGCCCAGGATCTCTTGGTCGATAAGCGCAAGTGCAATGTTCAGCAAAAACCGGCATAGTTTCCGGTGGTGCCGACCACCCCGAACCTGGAAAACAACGAACCATTGACAATCTACCCATAGTCTATCTATGGTAACAGATATGGCCAAGAAGCCCGACCTGCTGCCTGGAACCCTCGACATGCTGATTCTGAAGACGCTGACTCGTGCGCCACTGCACGGATACGGCATCGCGCTCTCGATCAAACACCTTTCTGACGATGTACTGACCGTGGAAGAAGGCTCGCTCTACCCGGCGTTGCAGCGGTTGCTGCTGCAGGGTTGGGTGAAGGCGGAGTGGAAGATGACGGAGACTAATCGGCGAGCGCGCTTTTATAAGCTCACGGCGGCAGGGCGAAAGCAGTTGGGCTTCGAGGTGTCGCAGTTCGAACAGATGATTTCGGCGATTGGTCGCGTGATGAGCGATGCGCAGGAGGCTTAGATGAATCTGATTGCCCGGTTCGTGAAGAAACTCTCGATTCTCTTCGGCGGGGAGCGGTTCGCTAGCGAGCTGGATGAGGAGATGTCCTTTCATCGCGCGCAGGTGAAGGAGGAATTGATCGCCGGTGGGATGACGCCGGAAGCAGCGCATTACGCAGCGATGCGGCAGTTCGGCAATGCGTCGAAGTTGCGGGAGCAAAGCCACGAAGTGGTGGCGTTTCGGGCAGAGACGGTGGTGCAGGACCTGCGTTTTGCGCTGCGGCAATGGACGAAGAACCCCGGATTTGCGTCGACAGCAATTTTGATTCTTGCGTTGGGCATGGGGGTGAGCGTAGCCATCTTTGGTTTCGTGGATGCGGCTTTGCTGCAGCCGCTTCCGTATGCAAATCCCGGCCGGCTGATGTCGGTGAATGAAAGCGACATTACCACGCCGCGCTGGCCGCTGTCTTATCTGGATTATCTTGACTGGCAACGACTGAACAAATCCTTCAGCTCGCTCGATGTGTACGGCGGAACTGGCTACCTCTTGCGCACCTCCTCCGGTGCGGAGCCGGTCCAGGCCGAGCGCGTGAGCGGCGGCTTCTTCCAAACTCTCGGTGTACAACCCATGCTCGGGCGCGACTTTTATCCTGGCGAGAATCGGCCGGGCGGAGCAAACGTCGTGCTCTTGAGCTACGGGGCTTGGCTCCATCGTTTTGGCGCCCGGCGCGACGTGGTGGGTCAGAGCGTGGATCTTGACCATGAGTCCTACACGATCATTGGCGTCTTGCCCCGTACTTTTACCTTTGCGCCGAGCGGCAGCGCGGAATTTTGGGTCCCCCTCAACAGCTTCAGCACTCATGAGAAGTTGCGGACGTTCTATAATTTTTGGGGAATCGGCAGACTGCGCGACGGCGTCACCGTCCGGGCGGCTTTGGCTGAAATGGGTGCCATCGCAAAGCAGCTCCACCTTCAATATGGCATAACGGGCCGCAATCTGAGCGCCAGTGTGGTTCCGCTGGATGAGGTAATCGTTGGCGAGGTGAGGCCCATCCTGCTAACGCTGCTGGGCGGCGCTGGGCTGCTGTTGTTGATCGCGTGTGTCAATGTGGCCAGCCTGGTGCTGGTGCGCTCGGAGGGCCGCAGGCGCGAGATTGCTGTGAGGGGCGCGCTGGGAGCCACGCCGACGCGACTCGTTCGTCAGTTTGTGACTGAGGGGCTATTGCTTGCCGGATTTGGCAGCTTGGCAGGCGTGCTCGTTGCCGTCGGCCTCATGAAACTTCTTGCGCGCCTCGTGCCCAAGGATATGGCGGCGAACATGCCGTTTCTGGCCGGTGTTGCCTTGAATGCTCATACGGGCGCGGTTACCGCCGCAGTCGCACTCATGACCGCGCTGCTGCTAGCTGCCACGCCAACGTTGCGGCTGTCTTTTCAGAAAGTGCGTGACGGATTGTCCGAAGGGGATGGGGGCGCCGCCGGCCGGCTCTGGCAAAGGCTGGGAGCGAACATGGTGATCGTGGAACTGGCAGTCGCAATGGTGCTGCTGGCCGGCGCTGGACTGCTGGGACAGAGCTTCTATCGTCTGCTGCATGTGCGGTTGGGCTTTGATCCGGATCACCTTGCAACCGTGCAAGTGATGGCTCCCGGTACGGTCTACAAGAGCGACGAACAGACGGCAGGGCTTCACGAGGAAATTGTGCGTCGCGTCTCCAGCCTACCGGGCGTTGAGTCGGCCGGCCTCACCAGCATGCTCCCGGTGCAATGCAACTGCCAGATCGACGGGATCCAGATCCAGGGAAGGCCGTCGCACGGTGAACACAATGACGTGGACGAGCGCCATATCAGCCCGGCGTATCTGTCCGCGCTCAAGGCGAGGTTGGTGCGCGGGAGGCTTTTCAGCGATGCCGACGATGCTTCCAGGCCCGGAGTAGCCGTGATCAATCAGGCGCTGGCCCGGAAGTTTTTCCCCGGCGAAGACCCGATTGGCCAGAGGATCACGGATGACGAGGGCGGGCGTCCGTCCGTGTGGGAGATTGTCGGAGTGGTTGACGACGTCCGCGAGGGACCCTTAGATGTCGATATCTGGCCTGTGGAGTATTTCCCCATCAACCAGACGCGGGACCATTATTTCAGCCTTGCGGTGCGCACACGCCAAGACCCGGGGGCGCTGCTGCCGTTGCTGGTGAGCACATTGCATCAGCTCGACCCGGACTTAGGTGTATCCGACGAAGAGACCATGAACGACCAGATTGACGGCACGCAGGCGGCACTTCTGCATCGGTCTTCGGCATGGCTGGTGGGAGGATTTGCAGCCGTAGCTCTGGTGTTGGGCGTGGTTGGACTGTACGGAGTGATCGCCTACTCGGTGAGCCGTCGCACCCGCGAGATTGGCGTGCGCATGGCACTGGGAGCCCAGCGTAGGTCGGTTTATTCGCTCGTACTTCGACAGGCGGCCTGGCTGACAGGAACAGGTCTCGCAATCGGGCTGGTCTCCTCGGTGGGAGCATCACTGCTGATACGCAACCTGTTGTTCGGTGTGCACGCATGGGACGCAGCGACTCTGGGTGGCGTGGCCGTGCTACTGGGGCTTGCGTCAATGGCGGCGAGTTTCCTACCTGCGCGTCGCGCAGCGTCGGTGAATCCAACGGATGCGTTGCGAGCGGAATAATAGTCTGACCGATGCGTGCTGGCACCTGCACTATGTCAACCGCGGTAGCACTCTGCCACGTCTACTCCGCGTGCCCCCGAAGCTCAATCACATAGTCCGGCGATTCACATGAAGCTTCGGCAACATCATGCTGATTGCGAGGCAGAGAGCAGTGACATGCTGCTATACCTCGCTGGAGTCAATGAACATGCGGGCTTGCGCATTGTTGGAAGCAAGCGATGGCGAGCACATTTTCTGAGACAATTCAGTACCTTTTCGAATACGGAGTTCGCGACGGCCTACGCCGCCGGAAAGCACGGAATTGCTTCTTGTTTGCCGACGATACGGGACTCACCGAAACATTGAGGGCTTGCAAGGGCTAGACCCGCCGGATGGGCCCGACTGTTTGCGAGAGGCGAGCAAGAGCAATGCCAGGCTAAGTTACATAGTTACATATGCAGTTTTTCTGGATGTCGAAAGTAGCCTCTCGCGTCAGATCGGAAGAGAAAATACACAATCAGGACCAAGAACAAACCATGAACTGCCAGCTTCTGCTTTGAATCGAAGAAGCTGATTGCCACATGGAACGCCATCCAAGCCAATGCAAGCCACCTGGCCCAGTTCCGGCCTCGCAATATAAACAGTCCACACGTTATTGCGATTAGTTCCGTGAGTTCGACCAACGCATCGTCGGAGTGAAATGCATGCCTCGCCAGAATCTCGCGAAAATGAAAGGCAAAGCCAACTGTACCCACTAGCACGTACAAGGAGGCGATTAACGTTAGCGAGATTGGGCGCCTATTCATGCAATCCGTTCTTGCTGGACCCTATTTAGCTGTTCTTTGGCAGTCCCCGTCGAGATGTTCTGCTGTCCCACCCCACGCGTCTGGATGTATATATGCCATGGACTGCGAAAAAGTCCATGAGCGTCCGGCAAAGTCCTCCGCGTTGTATTGCCGCTCGCCGTACGGGTGAGTAACCGGTTCCTCCGTAATCCGAGCACCGTGATCCCGAGCCCGCTTGCAATGAGCATCCGCATCCTCAACACGCACGGTTACTGAGTGACCGATACCCAGCTTCGCATGGACCGCGTTGGGGCGCATTTCCCTGACGATCACCGCCCCGTCGCCCACATTCAACTGAACGCGATGATTACCGATGCGCAAACGGACGCTAAATCCGAATGCACTACAGAGCCATTCTGCCGCCTGATTTACATCTGGATACGCTATTAATAACACTGGAATAACGATAGCGCGAGGTATTGATCGGTTCGATAACATAATTGTTGCCCTCCTACTGACGCAATATGGTAGCCCAAGTCGCTAGGGAATAACGGGCAAGCCTTCCTTAATCGGTGGGAGAAAGGTTGCCGGCGAACTTTCCTGAAATGCACCCAGATTCCGAAAGAGCCAGTTTGTAAAAACGTTGACGAAGGGTGGCGGGGATGCCGGGACTCGAATCCGCAGCCTCTGCCGTGTTCGCAGAGCATCAACGCTAAGCTTCATGGGAATCCGCGAATAGCCCCGTTTGTTTTTCGCCAACCGCCCATCCCCTACGCCGGCCTTCGTGAACTCGCCGAATCTCTTTACGGACGGAGGGCAGGTCGAGGTGAGAACGTTCGATCATCCAGGGGGCGAACTTCACAATCTGTTTTGCCGGAAGACTCTTCTGCGCAATGAGTCTGCTGACAACCATCTCACTGACGCGGAGCGTAGCAGCGGCTTGTTGCATGGTGATCCACAGCCGCTGATCTGGTGGTGGACAGCCAGGAAAGCCGTTTGTATGGCGGACATGTTGCACGCGCTTCTCCGTCCAAGTGTTGCCGTTGCCAGTGCGATAGCCCAGCCGGTTCAGGATCGAAACAATCGATGTGTCTTCACAGACTAAAGCGAGCTCACGAATCAACTCGGTTACTTCCTGAGAGTTGATGTGGTTGTGATAGCCGGTCCGGTTCTTGGACACGGTGAGCTCGGTGTGCGAACCCCCAGCCCAGTGCAGTTTGAGGCGGACCGAAGGAGGATCATCGATAGTATCGGCGATCACTTCTTGCAGGACAGTACGCAGAATGCGTTTCTTCAGTGTTACCGGGGAACGAGGATGGTCCCAGAGCTGTTCCAGCTCATCGCCCAGAGCCAGCAGTTGTTGGCGCTGCTCGGCTGTGAGTTGTGGAGTCAGAGCGCCGGCCTCTTCCAAACGTCGCTCCATCTCGGTGACATGGGTCAAGGCGTCGTTCCATCGCTTTTCCAGTTCGGCAGCAACCAGACGGTTCTCCGGTTCCGTTGCCTGATACTGCCGTTCGATGCGGCTGGCTTCATAGCGCGCCTTCTGAAGGGCGAGCTCCAGTGAACGCCTCTTTTCATCGGTCTGGTTCTGAGTATGATCCAGTGCATCGAGCGCGGCCTGCACGCCCAGCGGGCGCAGCGCTTCGAGGACTTCGATGGCGACTACCTGGTCCACGCGTGTGCCCGCGAAGGTAATGCAACTGCGAACCATCTGCTGACCTCGATCTCCAGAGCACCAATAACGCGGCAGGGGCCCATGGTGTTTCCTGCGGACATAACAAACCTGGAGCGCGCGTCCGCAACGGCCGCAGCGCAATAATCCTGCCAGCAATGCGGGACCGTTTCTCACTGCGCCATTCGCACTTCCCATGCGTGCGTTCCAACCAGCGTTGGCGCGGATCTGTTTCTGATTGCGCATAAACTCTTCCCACGTAATATACCCTTCGTGGTGATTCGGAATGGTAACTTCCCACTGCTCCGGCGGCCGAGCGTGGCCACGTGTCTCGCGTGCACGTCCATCCACGATGGAAGTGCGAGTGTGGTTTCTTCCCCAGACGAAGAAGCCAGCATAGGTTGGGTTTTTTAGGATGCCGAAGATACGGGGGTAGACCCGGCTCGATCCAGACCATCTTGCGGTGACCAGACTCACGCGAGAGCGCGGGAATCAGCAGTTTCTCGTCACGATACCAGAGCAGAACTTGACGCACACTGCCAACTCACGAAACTTGCGAAAGATGTCCGCGATGGCTTCCTGAACCTGACGATCCGGCGTCTTCTCGATGCCTTCATCTTCGGTACGGACGTAGCCGACAGGAACTTGGGTCAGCACCAGACCACGACCCACTTTCTGTCGGCGCGCCTCCATCGCACGCTGTCGAAGCAAACTGATCTCGAACTCGCTCATTGTGCCCTTGAGGCCAAGTAGAAGCCGGTCGTTGAGCAAACTGGGGTCATAGATGCCGTCATGATCGATAACCAGCGTGCCGGACATGGCACAAAGGTCGATCAAATGGTGCCAGTCGCGGTGTTCCTGGCTAGACGCGATGCTTCGAGCGCCAACGCCGCGCCCACTTTCCCTGAGCATACTGCCGCCAGCAGACGACCGAAACCGGGGCGCTCTACCGAGCCCGTTCCGGAGCGACCCAGGTCTTCATCAATGACAACCACGCGCTGGAAGCCGAACTCCAGCGCCCGTTCTCGCAAATCATACTGACGCCGCTGTCCCTCCAATCGTGTCCGCACCTGCCTGCGTCGACGATTGCCGGATATAAACATAGGCCTCGCGTTCAATGTGACTCGGTTGAATCTTCTCGCTCATCGCGCTCCTCCTCTGTGTTGGTCGGGGTAGTGTTCATGGCTGCCAGCAGCAAGTGAGTTAGTAGCTCACGACAACGCTGTTGTGTGGCGTGTGGCAGCTCCTGTGTGGGGGGAATCTCCCAGAGAAGAACTCCCTGGCGGGGCGGGTTCATCAGATGCACCTCCTAGCGAAGATACTTCTGAAGCTATCGTGCAGGCGGGTTCAGGAGTGCGAGGCTGCGCATCGATCAAATCACGTAGCGATACGAGAGCCGTGATTGCCAGCGTGGGACGTTCGACAATCTCCATCCCACGACAGAGATCCTCATCCAACATCCATTCGGGGACTAGAAGCTGACCTCCACTGGGAAGCGCCACCTGAACGTGGTGCGGTCCGAAGTGGGAACACTTTCGCACCATCGTCACCCTCTGGCCATAGTGCGGATGGTAAGGATAGTGGATCGTGGCGGTGCTCAAAACATGGGTAGTGTGTGGGTGCTTTGCAGAAACCAGATGCCACAAACGTTGCGGGACTCCGCACTTGGAACTCGCTTGGCCGCTTCGTCCGGCGTGGCGAAAAAGGCATTTTTATTCTCGCTCCGATGGTCGGTAACAAACGTAAGAAGGATGAGAATGCGGAACAGAATACGGATGCCAAGGAGACTCAGCCCACCTTGTACGGTTTCCGGGGCGTGTATGTGTTCGAAGGATTATCTCGTGATTTGCGGCCGAGCCTTTGTGCGCTCGATGTAATCCGCCAGTGCCACTTTAGAAAGTTCCCTCGATAGCAGCAAGCACATCATCGCTCAATTCCTCCGCACTGTGCAATGCTCCCTGATGCAGGGGTTCCAGCTATCGGCTTTCCAGCTGGGATTTCCGCTGGCCTCATGCACCGACGCCGCACCAGTTCTTCAATCTCATCAATGACTTAGAAGAAAGAAGAAGAATTTATATCGCGGCCCTGCGTCTTTTTTCGGTATTCCCGCGTATGTATCGGTAGCATGAACGCGACTGCCTGCTATTTCGTGAGTGCGATGGCCGACGAAAACACTGAGATCGCTCGTGGCCTTCGACGTCGCGATCCTGACCTCCTCGACCACCTCATCGAGAAGTACCAACACCGCCTCCTGCGCTATCTCCTATACCTGACCGGGCGCCGCGAGATGGCCGAGGACTTCTTCCAGGAGACTTGGATCCGCGTGCTCGAACGCGGCAGCCAGTACGACGGCCGCCATGAATTCAGCACCTGGCTTTTCACCATCGCCCGCAATCTGGTCATCGACGACCTCCGCCGCAAGCGGCCAGCCAGCCTCGACAGCCTGGCGGATGAAGACGCTGCCGCCCCGTTCGACCTTCCCGCCACCGGGCAGCCTTCGGCGTTTGATGCGACGGTTCAACGCGAGCAGAACGAACAGATTTCTGCAGGCATGCAGCACATCTCAGCCGAATACCGCGAAAGTCTGTTGCTTCGTTTTCAGGAAGGGATGTCACTGGAAGAAATTGCTACCGTAACCGGCGCTCCTTTGGGCACGGTGAAATCGCGCATCTATCGTGGCTTAACCGCTCTGGAACCGTGGGTGAAAGGAGCCCGCTTGTGAGCCCTGATTTTATAAACAATGATGCTATGAATTCCGATCCTCATCAACGGGCGCGACTTCTCATCTCTCTGTCTGGCCCAGAAGCCTCAAATCCAGAGCGATCGTGGCTTGCCGCACATCTGGAGTCCTGCCCATCCTGTCGCGAGTTCGCCGACAGCACGGGCCAGACCATTCGCTCGCTGCGCGGGCTCTCCATTACCGCCGGCGCACGTCTCGTGTCCACGACCCAATTGCGCGTGCGCCAGCGGGCGCTGGACTTGCAGCGCCGGCAAGAACGGTTCTGGATGATCTGCACTTGCTGTGCAGCGGTAACTTTCTGCAGCGCCATCACCGCGGCCGTACTGTGGCGCGGGTTTGCCTGGATGGGCCAGCAGGCCCGCTTGCCCGCGCCGCTTTGGGAAGGTGGCTTTCTCGTGATCTATCTAATGCCCGCGGTTCTGGTGGGAATTCTCCTCCTGGCACGGGGAACGTTTCTGGCAGATTACAACGGCTCATATCAGGATTGGTCGTAGCATGCATGACCCGCGAGCTGCACAAGAGCGCAGTTGATTTGCGGGGGGAAACGAACTTTGGAGGTTTGAAATGCCAGTCAGAAATGAAACTTCGACGCGCTTTATGGATGAGATCCGAATCATCTCGCCGTGGGCTTACTTCTTCGCATTTCTCGGCTTTGCCGCAGCGGGGGCGGCGATCGTCTTTGCTACTCTCACCGACAAAACCGGCGATCGTTTTTATACGCTGCCGGTGTTGCTGCCGCTCGGACTCCTCGGAGGAATTATCATCGCCTGTTACGTCCTGCTGATCGGCTACGTCAACGGCGACGCCGCTCGCCGCGGCATGAGCCGTCTGGGTTGGACCCTGCTCGCAATTTTCATCCCCCACGCTCTCGGTATCGTTCTGTACTTCGTTCTGCGGAAACCCCGGACTTTGAACTGCCCACAATGCAGCGCGACCGTCGAACTCGGCTTTGGTTTCTGTCCTCGATGCCGGTGCCGACTAAATGCCGTGTGTCCGAAGTGCCAGCGCAGCGTGAATGCCAGTGACAAATTTTGCCCCTATTGCGGCTGCGACTTTGGGGCTAGTGTCAACCCTGTTTCCGTGCCGGTTCCCAGTTAGAGTTGAGGGGAAGAATGCGATTGCCAATATTGTTGTTTCATATTTGCGCTGGAAGCGGCTCAGCAGATCGCTGCGGTTGAACTGTCGCCGAGTGTCTTGCCTCCATCCGTGCTTATGGACAGGAGACGCTCGGCCCCGATGGAGTACTCATCGAAACCAATGCCTCCGGAATTGGTAGCTAGAAAACGCGCTTGTGTCGACGAACTAACCGTCAGCCCCCGGTTTGTCCGCAAACCGGAAGCAATCCGAACCAGCCACACTAGGGACTCTCTGAACAAGTACGTTGTTGATCCCTTAAATGTAGTACCTCAGGAAATAGCTGGTCGATGAAGCTCGGCTCTAACGCTCTACCTCAGGTTTCTTGCCTTCGCCTTCGTTCA
>Ga0182018_10003091_pt1 | contig 15484 bp, 8 predicted proteins | sample 812P2MmetaG_FD_120490 | JGI IMG/M metagenome (GOLD analysis project Ga0182018, IMG submission 120490) | Permafrost microbial communities from Stordalen Mire, Sweden - 812P2M metaG | ecosystem: Environmental > Terrestrial > Soil > Wetlands > Permafrost | place: Sweden: Stordalen | collected...
ATGGAGCGGATTGGGAGAATGGCGGCCTGTACAAACCTTGTCTCGTCGAGGACGCCGGGACGTTCTTTCTTTTCTACAACGCCAAGACCAAGACGCTAGCCGAGGGTGGCTGGCACGAGCAAATTGGAATCGCGACGTCGAAGGATTTGAAAACCTGGGCGCGCTACGCCGGAAATCCGATCCTGCAGAATGGCCCCAAAGGCGCATGGGACGACAGATTTGCCAGCGATCCGTGCGTCTTGCGCTACGCCGATGGCTGGGCGATTTATTATTATGGATTGAGTTCCAACAAGGGCAAGGCCCGGGATTTGTTGGCGGTCGGTCGCGATTTTTTTCATCCGGTCAAGACCGATAGCATCCTGGTGGATGCGGGTCCGAGCGGATCGATTGACGACGACTTCGCGCACAAACCGTCGGTCGTCACTTACGAAGGCGATCTCTACCATTTTTACTGCGCGGTTTCCGGAAAGTATCCCAACGACGTGCGCGGAATATCCGTCGCTCGATCCAGACCGTGGAGCTAGGCCCCGCCCAATTTAATTCTCCGCCAGAAATGTTCGCACGGCAGCGGTTATCTCTGGCCCCGCGCATTCCGGCAGCAGAAGCCGATGCCCGCAGTCTCCCGGATATACCAAAGTCTGCCCGTGGACCATCGCTGCCCACTGAAGCGCGGGCGTAGGATTCACCAAATGATCTTGTGTCGCCGCCACGATGAAGAACCGGGCTTTGGTCCGCGCCGCGCCTGACGCCAAATCGCCTGCGCCGCGCGTGACGTCGAGGCCGATGATCGCGCGTAATTGCCACATGCGATCGTTGGCGTCCTGTGTTTGAATGGGTTGGATTTGAAGCGGCAGCCATTGTGAAAAATCCGCGCGATTGGCCGTGCGCGCCACGAATGACGGAGTAGAAAGTGTGAGAGTGCCCAATTCGTTTGCAAGCGCAAGCGGCGGTTCTTCGGTGTAATCGCCATGATTGTACGCGGGATCAGATTCGATCGCGCGCCTGAGAAGATCCCAATTCAAAAGATCGTAAGACGTTTGCTGGGGTGTTCCAACGATCGGAACAGCTTTGTCCATGAAATCCGGATAATCCACGGTCCACTCAAAGGTTTGCATCCCGCCCATCGAAACGCCCATCACGGCGAGCACATGATTTAAATGCAGCACCTCGGTCGCAACTCGATATTCGGCATTGACCATGTCTCGCATCGTAATCTCTGGAAACTGCGAGCCATGCTGCGTCGAACTGTTCGACGGCGAAGAAGAAACTCCATCACCCAATGCGTCGATGGCCACCACAAAATACTGCGTCATATCCACCATGCGGTCCGAACCGAAAAACATCTTCAGATCGCTGCTGGTGCCGTTGTACCAGGTGAAAAATAGAATCGCGTTGCTTCGGCTCGCATTGAGTGCTCCAAATGTGCGGTAGCCGATCTTACAATTTTCGATCACGCGGCCGCTGTCGAGATCGCAGTGCCCAAGTTCCGCGAATTGCAGCTCGCTATCTTTGGCGGCATGGTCCTGGCCCGCGACCGGGAGAGCCACGAGCGATAGGAGGCAAAGAACGATGACGAGGATCGAGCGGTTCATCAAGAAGCTCCTGAGCCGGAATCCTGGACGGCTAGGAAATCCGGCGGGTCCGATCATATCTGCGGGGAATCGAGTGCGACGAAAAAACCAAGGAGCCCAAACCGCCGTTGCGCGGCGATCTGGGCTCCTTGAGAGAACTAGATTTCGCTCGATTCGAGCGGGTTAGAAGTTGAAACGCGCCATCAACTCGATGATGCGCGGATCGAGCGCGCCCGTGGCCTTCCCGAACGAGTTGGATGCGACGGTAAGCGGGCTCGCCCAGGTCAAATTGAGAGTCGAGAAGTTTGTGTGGTTGAACACGTTGAATGCTTCTCCTCTCAGTTGAATGTTGAATCGTTCGTGGATTTGAAATTGTTTGTCCAGCGCGATGTTAAAGGTCACTTCGCCGGGCCCACGAATGTCGCCAATCGTGGCGTCGCCGAAGGTGCCATACGCCGGTTGTTGGAACGAAGCCGGACTCACCCAGCCATTAGCTGCGCTGGTGTTGGAGTAGGTGATCGGGCCGACGATGTTGGGGCGCGTGGCCAAACCCGCATTGGCTGTGCCCAGCGTGGGAGTGAGTGCGAATCCGTTCTCGATAATCGCGAGCCCCGAGAATTTCCATCCCGCCAGCGCCGTGCGAATTGCCTGGCTGCTTGCATCCTTGAAGAACGGAGTCTGATAGACCCACGCGCCGGTGAAGACGTTCGTGCGATCGAAGTCCGGCTCGCCGTATTCAGCCATCGGGTTATTCGGATTCTGGAACCCGCCGGCTTGATCGTACGAGATTCCCTGACCGCCTGGTTGAACGTCGGTCAGAGATTTGCTGTAGGTATAGGCAAAGTTCAGCGTCAGGTCTCTCCCGCGAAGGATGAAACTTGATTGCAACGCGTTGTAATTTGCGATGCCCTCGCTGTAGGTGCCGGAGATCGAAGTCCATCCTTGGTAGGGAGCGTAGAGATCCTCCAGGCCACCTATGGACTCCGTCGCCGCAGCCGCAGCCGTTAACTGATTGATGCAAGGATCGTATTGTTCAACCACTGGCGGTCCTTTGTAAACATTCGTCGTGCTGTAAAGTGGATTTGCACCTACGGGCGCGGGCTGCGTGGCGCAGCCAGCGCTGAACGAATTGCTGCCATCCAGCGGGAAGTTTTCATTAACGGCTTCGTCCGACACGTGTTGTGATTTATTTCCGACGTAGCCCACGTTGAACACCGCGATCGAGGTCAGTTGACGCTCGATGAATAGGCTGTAGCTCTCGGTCACGGTTGGCTGGAAGTCGCCGCTGAACGCGAACAGAGAAGTTGGAGTGATGGTGGGCGAGCCCGGTGCTGTGCCGAGCAGCGGCTGGCTGGTCAGACCGTTGTTGACGCTCACGCTCTGAGTGAACGGCGGATTGGTCAGGAACGCGGGGTTTCTCTCCAAAGCCACGGGCGTATATCCCATCCCGAAGCCGCCGCGTACCGCGGTCTTCCCATCCGGCGTCAGTGAATACGCAAATCCAACGCGCGGTGCAAAATCGGAATCCTTGGGTTTGTAGAATCCGGGTTGCGCAGACACCGGCAGAGTCGCCGAGCTATCCGCGCCCGCGGTCACCAGACCGTCGGTCAGGTTTGCTACCGCTCCGCCTGGTGTCAGCGGTTGTCCGCTGGAGTTGAACGTGAACGTGCCCTGTGCCGAAACCGCGGGTGCGGTAGCGGCGTTGTACGCACTGGTCTCAAAACTGGTGAGATCGTTGCTGACCACAGTCTCCGGGTTGAAGTAGGACCAGCGCACTCCCAGGTTCAAAGTGAGCCGCGGCGTCACCTTCCAATCGTCCTGGAAGTACAGTTCCCACCAGCTGTAGTGGAAATATCCCGCGCGTTGTACGTTAGCCTGTTGGTATGTGGAATCGAGACCCAGCAGGTAGTCCGCCGCGGTGTCGCCACCCGTTTGGCTGCCCGTAAAGGTGTAAACGCCCATCGGAGCGGGGAACGTGCCCGAGCTTTGGCTCTTGTTGCCGCGCAGATACAAGCCGCCGAATTGGAAGATGTGGTTGTGCTTGATCCAAGTTACATCGTCGCTGTAGATCGCGTCGCCGTCTGTGGTGTGAGTTGGAAGCGCGCCTTCCCCGATCCAGGACCAGTTCCCGCTCCCCGTCAATTCGAGATTTGGGAGGCGATTGATAGTGTCTGCACCCGGATAGGCTTGGGCGATGCACGGCGACGGTGTGCACGCCGGCATTGTGTAGTTCGATAGATTGGACTCACCTTTGCTGTACGACAAGCCGATGGCCGCGACGTTGATGAAGCTCGGCGTAAAATTCGAAGTCCAGCGTATTCCTGCGTTCAAGGCCGGCGTGTAGGTGGATGATCCGGGCGTCGGCGAAGGATCGTTGTAATTGCGAGCGGCGTTGATATTGTCCGATTCCTCGTAGCTCACCCGCGCCATCAGCAGCTGATTCGGGGTGATGGCATAGTCCACTTTGTAGACCTGATCTTGCTGGGTGTCGTTGGTAACGCCGTTATTGGAGTAGTAGAAGGGGTTGCCGTTCGTGAGCGTCGGCAACGGAAGATACGTCGGATTCAACAACGCAACCGTAACCGGGTCGAAACAAGCTGGATTGATCTGGTTGTTGACCCCCCCTTTAGCCGAAATACACTGTGTTTGAGGATTGGCGAATCCCCTGTGCTGCAAGTCCGAAACCGCCGATGGGCTCAGCACCAAGCCGCCCGACGGCATGCCCGGGTCGCCGCTTAGGTCGCCGGTTCTCATCGCCGCACTGAATTCGTTGCGGGCATTCAGAATCGAGGGCGCGATGCTCTTGCGCCACTCGCCGTCGGCAAAGAAAAAGAGCTTGTCTCTGTGGGAATCGGAGTGCGGAAGCACCGGACCGCCGAAGTCATACCCGTAAATATTCTGCCTCAGCGGACTCGGCGTCGATGAGAAAAAGTTGCGCGCCGTCCAGTCAGGGTTCCGGATGTAGTCATAACCCGTGCCGTGGTACTGCGTTGTGCCGCTCTTGGTCTCGACGATGATTTCGCCCGAGCCGGCCATCCCATATTTCGCGCTGTAATTGCCCTTGAGCACGGAGAACTCGGCGATCGAATCGATCACCGGCATCACGTCCACTTGGAATAGCGCCGAAGGAACCGTGTCGTACACGCCGTCCAGCGAATACGCGGTCTTTTCCACCGACGTCCCGTTGACGATGACCACGTTGATTACGCTGTTTCCGTTGCCAGTGTATGAGCTGCCGCCATTGACGCTGCTGACGCCAGAAATCACCTGGGCCATGCTCTGAAAGTTGCGCCCATTCAGAGGAAGGTTTTGAACCTCTGCGTTGCTGATGGTTCCGCGATTGTCAGAGCTTTCGGTTTGAACGGCCACGGCGTCGGCCATTACCGTCACTTGCTGCGTCGTATTGCCCAACGCCAGTGACAGATTTAGACCGCGGCGCTGGCCCGGGTCCAGGTGCACATCCGTGGTTACGCTCTGTTTAAAGCCGTCCTTCGAAATCGTGACGGTATAGGTTCCGTCTACCAGCGATTCCACCGTATAAAAGCCGCTCGTATCTGTAGTCCCCGGATGCGAGAAGCCCTTATTTTGGTCGGTGACCGTTACCGCGGCGCCCGCTACCGCTGCGCCGTTCGGGTCCGTCACCGTACCTGAAATTGCGCCGGTCGCCACGTTTTGCGCATGCGCGGCGCCGACGCAACAAAGTATCAATACTGCCGCCAGAGCCAGACCGCGTCCGGCAATTCCCGTTCTTTCATTCCTCATTATTACGTCCCCCCCCGTTTTCATTACACGCCCCCGTTTTTCAGAATCCTGGATTCCGCGCCTACCGCGTTCCATCGGCCGGCCGTCAAATTGCCCCCAGAGTGTTTTCCAGCCCGTAAAACGCTGATTGCAAGAACCGACAAAATATCGAACGCTACCCGAGCGCCGCGGACTCTAGAACATCGGGAGCGATATTGTCAATACCAACTTTGTTTCTCTATTGAAATATGAAGTTGTATCGTCAGTGCGATTCGCCGCCGCCGACGTGTTGCGCCGGCTGCAAATGGCGGAGAATACGATTCGTTCCCTAGAGGCGAGGTAGCTCAATGGCTGATCGAGGCCGGGCTGATATTCGGCGAGTTTCGGTCCTTCGGCCATCGCGAAGAAGCCGGGGAGAAATGGTCCGCATGATCCTTCGAGCGCTGCTAAAGTTTGTTCCAGCGTCGCTCCTCGCCATGGGCGCCTTGAGCCTCCTGCTCAGGGCAGCTCCCGCGCACGATTACCAAACTGAATTAAAGAACAGACTTGCTCTGGTCAACGATGAAGTAAGCCACAAAGCTTTCCGCGCAAACTGGAATTCGCTCGGTCGTTACCAAGTGCCCGATTGGTTCCGCGACGCGAAATTCGGCATTTTCATACACTGGGGCGTCTATTCAGTGCCGGCATTTGGCAACGAATGGTATTCGCGCAATATGTATGTGCAGGGAAATCCCGCGTTCCAACATCAGATTGACACTTACGGGCCGCAATCGAAATTCGGCTATAAAGATTTCATACCCATGTTCACGGGCAGTAAGTTCAACGCGGACGAATGGGTAGACTTGTTCGTGCGCGCCGGGGCAAAGTACGTCGTGCCGGTCGCGGAGCATTGCGATGGATTCCCGATGTACGATTCGGACTTCACCGAGTGGGACGCCGCCCGCATGGGGCCGAAGCGAGACGTCATCGCCGAGATCGCCACGGCGACGCGAAAACGCAAACTCTATTTTGGGGCCTCCTCGCATCGCGCCGAGCACTGGTGGTGGTACGACGGTGGCACCGCTTTCGATTCCGACGTTAACGATCCGAAGTACGCAGGTCTCTACGGACCCGCGCAGCCGAGAACTTGGCCCGGTGATGATTCCGGCAAGGAACCCGACCCCAACCATTTGGAAACGTGGTTGCCTCCGGACCAGGCGTTTTTGGATGACTGGCTCGCGCGCAGCACCGAAATCATCGACAAGTACAAACCGGATATTCTTTACCTCGATTGGTGGATTGCTCAGCCGGCGTTCCAACCTTATCTGCAGCGCATGGCGGCCTATTACTACGACCGCGCCGCGGAGCGCAATACCGGCGTGGTGCTCACCTACAAAGGCTACGCATTCCCGGAAAACGCCGCGGTCCTGGATATCGAGCGGGGAAAGCTCGATGCGTTGCGTTTGCTGCCGTGGCAAACGGATACTTCCATAAGCGTGAAATCGTGGGGCTACGTTCAGAACGATACCTACCGCAGCGCGCGATCGCTGATTGCCGAATTGGTCGACGTGGTGAGCAAGAACGGCAATTTACTGCTCGACGTCGGCCCGAAGGCCGATGGCACCATTCCTGATGAGGACAAAAGCGTCTTGCTTTCGATGGGCCAGTGGCTCAGCGTAAATGGACAAGCGATTTACGGCACGCGTCCCTGGTTGGTTTTCGGCGAAGGGCCGACCAGCGACGCCGCGAGCGCCGTGAAGGGCAACGACGACAAAACTTTTACGGCGCAGGACATTCGCTTTACCACCAAGAATGGATTTTTGTACGCCATCGCCTTGGGCTGGCCGGCCGATGGCGAACTCAAGATCCGCATTCTGAGCGCGGGTACTGCGTACCTGCCGCGACCAATCGCGCGAGTCCAGTTGCTTGGCTCGCAGGAAAATCTGGTGTGGAAGCAGACGGCCGCCGGCCTCGAACTCGATCTTCCTCACGAGAAGCCAAACGACATGGCCTACGTATTCAAAATTTCTATCGCGCCGCCGAACTAAGCTTTGCAGAAGATGTTGGAAGCGAAACGCGTTTTGGGACAGGGTTGTTAGATTGTCTGAACACGCGCGTTTGATGTGAAACAGTTTCCTATGCGAAACTACGCACGCTCCGGAGTTCGTCGGCTATTTGCATCTGCGCCCGAAACTTCGGAGCACCAAGACCAATGAGCAGAACGCGAAATTCCCACGCGCACGGATTCTCCCGAAGAGATTTCCTCAAGGGAGCCGGTGCCGCAATTGTGGTTGGAAATGTCGCTCGGCGCTTGCCGGCAATTTCCGCGCCATCGAAGATGCGCATGACCGAATTTGACTATGGCGATGTTCGGCTCACCGGTGGTCCGTTCAAGGATCATTACGACCGTATTCTGGCGAGTTACCTTGCGCTCGATAACGACCGTCTTCTGAAAGTGTATCGTCAGCGCGCCGGCCTTCCCGCCCCGGGCGAAGACCTGGGCGGTTGGTACGATGCCGACGGTTTTGTGCCGGGCCACGCGCTTGGCCAGTTCATTTCCGGACTATCGCGCTACGCGCGCGCTACAGGCGATCCGGATGCGTATGCGAAAGTTCGTGCGCTGGTCACAGGCTTCGGCGAAACGCTCGGTCCGGATGGCTATCCGTACGCCAGCGCCAAAGCCGCGACGACTTGGCCCTGCTACATTCTCGATAAATACGAAATCGGATTGCTCGATTCTTATCGGCTCGCCGGCGTCGCGGAATCTAAAGACATGCTTTCCCGTGTGATTCACGGAGCGCTGCCTTCTCTCCCGAATACCACCTATGACCGCGGCCCCAATAGCCCGAAACAAGCGCCGTATGACGAAACTTACATTCTGTCCGAGAATTTGTTTAACAGCTATGAACTAACCGGCAATCGCGAGTTTTTCGATCTGGCCCGAAAATATTTGCTGACAGCCGATTATTTCGCTCCCATGGCCACTGGCACGTATCCACTTCCGGGAAAGCACGCGTACAGTCACGTGATCGCTCTCAGTTCGGCTGCGAAGGCCTATGAAGTTCTTGGCGATCCGATGTATCTCGAAGCAATCGAGAACGCCTGGAGCCTATTGGAAGTCGACCAGCAGTATGCGTCCGGCGGATGGGGCCCAAAGGAAGCGTTCGTCGTTCCCAATCAAGGCCAGCTCTACGACAGCTTGAGCGCGACGCAAGATCATTTTGAGACGCCCTGCGGAAGTTATGCGCAGACCAAGCTCGCGCGTTATTTGCTGAGCTTCACAGGCGATGCGCGCTATGGAGATGGATTAGAACGAGTTTTGTACAACACAATCTTGGGCGCCAAAGACCCGGATGGCGGTAGTGATTTCTTCTACTATTCGAGCTATGGCCCGCTTGCGCAGAAATCGTATTACAAATCCAAGGTGCCGTGTTGCGCGGGCACGCTTGTGCAGACTGTTGCCGATTATGTTCTGAACGTTTATTTCCGCGCCGATGACGGAATCTACGTGAACCTTTATACGCCCTCCGAGGTGCGCTGGTCCGCGGGGAAAATTCCCGTGAAGTTGATCCAATCCACCGACTATCCGTATGACGATGCTGTTCAATTCCGTTTGGAGCTTCCGGTTCCGACAGAATTCGCCATTTCGTTCCGAATTCCCCGTTGGATCAGCGGCTCCGCGGTTCTCTCGGTGAACGGGAAAACGGTATCGATTCCGGCGAACGCAGGGACCTTTGCCACGATCAAGCGCCGATGGAGCATGAACGACACGATCGAATTGCGGCTGCCGTTCGACTTCAGAACAGAGGCGATCGACAATCGGCATCCAGAAACGGTCGCCGCGATGCGCGGCCCCTTGATGTACGTGGCGGCAACTCCGCCGACAAACCTTGTCAGCATTCCTCTCCGTCTGCCGCAAGGCCTCGCTCCGCTGACGAACGCGCAAGGACTCTTCAAGTACGACCTCGCGGAACAGACGCTTCAGTTCAAACCGTTCTTCGCGATTCACGACGAACTCTACAACACATATTTTCTCAAGCAGGGCGCGCACTCCTGAAAATGACGGATCGCCTTCATGCGCGCTATTGGATTGAAACCGCCTATCCGCTCGCGGAAGCCGCCGCAATCATGGCCGGTGAACAATCGACCGGCACGTTCATTCGCGTTCCCGGTGAAACAGACGAATTGCGGGAGCGGTACGCCGCGCGCGTGGAAAAAATAACGGAACTCGGCCTCGTCGAGCGGCCATCGTTGCCCGGTTCCGGATTGCCGAAAGGCGCCGGTGCTGAAACCAAGCGTCGCGCCGCCGAAGTGGAATTATCCTGGCCGCTCGCGAACATGGGGCTCTCTTTGCCGAACGTCATGTCGGCGGTTGCCGGCAATCTTTCGGAGCTCCGTCCATTTTCCGGACTGAAACTGCTCGACGTGAAATTCCCGCCAGCATTTCTCGATCGCTACCAGGGGCCACAGTTCGGCGTTGCCGGAACGCGCTCGCTCTGCGCCGTCTACGATCGACCCATCATCGGAACGATCATCAAACCGAGCGTCGGAATGACTGCGGAAGCCACGGCGGAGCAAGTTCGCATCCTTGCCGAGGCCGGCGTGGACTTCATTAAAGATGATGAGCTGCAGGCGAGCGGCCTCGATTGTCCTTTCGACGCGCGCTTTCGCGCCGTTCAAACCGTCATGAATCGCCACGCGGATCGTACCGGAAAGAAAGTCATGTACGCCGCCAACATCACCGGAGAAATCGACGAAATGATTGATCGCTTGGCGCAGATCGAAGCTCAGGGTGGAACTTGCGCGATGGTCAGCATGAATAGTATTGGACTGCCGGCGATGACCATGGTTCGCAAGCATTCTCACGTAGCCATTCATGGCCACCGCAACGGATGGGGCATGCTTGGACGCAGCCCCGCGATTGGCATGACTTTTGTGGCCTATCAGAAATTTTGGCGCCTGGCCGGAATCGATCACGTACACGTAAATGGTCTGCAGAACAAATTTTGCGAAGAAGATAGCTCAGTAATCGCATCCGCCCGGGAATGCCTCACTCCAATGTTTTCCGTTCCCGGACGCGGCTGCGAGGTCATGCCCGTATTTTCTTCAGGCCAGTCCGCTCGCCAGGCTCCCGAAACGTATCGCGCGCTCGGATCGACCGACCTGATCTTCGCCGCTGGCGGCGGCATCCTCGCGCATCCGGCGGGTCCGGCCGCGGGCGTGAGAAGCCTGCATCAGGCGTGGGAAGCCGCGATTCTCGGCGTGCCGCTCGCAGAGTACGCGACGAAACACGCGGAGCTCAAAGCGGCTCTCGATAAGTTTGCAGCGTGACCTCGCGATGAAATCTCCGCTGTTCGCTTATTATGGTGATGACTTCACCGGATCCACCGACGTTCTAGAAGCCCTCGAGGCAAACGGCATCCCTACGGTCCTTTTCCTCGGAGTGCCCGACGAAAAGCATCTTGACGCTTTCCCGGATTGCCGCGCGATTGGAATCGCCGGCGAAAGCCGGAGCCGCGACCCGCAATGGATGACAGAAAATCTCCCTGCCGCATTCTCCTTCCTCCAGAAACTCGGCGCGCCAGTCAACCTATTTAAGGTTTGTTCCACGTTCGATAGTTCTCCCCGGGTTGGCAGCATCGGACGCGCGCTCGAAATTGGGCAAGACATCTTTCGCGCGCCCACGGTTCCAATCGTTGTAGCGGCCCCGCATCTTCGCCGATACGTGGTCTTCGCGAATCTCTTCGCAGAGGGTGGTGGCATCCACCGCATCGACCGTCATCCCACGATGATGCGCCACCCCGTCACGCCCATGACGGAAAGCGATTTGCGTCTGCATCTCGCGAAGCAAACGAGTCTCCGCATTGGCCTCCTGGACATCGTCGCGCTACACGGCGAAAGCGCGCGGGAAAGGCTACTCGAGTTAGCTGCCGAGGGATATCGCGCCGTCGTTTTCGATGGACTTGATGAAGTGTCGTTGGAAAGAACCGGTCGATTGCTGTGGCCTGACGAATCCGGCCGCCAAGAATTTGTGGTCGGTAGTTCCGGCGCGGCCTACGCCTTCATTGCCCATTGGCGAAAAATCGGTTTACTGCCACCGGCTGTCCCTCCGCAGCCCATTCGTGAAGTGGATCGGCTATTGGTTCTATCCGGCAGTTGCTCGCCCGTAACAGAGAATCAAATTCGCAAAGCAATGTCTCAAGGCTATGTCGGCATCCCGCTCGATGCGGCCGCCCTTTCCACGCACGACGCCCGGACACGCGACGCGCATTTCAATCAGGCCAAGCGAGCGTTCGCCGCGGGCCGCAGCGTCGTTCTTTACAGCGCGCTCGGCGCGATCAATCCAATTCTTGCCGCGCAAAGTGATGAGCTGGCGATCGAAATGGGAATGCTCGTGCGCAAGCTCGTCGCGGAATCCGATGTGCGCCGCGTGCTTATAGCAGGCGGCGATACCTCAAGCAAAGCTGCGCAGCAACTCGGTCTCCACGCCTTGACGTTCCTCGCGCCCACGCAGCCGGGCGCGCCGCTGTGCCGCAGTCACGCGGATGATTCCTCGCTTGACGGTCTAGAAATTGTCTTGAAGGGAGGCCAAGTCGGCACGCCCGATTTTTTCGATATCGTGCGCAGCGGTCAAACTAGCTGACAACAGCCGAGGAATCCGCGAAAAGAGGTTTGCTGGCATCCACCCGTGCGAAAATCAGAGCCGCGCAGAGCACCATAAACGCTACGAGCCACAGCGGTTTGTTGTAGCTGCCGGTCATTCGGATCATGTATCCGAATAATACGGTGCAAAGCGCGCCGCCGAATTGTCCTGCGGTGTTCATTACACCGCTGACGGTTCCGGCGAACTCGCCTCCAATATCGAGACACAGCGACCACGCCGATGGCAGCATCAGATCCGTCACACCGAATCCGAGGCACGCGAGCGCGACGACGGCAGTCTTCCCGCTCACAAGAGACATCCCCATCAGCATTCCCGACCCAACGATAAGAGCTATTGAGAGCACAACCCTGCGGCCGAATTTGAGGCCATAGCGTTTGACGAGCGAATCGCTCACGACGCCACCGGCAAGATTTCCAATGATCCCGCAAAGGAATGGAAGCGCGGCATAGAAACCCATTTGGCGTTCTGAGAAATGGGCACTGCGAATCATCCAGCTCGGAAACCAAGTGAAATAGAAATAGGTTCCCCATGCGTAGCACGAATAGGCGATGCTGATCATCCAAAGCTGCCGCGATGCCAGCAATCGCTTCCATGGGATAGCATAGCGTGTCCCGGCGTGAGCGCCTTTTGCGATTTCATTCAACTCTTCTTTGCGAATTCCAGGCTGTTCTTGTGGACTATCGCGGAACCACAACCACCAGGCCGCGGCCCACGCCACGCCAAGCACGCCAAATAGGACGAATACGAATCTCCAGCCGATGCGCGCCTGAAGAGGCACAACCAGCAGCGGTGTGAGGACTCCTCCCAATCGGCTCGCTGCCCAAATAAAACTTTGCGCGCGCGCCCGCTCTGTAGTGGGAAACCATCGCGATACGACTCCGGCCGCGTTAGGGTAAGCGCCCGCCTCGCCCGCTCCAAACAGAAAGCGCACAATTACAAGTTGCCAGAATGAAAAGCACGCCGCCGTCGCCGCCATGAACGCCGACCACCACGCCACGATGCGCGTCAGTTCGCGGCGCTGTCCGCGCCGATCGCCCATGGCTCCCGATGGAATCTCGAATAGCCCGCAGGAAAGCACGAATGCGCCGAGCACCCATCCCCAGCGCTCCGGTGGAATATGCAGCTGATCTTGGATCAGAGGTCCGGAAACCGCGATGGAAAGCCGATCGAGAAAGGTGATGGCGGAAAGCACGACCAGCAAGAAAAGAACGATGTACCGTTTCTTCAAGCCGCGCCTTCTCGATTTGTTTGCGCGCGCCGCCGCAGCACATCCATTGCGTGAAGAACGGCGAGTTCAGGGCTGGCCAGCACCGGAACGGAAATACTCCCGGGCGCCATCTTTTGAAGTACGCGCGCCATCGACGCTTGCGCCAGTACAATCACATCAACTTTTGACGCCATTTCCAGAAGCGCTTCAGACACGATGCGATCGTGTGTTTCGGTGTCGCCCGAAAGTACGGCGTCGAAGGCCTTCGCGCAGAGTCCTTCAACAAGTTCCACCGAACGCCCGGCAGAAGATGCTTTTTCCGCAAGCAACGCCAGCGTCGGCTCGAGCGTTGTTCGCAGCGTCGCCAGAACTCCGATGCGGCGCCCCAACTGAACCGCTTTCTCCGCCATTGCTTCATCCACACGAATCACCGGAATATCAAAAACCTTCTGCGCTAACGCCGCCGCCGGCCCGATCGAAGAGCACGTGACCATCACGGCAGTCGCGCCGGCGGCCTCTGCCGATTCGATCATGGATATCAAGCGGCGGATGGTGAGTTTCCGCAGTTTCTGGTGTGCGATCGTGTCGCGGATCAGGCTCTCGTCCACCATGTGAAAGATTGTCACGTCCGGCAGATGCTGCTTGCAGAGCGCGGTAAACACAGGAGTCAACACAGGGCTGGTGTGAATCAATGTCAGAGTTTCGGCCATATATTTGTTTCTCGTTTCGCACCGCGCCACATCAGCGGATCGACGATCTATTCCTTCCATCCAAAATGATATTCGCCCGATTCAACCCGGCAGATCACAGCATTTTTCTCGCTTCGGATTAATTTTACTCCGGCGGCATGGTCCAATGGGGCGCCGCTTTCCGTTACGGCGTTCGCTTGCGTCGATGGGATGCGAACTTGACCTTGGGCGCCCGCAGGAATCGTTACGTCCAGATTGCATTCGCCGTCTTCACATCCCCAGCGCGAGGTGATTCGCCCCAGCACCGAATCAAAACTAGCCTGCGCGGATGCGATGTTTCCGACCAGCGCCGGATGTATTTCAATTTGCTCTCCCGGAGGCCGGGACAAATCAAAATCAATGCCCGCCAAGCCACTGTAAAACCAATCCTCGGCGTGTCCGAGCATGAAATGATCCTGCGATTTCGTCGGATTCGTGTCCCAAGCCTCCGTCAACGTAGTCGCGCCGCGCGTCAATTGATAGCCGTAACTCGGCGAATCGGTGCGCGACAACATGTCATATAAAACGTCCGAGCGCCCACCGTCTTCGAGCGCCCGAACCACGAAATGAAATCCCACGTCTCCCGCGGTCACGTGATTCGTATGATTCCGGATGTCCTGCACAAGATTGTTCAGCACGGCCTCGCGCCGATCGTCCGGCACCAGGCCTACGGCCAGCGGCATCGCGTTCGCCGTCTGGCTGCCGGTGTCGTATTCGTTGGTTTGCGCGTTAAACATTTTGGCATTGAAAGCAGCACGCACCTCTCTCGCGAGCGTCTCGTACTTTCGCGCGTCATCTCCTTTGCCGAGCAACAACGAAAGTTTCTGTAGCACCGTGAGATCCAGATAATAAATCGCCGTGGCGGTCACTCCGCGACTGGTCAATTGCGATTCTCCCAGCGGCCCAGGCCCCACGTCATACCAATCGCCCAAACCGTACGAGATGATGTGACCACTCGCGCGCGACGTCAGATAGTCCGCGTACTTGCTCATCACCTCATACTGCTCCGTGAGCTCGCGGCGGTCTCCGTAGAAACGATATTCAAGCCACGGATCCAGAATCGCGGCGCTGCCCCACTCGGGTGAATCGCGAAAGCCCGCCGGAAACACTACATACTCAGGCGCCGTATCCGGAACGAGCCCATCCGGTAGTTGCGTATCCCGGATGTCGCCTCCAATTTTTCGGTACAACCGCGAAAGATCGAAGTTGTACATCAATGCCGATCCGAGAAGCTGCGATTCCTCGAGCCAGCCAAGCTTTTCACGATGCGGGCAATCCGTCAGCACGCTTTGCATATTGCTGCGCATGGCCGCGTCGATCAGTCCATGAATGCGGTCGAGCAGCTCATCGGAGCTTGAAAAATCTCCGGTAACCTGCGCGGAGGAGTGAACGAATTGTCCTTCGAGCGCAAGCAACGTGGGCTTGCCTGCATCGCCGCTTGGTTTGAGCGAGGCAACGCCTTCGACCTGCACATAGCGAAATCCGTAGTAGCTGAAACGCGGATGCCAGGTCTCTTCGCCCGAGCCCGCAAGCGTGTAAACGAAATACGAAGGCCCGCCAGAACTGCGCTGCGATACCAGGCCGGAAGCGTCCA
>Ga0182018_10003093_pt1 | contig 15476 bp, 15 predicted proteins | sample 812P2MmetaG_FD_120490 | JGI IMG/M metagenome (GOLD analysis project Ga0182018, IMG submission 120490) | Permafrost microbial communities from Stordalen Mire, Sweden - 812P2M metaG | ecosystem: Environmental > Terrestrial > Soil > Wetlands > Permafrost | place: Sweden: Stordalen | collected...
AGGTCGATGTCCGTCCCTCCGTACCCAACTTTCGCCGCCAGGCGCGCGAACTCCGGCCACTGCACTTTTCCGCCCACCAGCGAGGTGTTCAGGGCGAGAAACATACCCGACCCGGCGCCCACCGTGCTGTTGGCCAAGCCCAGCGCGGCACTCGCGCCACCCGCCCTCTTCAGGAATTCTCTTCGGTTCATCCGTCACCTCCCGGGCGAAGGCCCGGCTTCCGGTCTAATTATATGAAAGCGCGGTCCCCGTCAAGCGCGGTCGAAGGTTCTTGTTCCGCGAATCGTCGTTCTGAAGCCGGGCGAACACATCGACACCGTTCTCCGAGCCAGATTAATCTGGTGCCTACAGGCTTTTTCTCGCCGCACTTGGGGGTTCTTCGATTTGATGTTTTTCGAGCCCGTTACGCGGCAATATCGACCTTATCTCACTTCAGGTGCGCTCCGCCGCTTTGCGGCTTGATAAGCGGAGTTGTGACGCGGTCGCTAAATAGTCAGAGTTAGTTGGAACGGTGTGATATACTTTCACCCGGGGAGGTTGGTCCTGGCTGCCATGCCATCAAACCTGTCCCGGCCTCGCGTGCACCTCGGTTGATTCCAACCTAGTGATGGTCTACTACGTAGCGCCAATGCGGCAGGCTCGACTTTCAAACTGTATATGCCGAACCAATGCCTCGTGATCGTCGATGCCGATCGCATTCATGATTACGTCTTCTCGCCCCACCACCTTAAGCTGATCCGCGGCGGCAGTAACATCGAACGCCAATTGAACGAGGTGCAGATGCTGCGCCTCCTTCCGGGTGATGGCAACGTTGATCGGACAGACCCGGAGCGGCCGGCAATCAACGACACCGTCTTTCCGGCGTGCAAATGGGAGGCAATCTTCGCCGGAGGCGGTACGGCACTGGTCGAGTTCGCCGACCGCCCCGCCGCCGAGGAGTACTGCCGCAACGTGGAGCGGGCATTCCTCGAAAAAACGGCCACGGCTACCGTGAGCTGGGCAATTCAAGACTGCGGTGCCTCGTTCCGCGACACCCTGGATAAGGCGCAGGCCGCCCTCGCGCTACGCAAGGAGGGCAAGACCGAGCCCCTCTTCAACGGTTCATCCCCATATTGGAAGGCCTGCGAGGATTGCGGCCGCCACCCCGTGACGGTGCAATACACCGATCCGGATTCTCGAACCCGCCTTTGCTGCGAGGCATGCCAGCTTCGCCGCAAGGCCGGGGAACGCGGCGATTACCTTGATCTCATTGCCGCACTGGCCGGCACAAAACTTCATCACCTGAAAGACCTTTCACAACTCGGCGCGCTCAGCAGGCCCGAGAATTATCTCGCCATGGTTTACATTGATCTCGACCGCCTGGGACGTTACCTCCATACCCATGGCAAGTCGAAAGAGGAATACCGCACACGAAGTGGCCAGATCCGCGACGCCGTCAACAAGGGGATTCTCGAAGCCTGCGCGGCCATCTGCCCCCGCACAGATGAGCGCGCCGCGCCACCATTCGAGATCCTTCTGATCGGCGGCGACGACGCCATCCTCTTCGTGGCTGCCGACCGGGTGTTTGACTTCCTGGATGAATTCGCCCGCAGCTTTCACCAATCCATCGCAACCCTGCCGGACCAATCCGACCTGTCCTTTTCCGCCGGTATCGTTTGGGCGCACCATCATTTCCCCATCGCCCAATTCCGGGCGCGCGCGGAAGATCTGGTCCGGTCGGCCAAGACCAAAGATGGCGATGCGGTGGACTGGAGCGTAGTCTCCGAGGCGGGTTTTGAAAAATTGACCACCGCGCGCATCAACGCCCGCCGTGGCGACGTCAGCTCGACCCAGAAGCCCTACCTTTTCGAGGATTTTCGCAAACTTGCCGGAGCGGTAAGGGATTGGAAGCAGGCGGGCGTGCCGTCCACCAAAGTCAAAGCTCTCTATCCCATCGCCCACCAGAAGCAGCACCAATCGACACTCGCATACTGGTGTCTTTATAATCGATTGACGCCGAAGCACCAAGGGCTGTTCGACGCTGTGTTTCCGGGCGGACCATGGCAGGGCCAGCCTGCGAAATCCACTAAGGCGGCCGATCTTGTGGAACTCTGGGACTTCATCTCAACGGAGAGGCCATGACGGAGCGCATTTTGAAGATCCAGTTCGAAGCGCCGTCTCACCACGGCTCCGGGCTCGGTATCGCCGGCTTGGTGGACCGCGCGGTGTTGCGCGACCGTCACGGAACGCCGTATCTGGCAGGTTCCGCCATCAAAGGACGCTTGCGGCACGCGGCCGTTCGCGTCCTCCTCGCCGAGAAACAGCGCGTTTGCCAGTACGGAGACGCCGCGAGCATCTGCAGGGACGAGCCTTGCGGGGTTTGCGCTCTCTTCGGGTCGGTGTGCCGCCGCGGCTGCCTGCTCTTCGGGGCCGCCTATCCCATTGACGAGATCCGCCCACCCTTGGAGAAGCTGTGGGAAGCCGGCAAGAACCGGAGTCTCCCGTTCGATAGCTCCATTCGCCCCGGCATTGCGATCGATCGGCAGTTGGGCACCGTTCGCAAACATCTGTTGTTCACGACCGAAACGTTGCCGGACTGGATGGTGTTTCAGGCGAAAGTCCTGGGAGATACGGGAGAGCATGAAAACCTGTTTCAGAAATCCGTCCACGTCCAGACCCACTTCGGTGCGGGCGCCGCGCGCGGCTTGGGGCGATCTGTTTGGAGACTGGCATGAAGTACGCCGTCAAACTGGAGTGCAAGTCCCCACTGGCCATCTCCGCCGGCCGCGCCACCGGCAACCAGATGGAAACTCTTCGCCATATTCCGGGGTCGGTGTGGCGCGGCGCTGTGGCCGCGCAGTGGATTGAAGAACACGGGCTCCACGCCCCGGGTCGCCCTCCCGAAGAGGACGAGCACTTCCGGACCCTCTTCCTGCGCGGACTGGTTCGCTTCGGCGACTTGCGCCTGAAGGCCGCCAAGGTTACCAAGCCTTGGCCGTTTTCCGCGCGCGTCTGCAAGTTGCACGATGACCATCCGGTCCACGACCTCCTGATCCGTACTGCCCGCGGCGAATCGAACCTGCCAAAGGAATGCAAAGGCTCGCGCGAACAGCCCTGCGATGCCAAACTCGACCGGCCAGATGACTTTGTGAGCCTGTCCGGAGACCATGCAGCCCGGAAATCGGTCGACGTCCGCGTGGTTACTCACTCCGCCATATCCAACTCTCTGTTGTGCGTCCGGCAGGAGCAGTTCTTCAGTCAGGAGGTTCTGGACCCCGGGCAATCCTTCGAGGGAGAACTGTGGGCGGAGCCGACAGCCCAGGATCTCGTCGCGGGAATGTGTCGCACGCGGACCATTCAAATCGGGCGTGGAGGCACCCGCGGCATGGGTTTGGCCGATCTGACCATCAACCCCAAAGACGCTCCCGCCGACCCAATTGGAGAAATCCGGGGGCGCCTGCAGAATGTCAACCAAGCCTGCGACATCCCCGGTCATGTGGTCTTCACCGCGACTCTCCATTCGCCCTGCGCAGTCTTCGATGAGTGGCTCTTCGGCCGACCCCAACTGCGAGCCACCGATTTAGATCCGAAGCTGGGAGACTACCGCGTTTGGGCTTCCTACAGCCGCACGGTGCGCATTTCCGGCTGGAACGGGCAGGCCCAATTGCCCAAACCGGACATCGATGCCATTGCACCTGGATCTTGCTTCCTCTTCGGCCGGGAGCTGTCCAAAGCCGCGGCACCAGCCGAGGTGGAGCGGCTAGCCCCGATTCTGGCGCGCGAGGGCACCGGCCTGGGCGAGTACTGGGAAGAAGGGTTCGGCGAGGTAGAGTTTTGTTGGCCGTTCCATTTCATGAAGAAGTTTCAGCAGGGCAGGTGATGGATGGCATTCGACGGATTGGAAGCATGGGCGCTGCATGTGCCCCTTTGGGATAGCGAAACCCTTGCCACTCAGGCCCGCGACTGGCTGAAGGGCGAGGGCAAGGCCCTGCTGGAACTGAAAGCCAGCCAGATCAACTCGCTCCGCGACGCCATAGCTCAGGCGCGCACCAATGCGGATCTGCAGACTGCCATCAAGACCCTGGGTGGCTCCGCGGCGGAGCACCACAAGAGCCCGTGGAACCGCAAGGGGGAAGAGCCCGGACTTCGCACGCGGCTGCGGACAGGCGTGGAAGCGGCGCTCGCCGCAACTCGAAAACACGTCAGCGAAGAAAGAACGGCGTTCGAGGCCCTTCGCAAGCTCGTACCGGACGAAACGCGTTCCAAGTTGATCGACGAAGAACGCGATTTGAAAATTCGCAAGCAGTTTCTGCTTTTCGTGATCGAACGTTACCAGGCGAAACAATGGATTAAGGAGGATACACCATGAGCGCATCGAGCCCGGCGTGGTTGGCGCTGAGCAACCGCTACTTGATTGAGGGAGAACTGATCGCCGAAGGGTCGCTCCACGTGGGCAGCGGCTTCACCGGCGAAGTGGAGGGCGCCGACACCGATTCCGCCCTCCTGCGCGATCATCGGGGCCTCCTGATCCCCGGCTCCTCGTTGCGTGGCGCCATGCGCAGCATGGCCGAGCGCATCCTGCAAACCCTCGACCGCCGCGGCTGCGTGCTGTTCGTCAAAGGCTCCCACAAGACCTGCCTTTCTGCCAAAGAGGACGAGGAGCAGCGCGAAAAAGAGGCCCTCCCCGAAGAAGAACTGGTGCATTATCTCCTGGGTAAACAAAATGGGCTCTGCGACATCTGCAAACTATTCGGCTCGCCGTGGCTGGCGTCGAAGCTGCGTGTCTCCGACTGCCGGCCGCTCGGTGACACCCATACCCGGATCCGCCATGGCGTCGGCATCGACCGCGACACCCGCACGGCGCGGGACCAGATCAAGTATGACTTCGAAGTGTTGGAACCCGGACCGCCGGATGGCGAGGACGCGCTACGCCTTAGTTTCGCCATCGAAGTGCACAACGCCAACGAACAGGATCTCGCCATCCTCGGGATCCTGCTCAAACAGATGCAGAAGCAGGGTATCGTTGCAGGCGGCAAGCGGTCGCGCGGCCTGGGGCTCATGAAACTGAAACTGGGCAAAGTGGTGCGGTATTTCGACGAAGCCCCCGAGTCCCCGTACAAGCTGAAGGATTTTCTGCTGGAGGGAAACCTGGGGGAATTGCCGGCCGGGCAGTTCGGCGCCATGCTGGACACGGCCATCTTGAATTATCTGTCGGAGGTGGAAAGTGCTGCGGCGTCTGCTGAATGAATTGACGGTTCACGTGGAAGTGGAGAGCCATTCTCCGCTGCTCATCAAGGATGGCCGCTTTGATAAAGAGAGGTCGCCGCTGAAGGGTTCAACCATAGCTCCCAGCGGCGTCTTCATCTCGCGCAGTCCCCTGAAAGAGGTAATAGCCGCGCTGCAAGCTCTTCCGGACCGCGACCCGGTCCGGAAATTGCAGTACTATGTCCCCGGCAGCTCGGTGCGGGGCTCCTGGAGATCGCACCTGGAAATGGTGCTGCGCAGTCTCGACCCCGATCATCCCAAGGTCTGCGATCCGCTCTTGACGAAGAACGAGGAAAACCCGGATCCCGGCCCCTGGGAGGCCTGCTCCTCGGTGCTGGTCAACAAAGAGAATTCGCGCCCCAAGATGGCCTACAAGGGCAGTTGCCCGGTCTGCCGCCTTTTCGGCAGCACGGCCCAGGCCAGCCGCATCTCCTTCTCCGATGGCCGTATCACGGGCCAGCCCAACCCGGAGATCGTCGATAACGTCGCCATCAATCGCTTCACCGGAGCGGTGAAATCGCCGTTCAAGTCCCTGGCGCTGCTGGGCGCGAAATTCACCCTCGACCTGCACGTGGAAAACTTCGAGCTCTGGCACGTGGGCCTGCTCGCCTGGCTCTTCGAGGATCTCAAGGCCAAACGCGTTCCTCTTGGCTCCGGCAAGAACAAGGGCCTCGGAGAAATCTCCGCCATTGCCTCACGAGTGGACCTTGCCTATTACGGTGCGACGGACCTGGGCGCGGGAGGCAAGCTGCTCGGCATCGGCGAGTTGCTTGAGCCAGCAGCGGATCGCACCTTTTACGGGCTGGAAAGAACCCAAAATCCGCCCGACGTTACGCTGACGCCGGACCCCTCGGCGCAACTGCCATGGAGGCACTCGCGCGCGGCCGAAGGCGCCGCCGCCGTCGACGCATTCTGGAGCGCGGCCAAGCCGGCATTTGGGGATCGCTGGTCCCGCCTGCCGGCGCTGGCAGACCGGAAAGCAAGGGCCGGCGCATGAGCGCGGCGATTTCCAACTTGCAGGAACAGGATGCAGTCACCCCGCACGTCCTCTGGGACCGGTTCGAGTGCGCCATCCTGGAGTCGCCTTCCAAGACTTGCCTTGTCTCCAGGGCCGAAGCCCAGGGCCTGCGTCTGGAGGGCTTTCGCTCGGGACTCCTTTTCGGCAAGGATGCAGAGTTGCGCTTCCGCCAGCGCCGCGGTGGCAAGTATCATCTGGTGTACATTGACGACATCGGCGGCCACCTCAATGGCGCAGAGCCGAAGAATCTGCAAGACGATACGGGACCGGAGCGGATCTTCCTTTGGGGCGAGGCCTTTGGCGAGGGGTTCTGGTACGAAGCTCGCATCCCGGGAAAGCTGGCGTATCCGGTAGCGGCGGGCTGGCGCGTGGCCGTCCGCACCAAGCACTATCTCCTGGAGGCCAAAGACCCCCTGCGGCCGGATTCCCCCGCCAGCCGGGTTCATCTGTTCCGCTGCTTTGCTTTGGAGCCGGTGGCCGAACTCCGCCCCGGAAAGGAATAGGATGGAAATCTACGTCGCACGAAACCCCTACGGCTTCGTTCCCTTCCCGCTCTCCGTCGATAGACTGCCCCTGACCCCCGCCAACGCCGGCGGCCACGACCGGTATAGACGGGATCTCTTTTCCGGGACGTTCGATTGCAAATTGCGAACCCGCACACTGTTTTGCATCAAGGCGCTTTTCGACAAACCCAATTCGAAGGACCCGGCTTACATTCCCGGCAGCACCTTGCGTGGCGCAGTGCGGAGCGTGGCGCAAGCGCTCGGCGCGGGCTGCGCGGCGTTCGTGGAACTCAAGGATGTCGAGGTCCCCAAGAAACTCCAACCCTGCCGCGATAACAACGCTTGTCTGGTGTGCCGGGTCTTCGGCTACGCGCCCAAGAAAGCCGAGCAAAGCTGGGCGGGGAAAGTCCGCTTCCACAGTACGCTTCCGATTCCAGTGGTTTGGGAGAGTCCCCCCTCCAGCCCGATGCCGAAGCCGAAACCGCAGCGCTTCCTGGAGGAAGACCCCGCACAACTGGCTGGCTGGCGGGTCTTCCGCCATGCCCGCGAGATCGGGCTGGTGGGCGGCCAGATCTGGTGCGTGCCGAAGGACCAGGAATTCTCTTTCCTGGTGGATTTCCAAAATCTGGACGCCGAAGAACTGGCGGTGTTGCGTTTCGCACTGAGCTTGCGCCACCAGTGCGCCACCCACAATCAGCACGTGCAGCTCTGCCATAAGATCGGCTATGCCAAGGCGTCGGGACTTGGTTCCTGCCAGATAACCGTAACTGAGGAGCCGGCGGCCTTCCTCGCCTCCACAACCAGAGCGTTGCCCGCCACCGGCTGCAAGATTGAAACCTACTTCAAGTTGCCGGGCTGGGCCAAGCTTCGCGAATTGCTGGATTTCGAAGCCGCACCCCAGACCCTGTTGCGCCCCGGCTCCTGGCTGCAAACGCATGACAACGCCTCGATCGCCGAATTCGAGACCCAACACTCTGCCACGATGACCATTCCATGAAAATACTCTTTATCACCGTAGGAACTTCGGCGCTCACCGCGCAGGACCTGTTTGACGACGTACCTGCCGCTACGGCGGTTGCGCTGAAAGAGCATGTCCGCAATTATTGTAAGGTCCTCCGCGACGATCCGCAGGGGCAGAAGGATTACGAGCGCGGCGAGAATCTGTTTGGAGATATACTCGCCCTGCATCGGAATCACTGGAAAGATTGGGATGAAAACTCGAACCGCCTGACTACGTCGGCCGAGATGAGCAGTACCTCTCTGCTTCTAGCCGACACGAAACTACTTGCCCCTTTGGAACCACAAGACCGATTCGTGCTCCTCTTGTCCGACACGGAGATCTGCGATCTCACCGGACGGTTGAATGCCCAACTCCTGCACGACATCTGTCACTGCCCTTGCGGAGCGGATTTCAAGAACGGCCAAACAGGCTGCGAACGCGTGATTCTCCTTAAGGTGCCGAAGATGGACGCCGCGGAGGGCTTCAAGCCTCTCGTCACAGAGATCCAAACGCTGATTGGACGCTTCCAATCCGGAAACGCGCAATTCGCTTTTAACATCACCGGGGGATTCAAAGGAGCAATTCCTTGCATCACCTGGGTCGCCATGGGACGGAACTACCCGCTGTACTATCTGCATGAGTCTCAGAGAGCCATCATTCGAGTGGATTTCTCCCCGGCTGCGGGCGGTTTTCGGGAGGAATTCCTCCTCACCAGGCGGTGCCTCACACCTCGGGGCATCGTGTGATGACGGAAGGGGAATTCCGGGTCTGGCACGAGAAGTTCCTCCTGCCAAACGCCACCGATGAGGAGGTTTACCACAACATCCTCGATATCATCGACCGGAGCACTGGCATTGCCGATTTCTACCGGTCGGATCCCGACGCCTATGACGTCGAGTCGGAAATCGGGGGCCGGCCGTGTGTGTTGAGAGATCGGTTCCACGAGCGCGATCTGCGCCACTTGCGCCGGTACTTCCTGCGCCGCTATGCCTTCGGCCGCGTCGTGCAGGTGGACCGGTGGCTTGCCGCCCGCTGGAAGGCTTCTCGCAAAAGCTTGTGGAAGTGCTACCTATGGTTATGGAAGGATTACCCGATGCCGCGCGTGGGGCTGGCGCAAATCCTTGGGCTGGGAGTGATCCTCGGCGCCACCGGAGTGTTCAATGGCCTCCACGATATTGCCTGCCGGAGCACATATTTCAGGCTCCTCGTGCTGGGTGTATTCCTGGCGTTGGTCTGGCTCCTCCTGTATCTCCACGTCCGGGACCGTATCGGAGGACCCGCAAAGCGCGTCAAACAGCGAACCTGGGGCTTGTTCGCTCTCTGCATGATCTGGCCGGCGCTGGGGATGCTACTGGAATGGCTGGCGGGTAAACCCATGGGCTGGACCTTTTTCCCTTGGCGCGCGGTGCTGGTCAACGCCGCCGCACTGGTCTTTGCCCTTTTGAGCCAGTTCTTTTTCGCGAAAGGCGCGACCATGGGCGACCCCCTCTGACGCGGCCCCGCTATGTCCCTGCCTTTCACCGACGAGCAACTCTGGCAAGCCTGGGAGCGCGTCCAGGAAAATGAAGGCTGCGCCGGCGCCGACGGCGTCACCATCCACCAGTTCGCCCGGCGCGCCGACAAGAAGCTGCCCGAATTGCTGGAGCGCGTCAGCGCCGGCGTCTACCGCCCCTTCCCCCTCCTCAAAATCGTCGTCGAAAAACATCCCCGCTCGGCCGAGACGCGCACCCTGCTCGTCCCGGCCGTCCGCGACCGCGTTCTGCAAACGGCGCTCGCCCGCCACCTCTCCCGCTCCTTCGAGGAGGAGTTCCTCGAATGCAGTTACGGCTACCGCCCCGGCCGCTCGGTGGACCGCGCCATCGCCCGCATTCGCAAGTGCCGCGAACTCGGTTTCCAGTTCGTTCTCGATGCCGACATCCAGTCCTACTTCGACCGCGTCGACCATCGCCTTCTTCTGGAACGGCTGGCCGGCCAGCAACTGGGGACGACCGTCCTCGGACTCCTGCGGCAGTGGGTGAAGGCGTCGTTTTGGGACGGATCGCACGTCCACGCCATGCGGATCGGCATTCCCCAGGGCTCCCCGATTTCCCCGCTGCTCGCCAACTTCTTCCTCGAAGACTTCGACCGGGAATTGGAAAAGAGCGGGCGTAAGCTGGTGCGCTATGCCGACGATTTCCTGGTGCTCTCCAAGACCCGGGAAGAGGCCACGCAAGCCCTCCTCCAAACCGAGACGCTCCTGGCCCAAGCTCACCTGGAGATCAAGCAGGAAAAAACCCGCATCACGGATTTCCCCCAGGGATTCCAGTTTCTGGGAGCTCTGTTCCAGGGCGACGCCGTTTGGGTCCCCTGGAAACATGCCCACGCCAAAGGGCGCATTCTCTTTATGGCGCCGCCGCTGCCGCTGGACATGCGCAGCCGCTACGAGCTGGCGCCGCCCAAGAGCGCCCTCGAAGTGGCGCTCGAAAAGGCCGATACAACCGCCCTGGCGGCCACCGCCCGGGCACCCGTCTCAAGGAGCAAAGCCGTGGCCTACCTCTACCTCACCGAGCAGGGTTCCATCCTGCGAAAAGCCGGCGACCGCTTCCTGGTGGAAAAAGACGACGAAGTGCTGCTGGACCTTCCTTATCACAAGCTGGAGAACGTGTTGCTGTTCGGCAACATCCAGGTCACCACGCAGGCCCTGGCGGAGCTGCTGGAAAAGGGGGTGAACCTGAGCCTCTTCTCGCGCCAAGGCGCGTTTCGCGGTTCCTTGACGCCGCCGCGCGGGAAGAATATCGAATTGCGCGTCGGTCAGTTCGAGCGCTACCGCGACGGCCCGCGCGCGCTGAACGTCGCTCGCGCAATTGTTGGAGCGAAAATCGCCAACGGACTTGCCGTCCTGGCGCGCTACCGCGAGAAGAACGAGGTGTCCGCGGAGTTCGGCCAGAGAATTCAGACCATCCGGGAAGCGTCCGCGGCCTGCCACTCGGCGGCGGACGTGGCGGCGCTGGACGGCGTGGAGGGAAGCGCCGCGCGCGCCTATTTCACGGCGCTGATGGAGTTCAATCGTTCCGCCATGTCCTGGCCGGGGCGCATGAAGCACCCGGCGACGGATCCCCTGAACGCGCTGCTGTCGCTGACGTACACCCTGCTGATGCATGAGCTGACGGCCTTGTTGGAAGGGGCCGGTCTGGATCCCTACCTGGGATTTCTGCACCAGGTGGATTACGGACGGCCGTCGCTGGCTCTCGACCTGATGGAACCGTTCCGGCACCCGGTGGCCGACCGGCTGGTGCTCACGCTGGTGAACAGAGGCGTGCTGGACGCCAACGATTTCCGCTCCGGCGGCGACCGGCCCGGGGTCTTTCTGGCGCCCACCGCGATGAAGCGGTTCTTCGCCGAGTATGAGGCTTGGATGCTGGCGCGGGAAGCGGGCGCCAAACCGACGGAAGGCAGCGGTGCGCCGGCGCCGCGATTCAGGGAGAGATTGAAGGAAGACGTGGAAAAGCTGGCCGGGGCGTTGCGCGGCGGCGGCGAGTTCGAGCCATACCGCTTCGACGCGGGACCGAGTGGCGGGGAGGATGCCGGGTGCAATACATTATCTGTTACGATATAGCCGACGATGGCAGAAGGAGCAGGGTGGCGTCGTGTTTGCTGGACTTCGGAACGCGTATCCAGGAAAGCGTGTTCGTCGCCAATTTGGACGACGATTTGGCCGGCCGAATGCGGGGGCGGCTGGCTAGACTGGTCAGTGAGGCCGAAGACCGGGTTCACGTATTTCGACTGTGCTCCGCCTGCGAGCCGAAAACCTGGACGTTGGGCCAGGGCCAGTTGGTGGAGGATCGGGAATTCTACATTATCTGACTTGTTTTCAATCGGTTGGTGCGATTGGATCGCGGACGGTGAACGGGGGTGGGATGGGAGGAATGGTGCAAGTCATAGAAAAGAGAGGAAGATGCGGCCGGTTTGCAGATTCCTCGAGGCCCGGGTCATGAGGCAATCGACATGTTGATCTTGGATATGGTGGAAATGTATACTCTAACTGATTCAATCCTGAGGGCCCGTTTAGGATAGAGTTGGAAGGACTGCCCCGATGAGAAGGGGATTGAGACCTTGGTTCCGCAGGGCAATCGAAGAGTCCGAGCCGCTTCCGTTGGAAGGACTGCCCCGATGAGAAGGGGATTGAGACGCGATGACGACGATAATGTCGGGAAAGCTGATGAAGTTGGAAGGACTGCCCCGATGAGAAGGGGATTGAGACGCGAAGCGGGCGTCGTCTCCCGCGTTGTGCCGTTCGATGGTTGGAAGGACTGCCCCGATGAGAAGGGGATTGAGACGGTTGTTGTTGGCGGCAATAGCAACGTGAACCGTCCCGTTGGAAGGACTGCCCCGATGAGAAGGGGATTGAGACGTCGCCGAGCGTCACCCCGTCGCCGAGCTTCACCCCGTCGCCGGTTGGAAGGACTGCCCCGATGAGAAGGGGATTGAGACATTCGTCCCTCGTTCAGGTCTGTCCCGGTCATGCGGCCTCCGTTGGAAGGACTGCCCCGATGAGAAGGGGATTGAGACTTTTCTATCACTTTTACTAAATTTGTCTATTACTGTTGGAAGGACTGCCCCGATGAGAAGGGGATTGAGACTAGCTAACCTGTCTTTGATCCCCCCCCCTCCACCAACGTTGGAAGGACTGCCCCGATGAGAAGGGGATTGAGACGTAAACGTGACAAACATCGAACGACGCAGCGATGAAGTTGGAAGGACTGCCCCGATGAGAAGGGGATTGAGACGGGATAAAGCGACCGTCCGGCAGAAAGTATGGCGCGTTGGAAGGACTGCCCCGATGAGAAGGGGATTGAGACAATAGCAGGTGGTGCTGGTGCCGCAAGTCGTCGGGAAATGTTGGAAGGACTGCCCCGATGAGAAGGGGATTGAGACATTCCGTCCCTTCCCGGTCCCGTGTAAATATCGTAAGTGTTGGAAGGACTGCCCCGATGAGAAGGGGATTGAGACCCGCACTGGCAGCCTCACTGGCATCCGCACTGGCAGCCGTTGGAAGGACTGCCCCGATGAGAAGGGGATTGAGACCAGGAGAATCCGGCATGGACGATCGCCGCACGAAACGAATCCAGTTGGAAGGACTGCCCCGATGAGAAGGGGATTGAGACTTTTTTTGCGCAGTCGGCTGCGACACATTGCCAGCGTTGGAAGGACTGCCCCGATGAGAAGGGGATTGAGACTTCGACTTCGATGAGGTCACCAGCCTGGGCAAAACTCAACGGCCGTTGGAAGGACTGCCCCGATGAGAAGGGGATTGAGACATGTACAACCGCGGCTGGAGCACGGCAACATCCGTGTGGTTGGAAGGACTGCCCCGATGAGAAGGGGATTGAGACAGGCACGAAGTCCCACGTTAATTTCGGAAAGCTCGTCCTCGTTGGAAGGACTGCCCCGATGAGAAGGGGATTGAGACACTTTTCCGCCGTAATGTTCGGATGGACGCCGCCCTGTTGGAAGGACTGCCCCGATGAGAAGGGGATTGAGACAGTTATGAGTTGGCAGTGAAGCAATATTTTGCGAAGGTTGGAAGGACTGCCCCGATGAGAAGGGGATTGAGACACAGAACAGTTCGATCTTATCCTGCGGCAGACGGATCTTGTCGTTGGAAGGACTGCCCCGATGAGAAGGGGATTGAGACTTTTTCCCTCATCGAGCAGGTCGAAGTCCTGATCTTTCCAGTTGGAAGGACTGCCCCGATGAGAAGGGGATTGAGACACGAACCGTCCGGCCGGTTACGATCGTTTCGCCGGTCTTGTAAGTTGGAAGGACTGCCCCGATGAGAAGGGGATTGAGACCTTTCACCGTCTCGACGACGGCGGCTGGGATGGCAACGACCCGTTGGAAGGACTGCCCCGATGAGAAGGGGATTGAGACAGTGGAACCTCCGGGTACAACACCTGAAGGTAAGTCGTTGGAAGGACTGCCCCGATGAGAAGGGGATTGAGACAATAACTCACGAAGCCCTGCTTTCGGAATTTGTTCATGCAGTTGGAAGGACTGCCCCGATGAGAAGGGGATTGAGACTTCTCTACTCTCCCGTACTCCAGCCGTCTCATACTCCCTCGTTGGAAGGACTGCCCCGATGAGAAGGGGATTGAGACGTCTAAGAACTTAACGCCGAGCCAGCGGAAAACATAATCAAGTTGGAAGGACTGCCCCGATGAGAAGGGGATTGAGACAAGTTCGCAGTGAGGTTACCGTTGACGCTGTGGCCTGGTTGGAAGGACTGCCCCGATGAGAAGGGGATTGAGACCTAGTATTCCATCTCTTTGACAACAGCGTTCTTTTTGTTGGAAGGACTGCCCCGATGAGAAGGGGATTGAGACATGAATACCGGCAAAGGCATCTGAACGTCCGCCATAGTGTTGGAAGGACTGCCCCGATGAGAAGGGGATTGAGACGTATTCACATACTGCGGAGAGCAAACACTGACTTTGCACTCCAGTTGGAAGGACTGCCCCGATGAGAAGGGGATTGAGACGATTTTCTCTGGTGTGAGCCGGATATTTTTCCCCAGCTGTTGGAAGGACTGCCCCGATGAGAAGGGGATTGAGACATTTCCGCCGTCAACTGCTGCTGGGGAGGAAATTGGGTTGGAAGGACTGCCCCGATGAGAAGGGGATTGAGACATGTAACAGGGCCGGATATCGCTGCCGCATTTTCTCGGCAATGTTGGAAGGACTGCCCCGATGAGAAGGGGATTGAGACTTCGATGCGGGTCTTCATCTTCGAGTAGAACTCGCCGAAGTTGGAAGGACTGCCCCGATGAGAAGGGGATTGAGACCTAATGCCCGTGACCATATACCCAGCGATTTGCCAGTGTTGGAAGGACTGCCCCGATGAGAAGGGGATTGAGACCCACTTCCCGAACCGATGCGCGACCGTGAAGTCGATGGTTGGAAGGACTGCCCCGATGAGAAGGGGGTTGAGACGAACCTTCTCGGCCTCACGCGCGCCGAGATCCATCACGGGTTGGAAGGACTGCCCCGATGAGAAGGGGATTGAGACCCGTCCAGTCAAGATGTTCCGATAAAGCGCGGGAACCGCGGCGGCGCCGCCTCACCGCCCAAGCGAGCCTGGGAAGCACGCCAGCGTTGCGCCAGCGCACCTCTGAACCGGGCCGTGGTTAGACTCCAAGAGAACCAGTAGCGTTATCCGGTGCCATCGGTAGCCTCCTTCGTGAAGGCCAAGCACAGTTACAGTCCGAGGCGTCCTGCCGCCCGCATCGCGACCGCCAGGGATTGCGCGGAGAACCGGGAAGTTCTCACGTGTCCCCCTGAACGCATCACCCCACCCTGTATCTCTTGATTTCGGCTTCGGAAACTTCGCTGCCCATGCCCGGCTCTTCGGGCGCGGCGACCTCGCCATCGGTCATTTTTTGCGCGCCGCTGGTTTCCATGTAGATGGCGTTCGGCATGGCCATCACCAGGTTTAGAACCGGCGCGCCACCGCCGTGGCTGGCGAGTTCCAGGCCGGCGGCATCCGCGATGGCCGCGATCTCCATCCACTCGCTCACGCCGCCGGCGCGGCGGTTGTCAGGCTGTACCACGTCCACGCCGTGGCGCGCGATCAGATCGTGAAACGCGTATTTCGTGTTGAGGTTCTCGCCGGTGGCAATCCGCATGTCCAACTGTTCGGCGAGGAGCGCGAACCCTTCCATATCCTGCGGCGGCAG
>Ga0182018_10003094_pt1 | contig 15476 bp, 12 predicted proteins | sample 812P2MmetaG_FD_120490 | JGI IMG/M metagenome (GOLD analysis project Ga0182018, IMG submission 120490) | Permafrost microbial communities from Stordalen Mire, Sweden - 812P2M metaG | ecosystem: Environmental > Terrestrial > Soil > Wetlands > Permafrost | place: Sweden: Stordalen | collected...
CGGTAAAAAACTTCTTCGAGCGGCGGGACAATGAACGTCGAACCGAGAATCCGCGTCGCAATGAAAATCCAGGCGAGCGCGGAATTTTCGCCGAATTGCGCGGGCGGATTCCAACTCGCGCCATTTTTCATCAGGTGCGGATAAAACGGGTCGAGTCCAACCCAAACCGCAAAAATTCCGATGCCGACGAGAATGGCCTCCCATGAAATCGCCCAGCGCATTTCGGCCACGAACGGACGCATTTCCCAAATCAACCACGCCCCGGCGAATGTTTTGGCGAGGTAAAACCAATAGGCGGACACCGCGCCGAATCGCCCCTGGCAAAACGTCAGCGCGAGAAAAATCAGAAACGGCGCGACGCGGGCGAGCGCCGGCGACGCGGCGAATGGTTTGCGCCAGAGCATCGGGTCAGTTGCCGAGGCTGATGGTTCTGGGTTTGCCGTCCGCGCCGGTGAGCGTGACGGTGTATTTGGAAATTCCCTTTACATGAAATCCGCCCACGCGGTCGCCGATGTAGACCGTCTGGCCGTCCAGAATCGCCCACGGCCGGTTCGGGTCATAAAAGATGCCCTGCAATTGGGGCGGTTCAGGCGCGGTGGCCATCTCGGTGTTGGTGCTGGCGCTTTGCACCCGCGGCGGAACCACGGGTGTCGGCGCCGCCACTTCCTGCGTCGCGGCGAGGTCGGGCGCGTTGACAACGGTGGTCACGGTGTGCTTGGCCATGGCGAGGCCAAGAACAAAACAGGCGGCGACAATCAAAATAATGATCGCCACCGGCAGAATCCAGGCAAGGGCGCTGGGCGATTCCTGCTCGACCGGCATCAGCGCCGGTCCGCCGACGGACTGATTTTTTTTCTGCGATTGTTTTGCGCGTTTGAGCGCGTCGTTGATCAGGCTCATGCGTGGAGATTTCCTTCCAGTTCGCGGATGGCGCGGCCCACCATCCGGTAGTTGATGCGGTGACTTTGCTCGACAAACCCGGCGAGCAGCGCCTTGTCGCAGATGGCGTTGATGAGTCGCGGAATGCCGCCGCTGTAATTGAACACGCGCCAGATTGCCGGCCGCGTGAAGAACGGCCCGTTGCGTGCGCCTGCGAGCGCGAGACGGTGCTGGATGTATTGTGCAACTTCGAACCGCTTGAGCGGCGCAAGATGATAACGCACCGTGATGCGCTGGCGGAGCTGGCGGAGCCGGTGGTTGTTGAGGCGGTCGCGCAATTCCGGCTGGCCGAGCAGGACGATTTGCAGCAGCTTGCGGTCGTCGGTCTCGATGTTCGAGAGCAGCCGGACTTGTTCGAGGAGTTCCTCGGTCAAATCCTGCGCCTCGTCAATGATGAGCACCGTGTCCTTGCCCGCCAGCGTCTGCTTCAGCAAAAAATCGCTGATCGTCGCAATGGTTTCCAGCCGGTCCCGGCCCTTCACGTCGAGGCCGTATTCAGTCGCGATGGCCTTCATCAATTCATCGCCGTTGAGCACCGGGTTCAAAATCAGCGCGGTGGAAAACTGGCCGTTGAGCTGTTCGAGCAGCGCGCGGCACAGCGTCGTCTTGCCCGCGCCGACCTCGCCGGTGAGCTGGACAAAACCCTTGCGCTCGCGAATGCCGTAAAGCAGATGATTGAACGCCTCGCGGTGCTTGGTGCTGTGGAAAAGGAAGCGCGGGTTCGGCGTGATGTCGAACGGTGCCTGCTTTAATCCGTAAAATTCCAAATACACCCCGCGCTTGTAGCAAAATCCATGCTCAACGCAAAGGATTTGCTATAAAATTGCGGGATTATGCACTTTGCAAACTATCAAGGTAGGGACAGCGCCCTACGCTGTCCCCGTCCCCGAGCGTAGCGTCAGGCGACCGGAAACACGGAGCTTTGACCGCGTTCGTTCCGTCCTGCCGGACGGGGACGCCGCGCGCGGCGTCCCTACCACCCGAAAAGTTTGTCAAAGACACAATCCCGCAAAATTGCGCGCACCGCCCCGGCCAAAGCCGCCGCTTCCGCCTGCGTGCCAATCGTGATGCGCAGATATTCTTTCACTTCCGGGAAATTGAACCAGCGGACGAGGATTTTCCGCGCGCGCAATTTTTGCTGCCATTCCTGCGCCGCGAATCGCGGCGGCTGCGCGAGAATGAAATTCGTCTGGCTCGGAAAAACGCGGAAGCCGCATTTTGTCAGTTCGCGCGACAACCACTCGCGCGTGGCGATGATTTTTTTGAAATTCGCACGATAAAATTTCAAATCGTCCAAAGTCGCCACGGCGGCGATTTGGCCCAGGCCGTTCACGTTGTAGCTGTCGCGAATTTTGTCCAGCGCCGCAATCAGTTCGCGATGCCCGACAAAATAGCCGACGCGCTGGAAGCACAAAGAATACGCCTTGGAAAATGTCCGCGCCACGAGGACGTGTGGAAATTTCAACGCCAGTTTCAGCGCATTTTCATTGGCGAAATCAACATAAGCTTCGTCGAGAAGCATCACGCCTTTTTGCGCGTGGCAAAGTTTTTCCAATTCCGAGGTTTTGTAACCGCGACCGCTCGGCGCATTTGGCGTCGTCACAAAAGTCAGCGCCGCGTCGAAATCCCATTGTTTGCCACGTTTCAATTCCGCGACGCTCGGCAAACCAAAATCCGCTTTGAGCGGCACGGGGGTTTTCCCCGCGCCATGAATGTCCGCCAGCACCGGATATAGCGAATAACTCGGGGTGAAATACTGAACCGTCGCTTCCGTCAATTCTGACTTCTGGCTTCTGACTTCTGACTTCGGCTCCACAAATCCTCGCACCGCCAGCGCCAGCAGTTCATCCGAGCCGTTGCCGGCGATGATGTTCTCCGGTTTGCAGCCGTGCAGCTTCGCCAGTTTTTCGCGCATCACCTGCGCCGTCGGATTCGGATACAGCCGCAGCCGCCCGTCCACCGCATTTTTGATCGCGCGCAAAACGCGCGGCGACGGCGGATACGGATTTTCGTTCGTGTTGAGCTTGATCAGCCCCTTCATCTTGGACTGCTCGCCCGGCACATAGGCGTGCAACCCATGCACAAGCGGGCGGATGAGTGATTGCGGATTAATCATCGCGACAATTTCAGATGAAAAACGGATGAAAGTCGAGCGCACGTGCAAAGGTGAATTCCTTTGCAGTTAAATCCGGTCCGCGATTCTGGTCAATTGCCTGCCTCGTCATCTTCAACCCCTCGGCAAACCTCGCCCATCATTTATCTGACCTTGTGCCAAAAGAATCGAAATCAGCGTTGACCGGGTTGCAGAAAAAAAGAGCCTGACTTAAAACCCTTAAAAAGTCAGGCTCTCAACCCAAACCCAAATACATAACCCAATCGTTAATGAGACCGGGCAGCGGTGGAATTGTTCAAATTATTTTCCAGCCATGTTTTTGCCGGGAGTTGGTGCACGGCCAGACCTCGTGTGGCTGCGTAGGTTTATCCATGCGCAAGAATTTCAACGTGGTGCTGCCGTTTGCAGATTTGTTGCTGCGGCACGCTGCCGCTGCGCTCCAAACGGGCCTTCGCGCAGACGCAAGGCCCGTCCGTGCCGAACGTGCAGCGATGCGGCTACCATCCGTTCAAGATTCTGGCGGCGGCAGCAAAGAAATTTTCTTGAGTCCGAGTGAAAGAAACTTCCATCAGGCGGGCACAACGCCGAGAACGCGCGGCAGGAATTCGCGGGTGAAAAGGTCTATCCATCTTCCCTGCGTGTCACGGAAGGCCATGCATTTGAAACCTTCACACTGAACTTGCACCGGCAGTCCTGAAACCGGCAGCGACCCGTAAAGAGGCTTCGCCTTTTGAAATTCTTCGTTCATGTTGACAGTCTACGCTGGAAACCGGAAAAACCCGCGTGTTATTTCAATAAATCGCCGCGCCTGAATAAAGACCGCATGGCGTGCGTCCGCCAAAATCCGCCAGCAATACCGCATTGCGAGGCAGATTGAAATCGGGCAGACGAATGGTTAATCTGGGTTCATGTATCTGGCCACGTCGAACAAATTAAAACGGTTGCTGCACCTGAATTACATCGGGCGGGTCGAACCGGCGGAGCTGAAGCACGGACTGGAGGACCTCAAAGCGTTGCTGGCGGATTTGTCGCCGGGCTTCCGGCTGCTGGCGGACTTGAGCCGGCTGGAGACGATGGATCTCACCTGCGCGGCGGAGCTTGGCCTAGGCATGGAATTGATTGACCAACGCGGCGTGGCACTGGTGGTGCGCGTGATTCCCGATCCGGGCAAGGACATCGGACTGAACATCCTTACGCTTTTTCATTACGCCCGCCAGCCTCGCGTGGTCACCTGTGAAAACATCATCGAGGCGGCCCAAGTGCTTTCACTTTAGGACGGCACGCAATTCCGTCCTGACTTTTCGGTGTCGGGGTAATTATCCGCCGTGTTGAAAAACCCAAGCAGCTTAAAAGACAGATGTTCGAGTGTCTTCAGCGACCGGCGGATTTGCCTGCGCGCACAGAACAAAAGTTGTTGGTAAACCGCCCGCGCTTGTCGAGTCCAGTTTGGGATGCTGAACGAGTTCAAAGAATTCGTTCGTTGCGCTTGTCCCCGCGTCAGGGCCCAGGCCCTTCAGCGTGACCTCCTCCAAGATCTGCTTTGGCGGAACGGTTGAACCATGCAACGTGATGGCGAAGCATTCGGTGATGTATAAAGCAGGACTGGCTGCCATGCTGAAATCATTGCGACTTGGAAAAAATCAGCGCGGCGTGGTAGCCCCAGAAACCCAGTGAGTTGGACATGATGTGCGTCAGCGGCGCAGATGGCGTGGTCAACGGCTGCGCATTGATCGGACAAAGCGGATCGGGCTGCAAGCAATTGGCCGTGGGCGGAACTTGTTGCCGCCGCAACACTTCGATGCAAAGCACGGCCTCAAGCGCGGGCGTCGCGCCGAGGCAATGGCCGGTGATGGGTTTGGTGGAACTGCAAGGAACCATCGCTGTGCGCTCGCCAAATAATTTTTTGATTGCACACGCCTCCGCCTGGTCGTTTATTTTTGTGCCGGTGCCGTGGGCATTGATGTAATCAATCTGCCGCGCGCCAAGACCCGCCACTTGCAAGGCGCATTCCATGACTTGCAGCAGACCGGAACCATCTTTGTGAACGCCGACGCGCCCGGAATCATCCAGACAGCCGGCCCAGCCCGCGAGCCGCGCCAATGCGGCGGCCCCGCGCGCGGAGGCGGTGCGCGCTGATTCCAGAATCAAAAAAGCGCTGCCTTCGCCGAGCACAATTCCATTTCGCGTGACATCAAACGGGCGGCAGGTTTGACGCGCGTCTTCATGAAATCCCAGCACGCCAGACGATTGCAATTGCGCCAGCACGGCAAAATTCAATGGTGCCTCGGTGCCGCCCACGATCATGGCGTCCGCCTTGCCGAGTAAAATCTGTTCCGCCGCCAGGCCGATGGCGAACGCCGCCGACGCACAGGTCGCAGAAATCGCAGCTCCTGGACCGCGCAATTTGAATGGCTGGGCGAGCGCGCCCGCAATACAGGCAAAGGTGCTGTTCGCGGACAACGATGGCGGAAATTTTTGCCGGCCGGTGAGGCCGAATGATTCGCTGCGTTTGCCAAGCGGGCCACGCGACGAGCCGACCATGATGCCTGTTCGCGCCGGTGGGTAAGCCTCGGTGAATCGCGCCTGTTTCCACGCCTGATTGGCGGCGAGCCAGGCCATTTGCACGCACCGGTCGAGCTTGTGCACCGGGTGCAATTCCGCCTGCCACCGATCCAGTCCGCCGGCACTGCAAACCGCGAACCGCCCGCGTTGAACCTCCATTTCAAACTCACGCCACGCGGCGGAACTTTGCCCGGCCATCGCCGCCGCCCACAATGCGTCCGCGTTATCGCCCGCCGCGCCAAAACAGCCCATGCCGGTCACGACGATGGGATTTTCGCGGAGTAAATTGTTCAAGATGGAGCCGTTCACGATGTCGTTTTTTTATGTGGAGGCGGCGGTTTTTTTCAGGCACAGAATGAAATCTCCCTTGCACAGTTCCGGGCGGTCTTGGAAATACGGCATCATTTCATCCAGCAGGAATTTTCCGGCGCGTGGCCAGCCAGCCTCCCCGGCCAGAAGTTCTTCGGGCACGGGCCGGCCCAGTTCGATCCGGAAACGCCAGCCGCCTTCATCAATGATGGACGCGGGAATCAATTCCGCCCGTTGCCGGAGGGCCAGCCGCAACGCGCCGGTGTTCATCCGAAAAGTCCAGCCCGCGCAAAACGGCACCTCCACTTTCTTGTCTTCTGATCCGGGAACATCCATTGCGATGCAAAGCGGGTTTCCCGCCGCGAGAAAAGCCAACAGTTCCCGAAGCTGATCCAGGCAAAACGTCGTGGGAATGGCTGGATCTGGAAAGTATTTGTCCAAATGCCGCCTGATCTCCGGGCGGTTTCCGGATCTTCCGCCAAGGAAAATCGCCGCTGGAAACCCGGCACCGCGCAACCATGCCCGGATCAGCCCCACCGGCCCAATATGAACGAAGGCCAATATGATCGGTCGGCCATTTCGTCGTGCCTGTTGCAGGCGTTCGAGACCGGTGATGCGGCAGCGTTCCCGCCATTTTGACCCGGCCAGTTGATCCGGGAAATAATCCAGAACTTCGTTCAGATAACCATTCATGCGCTGCCGTCGGTTCAACCTGGCCGACCACGCAGTTTCGAGGCATTCCGGCAGCGGCACGCACGGCCGGCAGTTTTTGAAGGCCGTGTTCACCGTGGCGCGCAGCAATGCAAACGGCATCAAAGCCAGGTAAAGATTCCGAACCGGCAACCGACGCTCCAGCAGACGGATGATCAGGAAGCGCAACATTTGGCTGGAACGGGCGCGGATGATTTCCTGCATTGTGCTAACGACCAGATCATGAGACTTATTTAAGCCGGGATTATGCACTTCACAAAGACGGGCTGAAAAACGGATGATTTGAACCTTTGCGCCGGATTTTTACTTTTTGCGCTTGGCGTTCTTCTTTGGCTTGGACGGCTTGATCTGGGACACGCGGCGCATGATGTCATCAAACCCCATGTCGAGATACATTCCGCCCGTCTGTTTTTGTGGCTTCGTTTTCATTTTCAAAAAATCAGTTTCAAGACACCATTTCAATCAATTTCAGAATGACCCATCCGATTGCGGCAACGATGAAACCAACAAACCAAAACGCGCACATGATTTGCGATGCGATGTCTCGGTGTTGAATTCAAAATCCGCCGCTTCAAATTCCACGGCTTGCCCGCAATTCTGACATTCACATTTGGCAATCATTTTTCCTTTACTTGACGGCAGCTTGCCACTTTTCTACCGGCATCAAAAGCAAAAATTCAAAATCCGAAATCCGGCTTGTTCAAAAGATTTATTCGCTCTTGAGTCAATTGAAGAAAAAAGCGGCGCAGGGAGACGAAGAATCAGAACAAGATTTATTTAATTTCAGAGATAATATAACGAGCGAATTTCAAAAACACCTTTCACAAACGGCAAAGTCTGGGCAGCCAGATTATGGGCCTCCAATCAGAGTCATTCTTGAAATTGCAGACTGGGCAATTCCTCTTTTATTATGGTTGACAGAGCATCAGCGCGAGAATGTAAAAAAACGCGCTCGCAACCGTTGGACTTGGCCAGCTTATATCCATTTATCAAAGCGTGAACAAAATCGGTATAAAAAATTATTGCCAAAATATAATAAGACGGGGACAAAAATCGTTGAAGCAAGTCCAATTGAACTCGGCAGCAATCTTCCATTCCAATTTAATGCAAATCTGACAAAATGCGATTATCTATTTCAAGTAGCCGCAAGCGCAATTGACTATCTTGTGCCGCCTTATGATTCATCAAAATTTTTGCATAGCAGATCATGGTTGTGGCTTCCAAATCACCACAAGCCATTGCTAAAATTAAACCGAGAAGCATACGCAATTGAGGCCGCAAATTTCCTAAACTCATTCGGAAAATTCACGCGCGAAAGTTTTCCAAAATGGAAGCCAGTTTTTGAATCGTATCTAACTTTTCGTCATGGATTGCCGGAAGATAAGTTTGAACTTTTCCCGAAAGAGTGGCAGTCCAATTTAGACGTTTGTTTTCGGCACGGCGCGGAAATTCAATGGTTTGAAATTTACAAAAGAAAAAACCGAATGACTGCCGCTAAAGAAGCGGAATGTTTGGCAGACTTGCAAGCCAAGTCAAAACTTTATCATGCTTCTCCACCGCTGCAAAACGTTGACCTGCCTGAAATCCTAAAAATCGTGGAACGGAAAAAATCAGATCACGGGCAATGGAATGAATTGAAGATGGAACTTCTGAAGCGCATTGAAAATCTTGCACCAGATTCGTGAGACTGTGATTTACGTTCGGACGTAAATCGCGAATTACGTCCGAACGTATTTCGCACGAAAGTTAGACAATGGGATTTTAACCAAATTTCAGCCTGTTATTCTCATCACGCGCCGTTGAAAGCGTAACGATTGGCAAGTGATTTTCAGCCGTTCTAAATGCTGTCCCGCGCCAATGGGAATTTCAACCAGCATGAGGGACGGCTGAATTGTTTTTGAGGATATGAGAAGAAACAAAAGTGGGTCGCAAGCCGGAGCCGATTGCGATTCACGCTAAACAAAACGACGCCGGCCAGCAGGTGACAATCTCGTCCAAGAGAACCTGCTGGCCGGTAGGCTACAATTTGTTGCGAGCGTGGCGGAACTGGAATACGCGGTTGCTTTGGAAGCAACTTCCCTGACCGGATTGCGGGTTCAATTCCCGCCGCTCGCACTCCTTTTATTTTTGCACCATTGGCCGATATGTCAAACGCTTTCCGTTGGCTTTTTTCAGGCCGATGACTGTGCGTTGGCCGTCGGTCAAAAAGCGCGTGTTGTGCCGGTGGTCAAATTCGGAAAGATACAGCGGCAAATGCTGTTCGCTGACATGATGGAATGTCCCGACCACTCCGCGCTTTAAGAGCGAGAAAAATCCTTCGACTCCGTTGGTTGTCACCAGCCGGTTCTTTTCGCGGCGCACATATTCTTTGGCGGAATGTTTGACGACATGATGATTGAATTTCGGTTCAAGGCCGCGATAGCCGTAATGGTCGTCAGTGTTCACGTCGGAACAAATTTGCACGTTGTCTTTGACGACTTGCTTTAGATTGTTGCCGGTGACATGGCGCATGACTTGGCTGCGAGCGCGCCCGCCGCGTTCAAGCAACGCGACGACCGGCACTTTTTTGTCCCGCCATTTTCCTTTTACGCCCTGCTGTTTTCCGCCGACATAAGTTTCGTCAACCTCGACTGTGCCGGAAAGTTTGTCGTTGAAAACTGGGTCGCGCAACGAATGGCGGATGCGATGCTGCATGAATAACGCCGTGCGATAACTGCCCAGAGCCAAGATGCGCTGCAATTGCAGCGATGAAATTCCTTTTTTGGAACTGGAATTAAGATAGAACGCCACAATCCATTTGCGGAGCGGAATGTGTGAATCTTCAAAAATTGTTCCAATCGTGGACGTGAATTGCTTGCGGCATTTCAGGCATTGATGCAGTCCGGCGCGGACTTCTTTTTTTTCATTGGCCTGAATTTTGCAAATGGCTTTTGCATCGTGGTTTTTGCAATGCGGACAAACCGCACCGTTCGGCCAATGGATTGATTCCCAATAGGCGCGGGCGGATTCATCGGTGTTGAAACGCTCCATGATTTGATCGAGCGTCAAATCCTTTGGCGTTTCTTCCGGCGACTTTAACAAGTTCGTTTTCATGCCTCAAATGTCGCATGAATCGCCATCTTTGTCAAGTGCATAATCCCGATTTAAGCAGGAAAGTGGTTGACTCTCCAATTGTAAATGGGGTGTTAACCTGAATGAGGTCACGTCCGACACTGGGACAAAGCGAAAGCCATGCAGTGGCCATTGGCTCACGTGTCCCGCATGATCTGCTTTTTGGAAAAAGGGCGGTCCTTGGCTATGTCAGCAGTGGAAGCAGAGACGCCCATTCATTTCGCCCTCTTCAACACGCAGCGCAATGAGAAGGCGTTTACAATAGGGCACGCCACAGGTTTTCGCCAATTCTTCCAACCAGCGCGCCAGACCATACGCAATTTGTGGTTTTGGGACGTTGGCTTACTCGTTTCCGTTATCAATGGTGCCCGGTTTACGGTCGGCTAAACCGGGGGAATTTTGCACGCTCAAGTGTTTCACATTTTCCAAACGGACCGTTTCAACGCCAGCTGGCTTTTGCGCTTTAAATTTGTCGAGTGTCAAACCGTCCACATCATAAGCGATTATCGGCGGACGCTGGTCTTCTTGGTCAAAAGTGAACTCGACATTTTTCAACGTCAGCCCTTTGACATGGCGCACATAAAGTCCTGATGCTGGGCGCGGACCGAGACTTCTTGGGGAATAGTCCCTCGGATATGGCGGCACGATATCCGCCGCCGCGCTGGTTGAACCGCCTGGATAATTTATCTTGATGTTCTCCAGCGTGATGTTTTCCAAACTCGATTCCGGCCGGCCGGAAATCGTCGCCGTCAAAACCGGCCCCTGCCTTCCAGCCATGCAATCCGTGACCGTCACGTTCATGATGTGGACATTTTTAATCGTCCCGGTTTTTTTGTCCGGATCACCGCTGCGCAACCGGTCGGTGATGAGCAGATAAATCGGACTCGCTGCGCCTTTGACGACGATGTTGCTGTAATTCACCCCATCAATGATGCCGCCGTCATTGCTGGTGATGCCGATGCCCGCCTTCATCGCGCGTCCGATGCGAATATTCCAGAAATTGACGTTGTGAAAATCGCCCGCCGTCTCCGAACCGAACTGCAGGCCGTTGCAGCCGGATTCAAAATACGAATCCCAGACGTAGATGTTCGCGCTGTTGATTTTCCGGCCCAGCGCGTAATCGCTTTTCACGCCGATGGTGTCGTCACCGCAGCCGGTGAAATTGCAGTCGTGAATCTGCACATCGCTGCAACCCATCAAATCCACCGCGTCGCGCGATTCCTTGATGATGACGCCGTTGAGCGTGACGCCTTTGCAGTCGTTGAGCAGATAACAAAAATGTCCGCCCTTCTCGTGTGTGAGATTTTCAAAATCCAGATTTTTTCCTACGCGGACGGAAATCAACTTGTCGCCGTTGCCCGGCTTCGGATCGCCGTGGCCGATGGCGCCGCCGCCGTTTATTTTCCCGCCGACGATGGCGACGTTCTCCAGATTTTCGCCCCAAAGCAAAGCGTCGTGAAAATGGCTGTGGCCGCCGTCCTGAAATTTGCTGAACGGATTCGGCTCGGCGGCCTCAAACGCGCCGGCCAGACCGAAAATGACCGCGTCCTTGTCGAGCAACAAACGCACGTTGCTCTTCAAATGAATCGAACCCGCCGCGTATCTGCCCGCCGGAAAAGTCACCGTGCCGCCGCCATCGGCGTTGCATTTCTCGATGGCCTGGTTGATGGCGGGCGTGTCGTTGACGACTCCGCCGCCCGTCGCGCCAAAATTTTTCACGTCGTAAGTTTTATCCGCAAATTTTGGTGTCGGAAAATTTGGCGGCGCGAACGGGTTCAAAGTTTCAGCCGGCAAATTTTGCGCTGACATCCAGCCGGCAAGCAGGAACAAAGTTAGAACGATTCGATTTCTCATAATAGTCAGAGTGTTTTGGTCAACGTCATGGCAGTTCCAGCAACGGACATTTCAAAAGGTAAAATTGCTCCGGCCCGCTGGCATTGGGCGCATTGCTGAAAGTAAAGTTGCCGCCCGCATCGAAAACATTGGTCGCAATCACTTCCCAACTGGTGAGCGGCAGCGAAAGGTTGGTGGACGCCAGCACATAATAAGTCGCCGACGGAATGCCGTTGGTTCCGTTGAAAAACAGGTTGGTGCCGGATAGGGTGGCGCCGCCGGCGATGTGCGGCGATTGCGGCAGACCGGCTTGAAGTTGAATGAAGAGAAATTGGTAGGTGGAAATCCAGTAACTGGACGACGACGGATTTTTGCCGACCGCCGTCAGCAAGATGGCGTGAGTGCCGCTGTTGGTGAACGTGACAATGCCATAATCCGTCGTTGGATAAGTTTCCCCAGAGGAATATTGATCCAGGGGATTTCCCAAGACGGTTCCGTCAAGCGCGAAAGAGATGATGCCGCGGTCGTTGTTGCCTTTCCAAACCATTTGAATGTCGTAAGTGCCGGCGGCAATGTCGGGAATCGTGTATTCAATCCACTCGTTCGTCGCCGTCGCCTCAAGCGCCAGCCAGTGTCCGCTGGGGAACGTGGTGTCGTTTTGCAAAACGGCGGGCGCGCCGTTGGTGACATAGGGCAAAGACTCGGCTTCAAAGGCAAATACCGGCGGCGGCGGCACAAACACATAACTGGAGCTGGCGACTGTACTGTTCGACGCCCCGTCCGCATAGGCAATGGCATTAAGCGTGGCGTTGGAACTGATTGTCACCGGAACCGAATAAAGCGTGCCGGTGGTCGGAGTGGGTATGCTGCCATCGGTGGTGTAGCGGATGGCTGCGTCACTGGTGGCGGATGTGACGGTCACGGCTTGGGCATTCGTGTAAGCCCCGCCGGGCGGGCTGAAAACAGGCGCCGCCGCCGCGCCAGTGATGACGTAGCTGGCAATGTTCACCGCGCTGTTCAACATGTTGCTGGCGTAGGCAAATGCCTCAAGCGTGGTGTTTGAACTGATGGCTACGGGCGCAAAATAAAGCGTGCCATGGTTGGTGGCAGGCGTGCTGCCATCGGTCGTGTAACGAATCGAAGCGCCCACCGTGGCGCAGTTGATCGTCACCGCCTGCGCCGCCGCGTAAGTGCCGCCGCCCGGACTGAAAATCGGAACGGCAACCGTTGGCGTGCCCGATGAGAAATAGTAAATCGCCGTGTTGACGGCGCTGTCCACCATGCCGTTTATATAGGCGATGGCGCGCAGCACGGTTTCAGAACTGATTGCGACCGGGCCGGAATAAATCGTGCCACTGGTCGAAGTCGGCGTCGTGCCGTCCATTGTATAACGAATTGACGCGCCAGGCGTGCCAGACGCAACTACCACCGATTGTGTGCTGGTGTAGAGGCCGTCGCCCGGACTGAAATACGGCGGCGAGACAATCAGCGCGGGCGTCGAGTTGCCGTTGTAAATCCGCAAGGCCGTGCCCGGCGTCGGCGCGGTTGCCGATGCGGTGGCATTGGTCACATCAAAATTTGCGCCTTGCAAAAATTCCATGTCGTAATTCGTGTTGTTTTTTCCTGCGTCGGCGGTGAAACTTTCAAACAAAACATTGGTCACCGTGTCGGCGATGACTGCCGGCCGGTCGTCATTGTTGTCAAAATGAACCTGGCAATTGGTGAAGCTGATATTTGCGGCCCATCGCAAATACCAGCCGTAGCATGGCCAGTTGCCAAAGTCCTGGGGCTGCCAATCCCCATAATTTTCGACGGGATAGTTCGTGATGGCAGTCACGGGATCTCCACCGATGTTCGAAACATTGACGTTGTTGAAGGTGATGTTCTCAATCGGAATTATCGTGGCAAAAGTGCTGTTGCTGTAAGTGATTATAACCTGACCGGTCGCACCGGCACCGCCCGATCTCAAAGATGTGCCGCCCGCCTCTCCCCCGCCGCCGCCGCCCGGTGGCGAACCAGCGTTGCCATTAGCTGAACCGGTGCCTCCGGTGCCCCCAGCGCCACCGCTTACAACCGCTGTAGCTCCTGTTATCGAAGCAGCACTGTTTCCGGCAGCATTGGTTCCGGCGCTTCCGCCACCGCCACCACCCGATGAGTCGGCAGTTGGAGTAAAGCCGTTGCCTCCGCTGTATACAAATGTGCCGATACTTGATGCCGCGGATCCACCAGGCCCGCCAATTCCCTCAAGTGTTACGGGAATCCCGCCAATAGCTACTGCAGTTGAATTGCTTCCACCGGCACCACCCGCTGCCAGAATGGCCGACGGACCACCAAACCAAGAGTTTCCACCCGATCCGCCAGTGAGGGTACCCGTTGTTGGGCTTGTAGACGCTCCACCGGCACCTACGGTAACTGTGTATTGAGTTCCGGGAGTGACAGACAGGGTGGATTGTGCAAAAGCACCGCCGCCGCCGCCGCCGGCCGCGTTTGCAGATGTATTTCCATTTGTTCCGCTTCCGCCCGCGCCGCCGCCGCCCCAACATTGAACGGTAACTGAAGTGACACCCGCCGGACAAGTCCAGGTGCCTGACGTGGTAAATGTATTACCGGCCGCACTATTGCTGTAAAAGCCGTTGATGGTGGAGGTGTTGATGCGTCCATCATCAGTGGAATGATAGGCCGTCACATTGTTGATGCTGATGTTGCGAATGGCACCGACGGATGGGTAGGGAGAATCCGTGGTCCGATAATCCAGTTTCAGGAAAATCGGGCAGGCGCAATTCGACATGATGATGTTATCGTAAGTCACGCCGTCAATGATGGAGCCATCCTGCGATGTGATGCCGATGCCGGCCTTGCCCGCGCCGGTAAGCGCGAGGTTTGAAAAAGTCACGTCGCTGAAATTGCCCACGGTTTCCGAACCGAATTGCGTCGCGTTGTTTTGGGTGGAGAGAATCTGGCAGTTGACGATGTGGATGTTCTGGGCGTTGATTACCCGGCCCAAGGCATAGGTGCTTTTGAGGCACATCGAGTCGTCGCTGCCTTCAATGTCGCAATTCGTGACCACGACATAGGAACTGCAAATCAGGTTGAAACCATCGCGCGCGGTGCTTTCCCAAATCCGTGCGCCGCTCACCAGCATATTCGTGCAAGCTTGGGCCAGAATCCCGAAATGTCCGCCGTTCGTAATGGTGATACCGATAATGGTGACGTTGCTGCACAATACCAGGCAAAGCGCCTTGTCGCCCGGGGTGGTGCTGCTCGGATCGCCTGTGGTAAGACTGCCGTTGCCGTCAATTTTGCCCGGCCCGGCGATGGTAAAGTTTTGCAGATTTTCGCCCCAGATTAGCCCATCGTGGAAATAGCTGTGGCCTTCATCCTGATATTGCGAATAGGGGTTCGACTCGTGGGGGTCAATGTTTGTCTCCGACCCCCAAATGACAGCGTTATTGCTCAAGTAGAGTGTGAGATTTGCCATGCAGTTGGTCAAATGGATTGAACCACATAAATAAGTTCCCGGCGGAAATGTCACTGTGCCGCCGCCCGCCGCGCCGGCGGCGGCGATGGCCGCATTGACCGCCGGGCTGTCGAGCGTCACTCCGTCGCCGACAGCACCATAAGTCTTCACATTGAAAATCGGCGGTGTCTGCGCAAAACAAAAACCGCCCATGGCGAAAAGCCATATCGCCGGCACCAGACATATTTTCAAAAAATCTGCCATGCTATTGGTCTATTGCAGCTTAAGCAGAAAGAATGTCTGCGGCGCGTTGGGATCCGGAGGATTGGTGAAATTGAAATTGCCGTTGCCGTCAAAAGGATTGGTCGCGATTCGCTGCCACTGGCTCAACGGCGACGCCATATTCGTCGAAGCCAGCACATAATAAGTCCAGCCGGGCAC
>Ga0182018_10003095_pt1 | contig 15466 bp, 12 predicted proteins | sample 812P2MmetaG_FD_120490 | JGI IMG/M metagenome (GOLD analysis project Ga0182018, IMG submission 120490) | Permafrost microbial communities from Stordalen Mire, Sweden - 812P2M metaG | ecosystem: Environmental > Terrestrial > Soil > Wetlands > Permafrost | place: Sweden: Stordalen | collected...
CGAGCGCCGGCGCAAGAAGTGGAACAGGCTCGCCAAGGCCTGGTACCTCATGTCGGAGTGGCTCGCCACGTTCTGTCCCACGGCGGTGGTGACCGACGCTCTGACTATTCAGGACTACTATCGTCGGCGGTATCGTAAGGAGAGCGAGTTTATTCCCTACGGCGCGGACCACGGAAAAGCGGCCGGATGCGGGATCCTGTCCGAACTCGGCCTCGAGCCCGGCCGCTATTTTTTCTATGTCAGCCGCATGGAGCCGGAGAACCATCCGCTGGAAGTGCGTCAGGCGTTTGAAAAGGTGGACACGGCGCTGAAGCTGGCGCTGGTGGGCGACGCCCCGTACGCCCACGAATACATCCGCCGCGTGCGCGACACCCGCGATGCGCGCATCGTGATCCCCGGCGCGATCTACGGCGAAGGATACCGGGAACTTGGCTCCCACTGTTTCGCCTATATCCACGCCACCGAAGTGGGCGGCACGCATCCGGCGCTCATCGAAGCCATGGGCCGCGGCGCTCTAGTGCTCTATCGCAACACTCCGGAGAACACGGAGGTGGCGGCCGATGCCGGGATTCCTTTCGAGCCCGCGGAACTCACCGCCAAGCTGCGAGGTTTGTTGGAGATGTCCGAGGAAGAGCGCGATGCTTACCGCCGCCGGGCGTTGGAGCGCGTGCGGGAACGGTATTCCTGGGATGCCGTGACGGATTCCTATGAGCGGTTGTTGACCAAGCTGTCCGGCTAGCCCCGGGACGAGTTAGAAGCATGGCCCGGGCATTCATCCGAAAAACGGCGGTTGACCCTCAGCACGGTCGGCAAGTCTGCGACCTGTCTGGAGTTTCAACTGCTGCGCAGTTCACCCATTGGGTGACAACTGGCTTTGCTGCAAACACTTGCGACTAAAGGAGAAGACTATTCTGGCGGCGTCTCAACCGCCGTTTTTAGGTTCATTTGTGCCCCCTAGGCCGAAGCCTCTCACGGAGCCGGGCCCAGAGGGCCGCCCGTCGAGAGCGGAGTGCCGGCATACGGAAGCGGGCTAGCCTTGGGCTAGCCTCTTACACGCCGCCCTTGTCTACACTTCCGGCGAGTGGCGGATTCTGGCGCGGCGGCGCATTCGTAAAGTTGACGTCGTTCTCATTGAAGACGATGGAGCGGTCCAGGACCATCTCCACCGTCGACCCTTTGGCGATCACGGCGTCCGGACCGCGCGAGATCAATGTGTAGATCAACCCACCGGCCACTCCCGCCGCTGCGCCAATTCCCAGGCCGAGGGCGCCGTGTCCGGCGGCGTTGCCGGCGATCGCGCCCACCGATGCTCCCGCCCCGGTGGTCTCCGCGACGGTTTTCAGGTCGCCGGCTTTGTTGCCTTCGCTCTTCACTTTGCCTTCGGAGCGGTCGAGTTCGCCGGTGGAGCTGGCGTCCATGCTGTCCATCCGCGAGCGCAGATCGCGCGTCACCCCGTTGGGCAGCGTGAGCGTATCGAAGCGAATGTACAACTCGCCGCGGCCCTTGACGCGCCCCGGTTTCTTGACTTCCGTCACCGTTCCAGCCACCCAACTGCCCACCGGAATCACGATGCGTCCGTTGGCCAGCACCGGAAACGCGGTCTCCAGATATACCCGGTCGCCCTGCAACGAGTGCTTGGTGCTGACGCTGTTGATGAGGCTGAGGGGAACTTTGGTTCCAGGGTCGAGGGTATAGCCCTCGGCCTTGGGCGTCACGGTTGGCGGAGCGGCCGCCCGCGGGTCTTGCGCCGCCAGGCCGCCGGCCAGAAAAGTCAATGCAACGAATGGCCGTAGGAACATGCGCAGTCTCCTGAATCGATTCTAGCCTATCTATAGGAACGCGCCCCGGCCCGAAATAGTTGCGCCATCGGGGATTTACTGCACCGCGAGTTGAAGCCCGGCGGGGCAGGATTGCGCCCCCACGGCCACCTGAATCCCCGGATCGGTCCCCACGTCCGGAGGCAGTTCGATGTTGATTTGATACAGCCCCACCGAATCCGGCGTGGCGCCGGCATACTTGATGCGGAACGACGGTAAGGCCGTGCCATCCAGGGTCACCGTCAGGCTCGTCAGCAACTGGATAGGCGCGGCCGTCTGCGGGATCTCTCCGGGGCTCGGATTTGGTTCGGTGGCGCCCAGACCAGTCGCGTAGACCACCACGGTTTCTCCGGGCTGAGCCGGCGAGGCATCGGTGAGCAGGGTGCCATCGGCATGCGTGGCGATGGCATATCCCGTGCCGACGTCGAACAGGGCCGGCGCCGCGTCCGCCAGCGTCACGGTAACCTCCGGACCCGACACGCCTTCCCTCACCACGCGTACCGTGATGTCCCCGGCGATTTCGTTTCCCGGAACGATGAAATTAATCTGCGTTGCCGATACATACAGCATCGGCGAGGGCCAGTCGTCCACATACACCTCTACGCCTTGGAGCTCAATGGGCAGCACGTTCGCGGCGATGTCGCCCGCTTCCAGCGCATACGTGTACCAGGACAGGTTCGATCCGAAAATACTCAGCACGGAATTCGGCGCGAATGGCCCGGGCGCGTAGTTCGATGAGTTCACGATCCCGTCGGTGGTGTAAGCAGGCGCCTGTGCCCAGGCCGCGCCAGCTAGTAGTACCACTAGTACTAAAGGAGCACGTGACATGTTCGTCCCATTCTGTGGTGCGTGAAGACGCCGGAAGTTCTCGAAAATTTGCAGACGGGGCGAATATGGCCCAAAAGCCAAACTTTTCTTGACCTGGGAATAGAATTGGCTTACGCTTTCTATGTAATCAATCGTACGCTGTAAGAATCAGGATTCTTTTCTCGAAAGTCCTGGTCCTTTCGAGGATTTGCGGCCGGGCAAAGACTGGCGTCGAACTGCTCAGGAGCGGAACTGGGATGCTATAGGGCGTTCCTTCCAAGAAGGGACAACGTGCTGAACCAAATCGACCTTGATGCGTTGATTATCCATCTTCGCCAGGAGTTGGATAACATAGAGCAGGCAATCCTCGCGCTGGAGCAGATGGCCTTGTCCAAGCGGCCTGAAGTGAGTGTCCCCGACCGCCGAACCAGTGACAGGCCTGCCGTGCGCGGTGGCGCCGGTAGGAAGTGGACCAAACACCGCGCGCGCACGGAATAGATCCGCCCGGTCGACAGGCAGGGTTAGAAACTCTGGGCTTAGTCCGGTGCGCTTCCGTTTCCCCGCGAATTTCCGTTTCTCACTGATTTCGTACCCTGAGGGCAGCGTGGGCCGGGTTCCAGCACGACGGCGCTAAAGGCTGGCCACACGAAAAATTTGTCCCTTGTCGATACCATTCAGTAATGGTGCCGGCAAGCGAGAATGCGGATTTTATCCGGCTGAACCTGATAAACCAAGCGGTGTTCCGGCGTGATTCGTCTGGACCAGCACCCTGACAGTTCGTGCTTCAACGGCTCGGGTTTACCGAGACCGGAAAAGGGCTCACGATGTGTTTCGCGGATGAGGCGGATCACTCGTTGGGCTTGCGCCCGATCCTGCTCTACCCACCAGGCAAGATCCTCAAACGCCGAAGGGTCAAATTCCAAGCTTCTCAACGACCGCCTCGATCGAGAATCCGCCGTGCCGCTGCTTCGCGGCCAAAAGGCGCTGCCGCATGGTTTCAGATTTCAATAGATACGCGGTTTCACGCTCCGATTCGATGTCGCGCCAAAGTTCGATCGGGACGATCACCGCAGTAGGTTCACCCTGTTCGTTCGACACGATCTGGATTTCGCCGGTTGCCATGCCTTGAGTATACCGCCAGGAAGCTTCGTCCTGCCTTGTTCTCAGTGTCGCTGTGCCGTTGGGTGCTATAGAGGGAATGTACCTTGATGGCCCTGTTTTATGCGGGAACTCACGCCCCCCGCTTCTTCCGATAACTCCGCGCCAGTTCCATATACACGCCCAAGTCCCGGTCGAGATCGGACTGCGTGCCGTCGAAATAGAAGTTGCGAATCGGGATACCGCCGTGGTCGCGGCTGATGCGCGGGTAGATAGCCTCGCACACAATCCCGTTCATGCAGGTAAAGGGGCTGATATCGATGATTCCGGCGGCGCCCTTTTTCGCCAGGCAGACCGCCTTCCCGACGTTGAGCACCATCTCGCCGAACGCTCCTTCGCGCGGCAGATAGGGGCGAGCCGCTTCCAGAATTTCGTGGATGTCGGGCTCTTCGCGGCCCACGAAGTCGTCGTCGAAGGGCGCCAGCAGCACGTGCTCGTCGCGCTTCTGCACGCGCTTGCGCACCCATGCGCCCAACGCTTCCGCCGTCCAGACGCGACCGGTCAGCTTCAGCTTGCGGAAATGCTCGGAATTGGTATACCAGATCCACTCCACCAGGTCCGACACCCAGGCTTCCGCGCCGTAAGCTTCCAGACAGCGGACCAAGTCCTCGTTGGAAAAAGTGTTGAGGCGGCAAAAGATCTCGCCGACAATTCCGATCAGCGGCAGGCTGCGGTCCCGGCGCGGCGCGAGTGTGCGGAAACGGTCGCGGCCGCGCCCGAGCGAGTCGCGCAACAACAGAAGTTGTACGCCGGGCTCCAGGGGCGACCGCTCGAGCGTAGTGCACAAATCGGCCAGCGACTCTTCGTAGACCGCATCCGTGTCGCCGCGCCGGTCTTCGTAGGGCCGCTCAATCAGCAGCATCTTTTGCAGCATGTCGGCACAGAACAGCGCGCGCCACGCCGTGCGCACGAAGGGTTTGGCCAGGGTGCCCATGCCGTCATAGGCGTTCCGGCTGGTAGGCGAAAGGATCTCGACGGCCTGGTGGCCGTTTGCGTTGAGGATCTGGCGGAGATACGGCGCGTACTGTCCAAACCTGCACGGACCTTCGGCGGTGGGCATGAAGAACGCCACGCGCGAGGGGTCGATGCCGGGCTGCTCCAGCACTTTCATGAAGTCGCCGACGGTCACTTTGGCGGGATAACATTCGTCGCCCGAGGTGTAGCGGGCGCCCAGTTCGCGGGTGCGATGGTCGGAGGGCGGCGTGGGCTCGGCCTCGAGGCCGACGGCGCGAAAGGCCGACGCGAAAGCGCGCGCGCTGCCCCACGCCATGGGCGGAATGTAGATCCGCTTGCCGGTTAGCCCGCATGTCTCACGAGGGTCCGGGCGCTGATGTGGCGCAGGCACTCCTGCCGCCGCTTGGCCTCGACACTCCATCACGGGCTCAAAGAGCATCGAGATGAGTCTCGACGCCGCAGGCAAGAGTGCAGGCAAGAGTGCCTGCGCCACATTTGCCGGCGGGGCGTGAGAAATGCCGGTTAGTGGATGGTCGCCGCCAGCGTTTTCGGGAGCGGCTCTTTCGGCGGTTGGTAGCATCGCAAAATTCCTTTGCTGTCGAGATAGGCCTCGCAGCGCGTCATATAGCCGGCGTCGTTGCCATGCCCGTCGAATTGCAGGATCAACAGGGGCGCGCCGGCGGCCTCGCGGGCGAAGTGTTTGATGTAGGAATCGGGCCCGCACTTGAAATTGGTGATGTACACCATGTGCAGGTTGGGACGGCTGGCGGCAATCCGCGCCGCCTCCAGAATCTTCCGGCCCGAGACCCAGAACATATTGGTAGCCGGGTCGATGGCTTCGCGTCCGGTCACCAGGAAGTCCAGAGGGATGACGTTGGCGCCGTACCGTTGGCGGAGTTTGCGGGGGATGTCGCAGTTCACGCCGCGGTCGTAGATATTGTAGCCGCGGCCGGCCAGCACGAGGCCCGGTTCGCCGGTGCGTTCCAGGGTGTCGAGCGCGCGGCGGCCGGCTTCCAGCAGCTTCTCCTGAAACTCGCGCTGCGCGGTGTAGGCGGCGTCGGTGGCTCGGTCGCTCGCGCGGCGCGTTACGCCGATCCGCTGCACGGCTTCGGCCAGCCCCTTCTTCACCTGCACCGGACCGAGCTGAAAATGCAGCGTGGGAATGAGGAACTTGTGCTGATGCGGTTCCAGCGCGGGCGCCGAACGCAATACCCACGGCAGCGTCTGGTTCCAGGGGCAGTAGTGCGAGCCGCAGGATTCCGCGGCGGCTTCGGCATCCGCCATGTTGGGCACCAGGATGTAGTCCACCCCGGCTTCCACCAGCGCCTGCACATGGCCGTGGGCCACCTGCACGGGGTAGCAGGGCTGTGCCACCGCCATCTCGATTCCGGCGGCGGAGATGCGCGCGTCGGTCACCGGCGAGAGCACGGTCTCGATTCCCAGCTCGCCAAAATACGCGCGCCAAAACGGCAGCCGGTCGAGCATCGTCATGGCGCGCGGCAGGCCCACGCGCAGGCGAGGCTTGACGGACGCGAGCAGCGGCGCATGCTCCAGCAACTTTTCGCGATACGCGAAGAGATCCTCGATCGCCGGCTTGCGGCCGGTGGTGGAGGGCTTGCGGAACTTGTCGGAGCATTTGTCGCCCCAGTAGCTCTTCTGGCCCTCGATGACGAATTCCTTCATGTCGCACAGGTTGGTACAGGCCTTGCAAACAAAATCGCGGGTCGCGAGGTGCAGCTTGTGCAGGTCGTACCCGCGGAAGCGCGAATCGCCATTGGTTGCATGGTGCCACTGGCGTGCGATCAGCGCCATCCCCACCGCGCCCATCACGCCGTTGTACGGTGGCACGGTGATCTTCTTGCCCAACAGGCTGGCGAAAGCGGCGGTAACGGCGTCGTTGTAAGCGGTGCCGCCCTGGAAGTAGATCACCTTGCCGATCTTGCGGCCGCGCACCACCCGGTTGAGGTAATTGAGCGCGATGGAATACGCCAGCCCCGCGACCAGGTTGGGGACGGTTTCGCCCTTGTGCAGCCAGCCGGTGACGTCGCGCTCCATGAAGACCGTGCAGCGTTCGCCTAGGCGCGAGGGGCCGGACGAACCCAGCGCCAGCCTGGCGAATTCGCCCTTAATACTAATGCCCAGCTTTTCGGCCTGCTCTTCCAGGAAGGAGCCGGTGCCAGCGGCGCACGCCTCGTTCATGGCGAAATCCACCACCACGCCGCGCTCGATGGAGATGAACTTGGAATCCTGCCCGCCGATCTCGAAAATCGTGTCGACTGGCTCGCCGCCCAGCGTGTTGCTGATATGTACGGCGCCGGTCTTGTGGGCCGTGATTTCGTCGTTCACCACGTCCGCCCCCACGAATTCCGCGATCAGCTCGCGGCCCGATCCCGTGGTGCCCACGCCGCAAACCTGCAAGCGGCCGCCCCACAGCCTTTCGAGTTCGGCGAGCCCCTGCTGGACCGCCTCGATGGGGCGTCCGGCGGTGCGCAGGTAGACATCGTGGATGACCGAGCCGAACTCGTCGAGGGCCACCACGTTGGTGGAGACCGAGCCGATGTCGAGGCCCAGGTAGGCGGGAACGGGGCCGTCGCCGGAAGGCGGCAGGTAAGCCGACACGCGGTCCCGCAGTTGCACCACGTTTTCGCTGGAGAGCGGCCGGCTATCCTGTAGATTCTCTTCGGCGTCGTGCTGGCGCAGCCGATGAATCTCCAGGATGGACCTCTTGCGCGGCTCTTCGGCTTCCAGAATCGCGGTGCCGATGGCGCCACACCAGGCATACTGTTCGGGCACCAGCAGGGCGTCTTCGGAGAGCGAAAAAGCCTCGCGTAGCGCCAGGGTGACGCCGGCATTCTGCGAAACCGCGCCGATCAGCGCCACCGGAGCTTCCACCGGGCGCCCTTTGACGATGGAGCTCTTGAAATTGCGCGCCACCGCGTCGCACAGGCCGCGCAGAATTTCGGCCGGCGAATAGCCCTTCTGCTGCGCGTGGATCATGTCGCTCTTGGCGAACACCGAGCAGCGGCCGGCGATCCGCGCGGCACAACTGGCCGTGGACACCACGCAGCCCACTTCTTCCACCGAGTACCGCATGCGCAGCGCCTGCTGGTCCAGGAACGAGCCGGTGCCCGCGGCGCACTCGCCCGAGCGGTCGTAATCCACGATGCTGCCGCCTTCCAGGCGGATGTACTTGGAGCTTTCGCCGCCGATTTCGAAGACCGTGCGGACCTGCGGGTAGACTGTGCCGATCATACGGGCGATGGCTTTGAATTCGTTCTCGAAGAACAGGCCCAGCACCTTGGCGATGGTGCGGCTGCCGGAACCGGTGACGCGGATGCCTTCGACGCGGTTCTCGGGGACCACTTCGTAGAACTCGCGCAGCAGGTCGTAGGTGGACTGTATCGGGCTGCCGGAGATGCGGCGGTAGTCGGAAAGCACCAGCGGCTGGCCGGCGAGCTCGGAGAGGCGGAACTGCGGGTGGCTGTCGCAGAGGGCTGCGAGGATCGGCCGGTCCCCGGTTTTGCCGAGGGCGGCCAGTTTCAGACTGATGGCGCCGATGTCCAGACCGAGATTGATGCCCATTTCTGTCCAGTTTGACCGGGAATGCGCTTAGTTTCAAGTAAATAAGGTCTGAATTGCGTAAAAATGCATTGGCGGGCGAGATGGCGGGGGTTAACGGTTGTGGCCTATTTCAAGCCACATGCAGGGTTGAATGGCTGTTTACGGAAAAATTGGGCACGACTCACGGCGAGCCGCTACCGCAGGCCATCCTAACCGTGCGTGGAAGGTATTCCGGGGCTTCACGCTGTTTCGCCGCAGGCAGCAGACACAGCAGGACTACGGCTTCATGGCGTTGCCGCGGTCGTGGCGACGCCGGGCAGCGGCGATCAGGCAAGAAATCAGGCCCAACGCAGAAAACGCGAATGTCGAAGGCTCCGGGGCAGCGGCGGCCGATACGCTTACATCGTCGATCTCGACGGTGACCCCCGGCCCCCCTTGAGGGTTGTAGCCGTCAAGACCAAAGCGCCGCTGGTGGACGTTGCCGTCACCGTACCCGAATAGAATGTAAACTCCCCGGTGTTCCCCAGGTAAGTCAAACTCGGAAACCCGTTCTGCGCGATGTCCGGCGGCGCGCCGGTCACTGCTGCCCCATCCAACATCGCGGAGAAGGTGTTCGAAGTATCCGCATCAGCCCAAAAGCTTATTGTGTAGGTCTGGCCGATCACCGTGCTCAGAGTCTGGGATAAGGAGTCCGGGCCCCGCGGCGTCGCCATCGAGAAAAACCGACTTATAATTATTGCCGTCGTAGACATAAAAATTCTCGGTATCCACGCCGACCGTTCCCTGCGTAACAATCCAGGAGCCTCCGTCGATGCTCATCCCACTAGCGAATAAAACAGTACCTCCCGCCGCGGCGGTTGGAGCCGCTAACTCGAAGCCACCGTCGGCAACGATAGTGCTGGCGTAGGCCGGAACGCTCCCGGCAGCAGAGCGACGCCGACCATAGCCACAAGGATCGCCGCGACACGATTGCGTGATCCCAAGATTCCTGAATTGCCGTTCATTTTGGCCTCCAGACCGAGTTTTCGGATGCCTCTTGGCTCCCAGACTCTGGCAGCATAGGGAAGCATATCGCAAGCCGCCGGTGCAACGACGCGGTTTTCTGCGTTCTCGCGGTTTGCACGCGGTTTGGTCGCGGTTGGGTGCAAGCAGCGGCCGGCTTTCGGCGTTCCGGAAATCATAGGTCAGTACGATGTCACGCGAGAACAGATTCAGGCGGTCCTTGAATTTGCCGCCCGCAGCCTCGACGCGCAGCCGGTTCCTGTCGGCTCGGCAGGTACGTCCGCTGTGCCTGTTTTTCCGGCCCTGGCCGCCTGGCGATCTCGTCGATTTTGGACCTGTCGCCGCCTTGCCGGAAAAGCGCTCCTCCTGCCGTCTCGGGACGCTTCCACCCGCTCACCCGCCCAACGGCGCCACCGCGACGGACACCTTGATCGCCTGTTGGCCGCCGCCGATCGCCACGCCGTTCACCGGCGCTACGTCGGTATAGTCGCGGCCCCACGCCAGCGTGACATAGCTGCCGCCGACCATCCGATCGTTGGTCGGATCCAGATCCAGCCAGCCCAGACCCGGGAAAAATACCGATACCCAGGCGTGGGACGCCTGGCTGCCGATCCATTCGCCGGTGGTCAGGTAGCCGCTCACGTACCGCGCCGCCAGACCCAGCGACCGCAAGCACGCAATCGTGAAATGCGCGAAATCCTGGCAAACTCCCCGCTTCGACCCCAACACCTCGGCCACCGAGGTGGCCACCGTGGTGGCCTGTTGGTCGTAGTGAAAGTCCGTGTAGATGCGATGGCATAGATCCAGGGCCGCTTCCAGGAACGGCCGGCCGGCGGTAAACGAAGCTTCCGCATACGCCGCGAATTCCGGCGCGGGAGTGATGCGGGGCGATGGAAACACGAACTGGTATGCCTGGAGCGCGTGGCCCTCCGCGTGGCGCCATTTCTCGCCGCGCGCCTCTTCCCATGCCGGCGTCAAACAAGGCTCTAGCGAGTCGCACGGCTCGATCTCGATCAGGCTGGCGGCCGAAATCGTCAAAGTCCGGTGCGGTTCGTGGATCGAGAAGCAGGTTACGTCATTGCCGAAATAGTCCTTGTGACTGAAAGTGGCTTCGGGCATCGGGACGATCGACAGATTGTGGTCCAGCACGCGCTGATGACGGCCGTCGCGAGGCATTAAGTGGACCGCCGTGTGGCAGATCGAGACCGGCTGGGTGTACAGATAGGTGGTGGTGTGAGTGGCGCGGAGCTTCATGGCGTGGCCTAAGGGACGGAAAACTGGCGGGAAGCCACCGCCTGGCTGAAGTATTGGCGCGTCAGCGCTTCCGACAGCAATCGGAGATCGCTCGAGAGACGATTCAAAAGGTTCTCGAGATTCTCGCGCCGGCCCTCCGGGTTGGCGCCGGTGAACTCGCCGACCTCCGCCAGTTGGACTGCCGTGAGGAGCGAGATGGCGATCCGCGATTCCTGCGCGCGGTGTGTCGGCGACAGGCTCCCGGGCAGACGGTCGATGTGGTCGTGCAATTGCGCCAGTTGATAGGCTACGGATCGCGGATTGGCCTCATCCAGCAGGAGCAGGTCCAGTACCAGTTCGGGCTGCATGGACGTGAGATATCGCGAGCGATAGGTGATGGAGCTGTCGGCGATTTCGAGGAGCACCTCCAGTTGGCCGCTATCGGTGTCGCTCTCGAAGCCGAGTCCCAGGCGGATCAGCTCCACCATTTGGGCGGCGCGCTCGATGCGCCGGCCGATATCCAAAAAGCGCCAGCCATCGCCGCGCGTCATGCTCTCCATCACCAGGCCGCCGAAGGCCGATAGCGTGCTGATGGCCTGATCCAGCAGAGCCTGCGCCCCGCTGATGCGGATCGGTTCCGGAGGCGGAGGCGCCGACAGTTGCAAATCCAGTTGGTTGAGGATGCGCCATGCGTCCACGGATATCCGGTCGCGCAGCAGCCACGCTATGCTGCGTACCCGGTGGATATTCGCGGGAAGGCCGTTGGGCGCCTCGCCATCGTAGATCATGGCCAGCACTTCCCGCTCCAGCGAAGCGAGGTGGCCGTTCAAGGGCTCAAGATGGTGCCCAATGTACCCCATGCCCGTAAGGATTCGCCTCCCCGCCGCCACGCCCGCCATGGCCATCAGTTCCGATTCCTGGAACAAGCGTGGCAAAATGGCGCGCGCTACGCGCACGGCCGGCTCCAAGCGTTCCACGTAACGGCCCAGCCAGAAAAGGTTGTCGGCCACACGGCTGGGCAAGTCGAAGGTGGCCCGGCTGACATCCAGCCGCGACGGGGAAGGCGGCAGGAGGCTGAACTGCGAGGTCGGTTCTCCGGCCAATACCCAGGTGTCTTTGCTGCCGCCGCCGCTCTGCATGGAGGTCACCAGGTCGTCGAGCGACGCCGTGACGCGTGTCAGCCCGCCTGGCATGACTCTGTAGGTTCCGCCCGAGGCGACGGCATAGACCCGGAGCACCAGGTGGCGCGGATGCAGCCCCCCGTCTTCCCATACCGGAACCGTGGACAGCGGCACCTGTTCCTGCGCGACGTAAGCGCTGGGCGCGGCCCGAATCCTATCCTTCAGCGCCGACTTTTCCGCCTCGCTCAGCAGCGCGCCAAACACCGGCTGCAGGCCCGGCGAAGGGAAGGCCGGCTTGATTACCAGCTTCGACAGATTCTGCACAACATAGTTGAGTTCCGGCTCTTCCCCGCACCACCACGTGGCCACCGCCGGCATTTTGAGCTCTTCGCCCAGCATGCGGCGGCACAGTCCCGGCAGAAAACTCGCGGGAGCGGCCGATTCCACCAGGCCCGAACCGAGCGCGTTGGCGACGGTCACCGTCCCGGAGCGGACCGCTTGCATCAGCCCCGGTACCCCCAGCATGGAGTCGGGCCGCAGTTCCAGGGGATCGCAGTAGGTATCGTCCTGACGCCGCACGATCAGGTCCACCGGCGGGAGCCCGCCCAGCGTTTTCAGAAACACCCGGTTATCGCGGACGGTCAGGTCTCCGCCTTCCACCAGCGTAAAGCCCAGGTACCGGGCCAGAAAGGCGTGTTCGAAGTAGGTTTCGTTGTACGGCCCGGGCGTGAGCAACACAATCCGCGGATTTTCCTGGTGGCCCGGTGCGAGCGAACGGAGCGATTCCTTATAGGTTTGGAAAAAGGCCGCCAGCCGGTGAACGTGCGCCGTGCGGAAAAGATCCGGCAGCACGCGGGCCGAGACCAGGCGATTCTCCAAGGCATAGCCGGCGCCCGAAGGCGCCTGGGTGCGATCGGCAATCACCCACCAACGGCCGTCGGGGGAACGGGCCAAGTCCGCCGCATAGATGTGCAGGTGGACATTGCCGGGCACCGGCACATGGCAGCAAGGCCGCAAGAACGCCGGATTGGGAAACACCAGTTCCGGCGGCAGACCGCCCCGCAACAGCTTCTGAGGTCCGTAGAGATCCAGGAGAATCGCATTCAGCAGCGTGGCGCGCTGCGCGACCGCGGCTTCGATGTGCGCCCATTCCACGCTGTCCAGGACCATGGGCAGCGGATCGAGCGGCCAGGGCCGGCCGTCGCTTTGCGGATCGCTGTAAACATTGTAGGTGGTGCCGTTTTCGTGGATGACGCGCCGGCCTTCCTGCCAGCGGCGCGCGAATCCCGCCTGCCCCATCTGTTCGAGCGGTTCGATCAGAGGCCGCCAGTGCGGGCGCATGGTCCGTTCGGCGGCCAACATCTCGTCGTAGTAACCGGGGTTCGGGTGATAGAGCCAGTCGCGATGGAGTTGCTCTTCCGGCTGGGCTGTGTCTGGATTCATGAACAAACGGCAAACCCTATCGTGTACTATCAGCATTCTTGCATATCGGCGCCCCCCGGCGGATATCGGGCAGCGCTTGAAGGGTGCGTCGAAAGAAAAAACAGCGAACGATTGAGGGCGGGAAGAATCTGCCGGGAGATCTATACTGGATCACAAGGGGGGAGAATGGCGTAGCTCAACAGATCGTAGACGCGGCCTTTCGCGTGCAGACCACTCTCGGGAGGGAGTCGCCACCGGGCTCGTTCCGGCGGGCTGCCTTTCCGAGCCGAGTCAAGGGGACGAACGGTACGTAATCGAGCGATGGAGCAAGAGGAAAACCTTATGAAGGGGATATTATTTTCGCGCCGTGGCGTGCTGCGCGCGAGTGTTGCGCCCCTCGCGCTACCAGTGCTGGCGATGCAGGAAGAGGCTGTGGTTCCCGGCGTGTCGGCACTGGTTGACGGGAGCGGTTTTGTTCGCATACCGCCGGGACAATTCGAAATGGGCTCGCGCGATGGCAACGCCGACGAACAACCGGTTCACCGCGTTCGCATCGGCGGCGCCTTTGAAATGGGCAAGTATGAAGTGACGCAGGAGCAGTGGGACGGAGTCATGCGAGATGCGCACCAGCAGTCTGGAACGCCCGTGACCCCCAGCAACTTCAAGGGACGCGGCCATCCCGTCGAGTATGTTTCCTGGGACGAGGTTCAAGTTTTCCTCCGGCGGATCAACGTGCGCGACTCGAAACACGTCTACCGTCTGCCCACCGAGGCTCAATGGGAGTACGCGTGCCGGGCCGGCGCGCTGGAGAATCGATCCGGAAATCCGGATAACGCCTGGTTTGAGAGCAACGCGGACGGCCAAACGCATCCAGTGGGCCAGAAGGCGCCCAATGCATGGGGTTTGTACGACATGCTGGGCAACGTTGCCGAGTGGGTGAACGACTGGTTCGACCGCGAATACTACCAGGAGAGCCCTGCCACCGATCCCCAAGGTCCCGAAACCGGATCGTACCGCGTCTATCGCGGAGGATGCTGGTTCGATCCCGCCAAGAACTGCCGCCCCTCGTACCGCGGTTTCGATTTCCCTTCGAGCCCGTTTTACAACGTGGGTTTTCGTCTCGCGAGGACGTCGAAGGGATGAATGGCGCTGAAATACGGAAGATCAAGCAGCGTTCCACGGAGAGCACGCTGGACTTCAGAGTACGGCAGGTGGTGGGGTTCGTGCCGTTTCACGCCTGGATGAAGGGGGTTCCCGCGCGCGATGCCGGTCTGGTTCGATAACCGCACAAGGCGGGGGTTGGATCGGATTCGCGTTTCTCCTGCTATCATGAACACGAATGATGTTGCGCTCGCGGGGGGACGAAAACGCAGGATGGCCCTTCCCGTGCTCCATGCTAATCGATTCCGCTCAACTAGCGGCCGACGCGCCGCGGATTAAGGTGTTTCCTATGCAACTCCGAATCGGTTACGAACTGATTTATAACTTTCCACAACCCACGCCGGTCATTCTTCTAGTGAATGTCCACGATTCCCGCGCGTCCGACGTCGTCGTTCCCGCTTGCCTGACCACTGAGCCATTCGTTCCGATTGCCGGCTATCAGGACGCCTTCGGAAACCGGTGCCATCGCGTCCTCGCACCCGCGGGCCGCCTCCGCCTGGCGGCCGACGGTGTAATTCGCGATAGCGGCCAGCCAGATGAGATTGTCACCGACGCGGGCCAGGACGCCGTGCAGGATTTGCCGGAAGAGGCCCTCGTATTCCTATTGGGCAGCCGCTATTGCGAGACCGATTTGTTGTCTCAGACGGCTTGGCAGCTCTTTGGCGGCACAACTCCCGGGTACCCGCGCGTGCAGGCCATCTGCGATTACGTTCATAACCATATTTTCTTCGACTACCAGAATGCCCGCCCGACTCGCAGCGCCGTGGAGGCTTTCAACGAACGGACGGGCGTCTGCCGCGACTACGCCCATCTTGCCATTGCCTTCTGCCGCTGCATGAACATTCCGGCGCGATACTGCACCGGCTACCTGGGCGATGTGGGAACGCCGCCGCCTTTCCCCCCGGGCGATTTCGCGGCGTGGTTCGAGGCCTGGATCGGCGGCCGCTGGCAAATTTTCGACCCGCGCAACAATGTGCCCCGCATGAGCCGCGTCCTCATGGCGCGAGGCCGCGACGCGTCCGATGTTGCGATCGCCACCACCTTCGGGCCCAACATGTTGGAGAGTTTCAAGGTTTGGACCGACGAGATTCCGGGAACCGCCGGCTGATGTCCGTTCTCACGGTTTACCACTCCACCGCATACCGTTACCGGGAGCCCGTCGGCCTGGGCGAACATCGCATGATGTTCCGCCCGCGCGCGAGTCATGATCTGCGGTTGATCCGCACCGAC